>Ga0187827_10005297_pt1 | contig 15338 bp, 22 predicted proteins | sample ETNtaG_39_FD_167969 | JGI IMG/M metagenome (GOLD analysis project Ga0187827, IMG submission 167969) | Marine microbial and viral communities from oxygen minimum zone, Eastern Pacific Ocean - ETNP2014_SV_150_PacBio MetaG (Illumina Assembly) | ecosystem: Environmental > Aquatic > Marine > Hypoxic...
GGAAGATTGTACCGGGCTGTACCCGAGCTGCGGGCACAATCTTAACCGGGGACCCTACGGCTACCTGCCGCGGGCCGCTGACCCCCGCTGGTCTGAATTAAGCAAATTACCTTAGCGAGAAACAAGCGTAAAGGAACGAATACATTATGGGAGCTTTACCAAAACGAAAGACAGCGAAAGCGCGCCGAGATAAAAGACGCAGTCACCTGAGCCTGAGCCCTCCTCGCCTGAACGAATGCCCTCAGTGCCACAGCCCCAAGCTACCTCATCACGTCTGCCTTACCTGCGGAACCTATGCCGGCCGGGAAGTCATCGAACTTGAGGGCCCCGAAAAGAAGCCCTAGTAATAGTCCACGAGAGAGTAGCTGGATTAAAGACACTTTCATTCGGTCTGTAACCTAGAAGGAAGCTGACTGCCGTACTCAATAATTTCGGCAGCGGAGGTTAGCTATGTCGGCACTAACCAAGACAGCCTATGTCTTTCCCGGACAGGGTTCGCAGTGGGCCGGCATGGGACGTGACCTCTATACTGAGTTTGCCTCGGCCAGGACTATCTTTGACCGGGCGGACGAGGTTCTGGGTTTCCCTCTGTCCCGGCTTTGCTTTGAGGGGCCAGAGGACGAGCTGCGCCAGACTATCAATGCCCAGCCCGCCATATTAACCGTCAGCTATACCTGCTTACAATCCGCCCGTGAGGTCAATCCCGGTTTACCGCCGCCTGTCTTAGTCGCCGGTCACAGTCTGGGGGAATATACCGCCTTGGCAGTAGCCGGGGTGTTTGATTTTGACACGGCAGTTTATCTCGCCCGGGAGAGGGGCCGGTTAATGCATGAAGCCGGGAAAATATACCCTGGCAGCATGGTGGCGATAATCGGTGCCGATGAGGACTTACTGGACGAAGTATGCCGCCAGACCGATACCTGCCTCGCCAACGTTAATTGCCCAGGACAGCTGGTCATCAGTGGCGACCGGGAGAAGGTAACTCAGGCCATGAACCTGGCCCGGAACAAAGGGGTTCCCCGTGTCATCCCACTGCCGGTGAGCGGCGCTTTCCATACGCCGCTGATGCAGCCGGCGTATGACGGTATGACCAGGATTCTCGCCTCCCTCCCTTTTCAGGAACCGGTGATACCCGCCATCGCCAATACCACGGCCCGGCCGCTGACCACTACGGAATCAGTAAAGGCGGAACTCCTCAGCCAGCTCTGCAACTGTGTCCAGTGGCAGCGCTCCATTGAATACATGATAACTCAGGGCGTGTCTACTTTCATCGAGATAGGGCCCGGCAAAGTACTGACCGGCCTTATCCGGCGCATAAATAAAAAGGTCAGGACGCTAAACATCGGTGATGCCGAGGCGGTCAGGAGTATACATAGTGAGGCTCAGTAACCTTGCCTGGCCCAGTGAAAATGGTGAATAAAAAAATAATGGGAGGCAGCCATGGACCTTTCCCATAAAGTAGCCATAGTCACCGGCAGCGCCCGTGGTATCGGGCGGGAGATTGCCCTGAAACTGGCGGAGGTGGGAGCGACAGTGGTGGTGACCGCCACCACCAGTGCCGAGCCAGTGGCCGAGGAAATCAGGGAGATGAAGCGGCCAAGCCTAGCCGTCCCGGCGGATGTGAGCTTGGTGGCAGACGTCGCCGCGCTGGTGGATGCAGTGGTGGCCAATTACGGCCGCGTTGACATCCTAGTGAATAACGCCGGTATTGCCCGTGACCAACTCTTGATGAGAATGTCGGACGAAGACTGGGACAAAGTGCTGAACGTCAACTTGAAGAGTGTTTTCCTGTGCACCCGGGCGGTGCTGCGGCCAATGATGAAACAGCGCTGGGGTCGGATTATCAGTATTTCCAGCGTGGTCGGCATCGTAGGTAATCCCGGGCAGGCCAACTATTCCTCGGCCAAGGCGGGTATTATCGGCTTTACCAAGACCATTGCCCGGGAAGTAGGCTCCCGTGGCATCACGGTGAACGCCATTGCCCCCGGCTTTATTGATACCCGGATGACACAGCAGTTAGCGGAAGAGCAGAGGCAGGAGCTGATGAAGCGCATCCCGCTCGGTTTCCTGGGCACCGCCCGCGACGTGGCCGAGGCGGTGGCTTTCCTAGCTTCAGAAGAGGCGAGATATATCACGGCGCAGGTGCTGAGGGTAGACGGCGGTATGGCCGGAGTCTAAAGGTGAACATGATTAACTCTTACCGCTTCGGTAAGATAGTAGTCAACGGTCGGAATTACTCCTCGGATGTAATCGTGTTCCCGGACCGGATTCAGGGCAGCTGGTGGCGGCATAAAGGCCACGAGCTGAGCCTTAAGGATATCACTCGAGGGTATCCGTTAAGACCCTCGAGGTGCTGATAATCGGCACCGGAACCATAGGCGCGATGAAAATACCGCCTGAGGTACGGCAAGAGATAACTGCGCGGAGCATCAAGCTAATGATAGAGCCGACCAATAAGGCGGTTGAAGACCTATAACCAGCTTTGCCACTCCTAAAAGGCCGCGGCGGCACTGCACCTTACTTACTGAAAAACCGTCCTTATTCCTTTTTCCCCAGTAACTCAAGGTCCGGACGGCGTCGCATCCGCCATTCCTTCAGGCACTGGATTACTTCGTCGTCGCCGGGCTCATGCCAGTACCGGTAGAAATCAGACACGTAGAACTCTGGGGTGAACCCGGCGGTACAGGTTATCACTTTATCCGCAATCTTCTCCACTTTCGCCAGCGCCCCGGCCGAGGCCACCGGCACGGCTACGGTTACGCTACCGGGACGGCCGTTTCGTATGGACTCCACCGCGGCCATCATGGTGTAGCCGGAAGCCAGGCCGTCATCAACGATAATAACCGTTTTGCCACCTATCGCCGGGGGCGGCTGGTTCTTGCGGTAGAGCAGACTCCGCTGGCGAATGTTGGTCCTTACCTGGCTGACTTGGTAGTTTATCTGGTGGGGGGTTAAACTGGCCCGCTTTACAGCCTCCTCGCTGAGAATCGTGGTACCATCGTCGGTAACCGCGCCGAAGCCGCCTTCCGGACTGAGCGGTAACGGGATTTTACGGGAAATAACAAAGTTAAGTTCCGCTTCCAGGGTCAGCGCCACTTCCAATGCCACCAGTACGCCGCCATTGGGAATGGCCAGCACGAAGGCCGATTTACCTTTATATTCGCTCAGTCCGGCGGCAAGCTGCCGCCCAGCATCATACCGGTTCTCAAAGATTGGCGTCTGTCGGTCAAAACGCATATTGGCTTCCTTATTAATGTCGCCTTACTCAATTAGTGAGAAATCAAGCCGCCGGATAAGGTCGGCCAGGAACACGAAGGAGCCTTTGAGAATACCCAATAATAGAGGGTTTTTGTCATGATATTCCCGGCTGATTTCCACCGCCAGTCGGCTGACGGCATTTTCTACTTCCCGCCCGGTGAAGAGAATCTGGGGTTCAGGTTGCGGACTCATCGCTATCTGAGATTATAGCTTTTGCAATTTAGTCTGTCCACAAAAGGTAAGGATGGGTATGCGGAGTGCCGGTAAGATATTAAAGAGATACTATAAGCCGTGGGTAATTAATAAGCTACTAGTTACCCACATCAATAACCAGTTTAATCTCGTAGGGCCGGTGGATAGTGTAGCCGGCCATATCTTTAGCGGCTACCATAGGAAGGTCAGCAGTAGTCCATATACCTTCAGTATAACCATTAGCCGGAAAAGTCATGTCTGCCACGCCAGAACAAGAATATGAGTATATAACATTATCGCCGTCTCCTTGGGTAATCGTGACTATTCCGAAGTGTCTTATTCATATTCCTTAATTATACCTTTACCAAAACCCCATACTTAAGAAGTAATATAGCTGGACCTTGTCACTAGTAACCTAGTCATAAACTTGACGACCGAGCGCCCTATCGGTATTATCATTACCGAGCGTAGTTATAACTCCCGACCGATAAAGGAGTGAAGATAAAACGGTATGATAGTAGAAATGGTAACCGGCGCCGATGTTAAGAAGGTAGACGACGTCGTACAGAAAGCCAAGTCACTGGGATTCCAAGTCCAGCTAAACCTGGGTACGGACAAAGTAGTGGTGGCTATCCTAGGCGGCCATACCGGACAGGTGTCCACCGATACCTTCGCCGTACTCCCTGGGGTGGAAAGCGTCACCCGGATTATGAAGCCCTACAAGCTCGCTTCCCGGGAGTTCAAGGCTGAGAACAGCCTAGTGTCCGCCGGCGGCGTTGAGATTGGGGGCAAGCGCATCGTGGTCATGGCCGGACCCTGTGCCATAGAGAATGAAGAGCAGCTGATGAAGGTGGCCAAGGCGGTAAAAGAGTCCGGAGCCAGCGTCCTACGAGGCGGCGCTTTTAAACCACGCACTTCCCCTTTCAGTTTTCAGGGCCTGGAAGAAGCCGGGCTGAGACTACTGGCCCAAGCCCGGGAGAACCTGGGAATACCGGTCATCACCGAGGTAGTTGACCCTCACGATGTCAAACTGATCGCCAGATATGCCGATATCCTCCAAGTCGGTTCCCGCAATATGCAAAACTTCACCCTGTTGACCAACATTGGCCGGAGCAAGCTCCCGGTCCTCCTGAAACGCGGATTTTCGTGCACCATTACCGAGTGGCTTACCGCCGCCGATTACCTGCTGGCTGAGGGCAATACCCGGGTCATTCTCGGCGAGCGGGGCATCAGGACATTCGAGGACAGCATCCGCTTTTCGCTGGATATCTCCGCAATACCGGTAATCAAAAGATTCAGTCACCTACCAGTGATAGTGGACCCGAGCCACGCCGCCGGTCATTACTCACTGGTGCCGGCGATAGCTCGGGCGGCGGTAGCGGCCGGTGCCGATGGGCTACTCATTGAAGTCCACCCCAACCCGAAAGAAGCTCTGGTAGATGGCCTCCAGGCCCTCACCTTCTCCGACTTCGCCCGGTTGATGGCCGAACTGAGACAGATTGCCCAATCAGTCGGCCGTTACCTTTAACCTGGGGAAATAAAGCGTGAAAAGCGGCCTTACTCTCAGCGAACCAGAACACAGCTCTTCAGAATAATGTTTCTTTCATAGCCAGCGTACTCGCCTTGCACGGTGGCCGCTCCTCCTTCGGTTACCTGTCTCAGCTGAGCCCCGCGCTTACTGTCAAACGTGCACCGGATCTTCCGGGCGTCGCTCTTTCCGGTACCGGCGAGCAGGACATAGTATATATTAAGATAGTCCTTGACGAATACCTTGTCCATCACTCCTGTCACTTTAAGGGTCTTACCGATAAGTTTAGCATCCGCGGCCGCCTTATCCGCATCATAGGCAGCGCTTAATTGCTCCACCGTGGCTTCTATTAGACCAGAGGTCGGCTCGGGTTTGAGCTCCGGTGCTGGCTCAGGCTCAGGCCCTGGTTCCGGTGCCGTCTCAGGCTCCGGTGCCGTCTCAGGCTCCGGTGCCGTCTCAGACTCCGGTACCGTCTCAGGCTCCGGTGCTGGCTCAGACTCAGGCTTGAGTTCTGAAGCCAGTTCCGACAGTTTTGAGGCCAGTTTAGACACCGGCCCAAGCTCGGTTTCCGGCACTGATTCGATTTCCGGTGCCGGCTCAGGCTCAGGCTCGGTCTCCAGATCCAGTGTCAGTTCCGCTACCGGTTCCAGCTCTTCTTTCCTTATCGGCACTACCGATTCCGGTGATTTCTCGTCCTGAATTTGTTTATATGTCTTCGGTATCTTTTTATAAGCCGACGATAACAGGGGATAGCCGCACCATTGGCAGGCCCAGTCCTCGGTTCTCCTTGTTTTCTGGCCACAATTAGGGCACCTTGGCATAAAATACCTCTTACTTCCCAGAGATTATACCACAAACAGTCACCATATTCGCCAGCCGGCAAGCGGTCTTGGAGAGGATAACAATTCCGAGAGATATGATATGTTTTAACCAATCACTGCCGGCGAAGGACGGTTCAGGAACGGGTTAGTGCTCACCACCAGTGAGAAGAGGAACGAGTAACTCGCTTTCAGGTGCTCCATACAAGTTTTCCTCTCCGCCGCCAGGTGGCCGTACAGTCGCTTGATATCCCTATCGATATGGGCCAGGTCGGTATCAGGGACGAGCCGATTTTTCTTCGTCGCGGTGATACTATATCCTCTGGCATTTATTATTGGCATCGCCGGTAACCTGGTGATTTTTATCAAGGGGTTAATCAGCCCGTAAGGCCGTAATAAGCAAGGAATACCGTGTCCAGCGGAACCTGACGCAAGAGAAGCTAGCCGAGATGGTAGGCATCCAGCGAGAAACGGTCATCTTTCTAGAGCAGGGGGAATGCAATCCCTCATTGAAACTGGCTTACCGGGTATCCCGGGCCTTACAGACTGATATCAACGAGGTATTTATTTTCGATGATGAGCGAGGAACTCAGACTAATCTCAAGCTAACCGAAAAACGTTTCGGCTATTTTATAGACCTTCAGGTTAACTTTTTTCACTTTATCGACCACTTTTTCCAGAGAGGTGCTGGTAATCCGGTTCCCCTTAATCGCCGTCATCTGTCCATATTTATCTTCCCGGACAAGTTCGACGGCTTTAACGCCGAAAGCGGTCGCCAGGTTCCGGTCATAAGCTACCGGCGTTCCACCCCTCTGGATATAGTCCAGAGAGGAAAACTTGGCCTCCAACCCCGTTTTTTCCTCGATGATTTTGCTGATCACTTCACCCACCCACCCTGAGGCTTCTGTTTCTTCAGCCAGCCCTACGCCCTCCGCCACGACGATGATACTGAAACGCTTACCCTCTTTGCTTCTTCCTTTCACCATCCGACAGAGTTCTGCCATTTTTGCTTCGTCCAGCGGCATCTCCGGTATCAGGATGGCATCGGCACCAGCGGCCATTCCGGCGTAGGTGGCAATCCACCCCACCGTCCGCCCCATCACCTCCAGGAGCATTACCCGGTGGTGGCTTTCCGCTGTAGAGCGCAGCCGGTCCAAGGCATCGGTGGCAATCTGGACAGCCGTCTGAAAACCGATAGTATAGTCCGTACCCACGACGTCGTTGTCAATGGTCTTGGGTATGCCCACCACCAACAGTCCTTCCCGGGCCAATTTACCAGCGATGCTTAGCGTACCTTCACCACCTAGCACCACCAGCGCCGCCAGTCCCCATTCTTTAAATTGCTGCAGGGTCCGTCGGGTACCGTCTTCTAGGTGCAGAGGACTAAAGCGTGACGTGCCCAAAATAGTACCACCGCGATCAATGATTTCCGAGGTCTTAACACCATCTAATATCTCAGTGTCACCTTCAATAAAACCCTTCCACCCGTCTCTAAAACCGATAACCTCATAACCGACCCGAAGGGCACTCTTAGTCACCGCCCGGATAGCGGCGTTAAGTCCCGGGCAGTCCCCACCCCCGGTTATCAGCCCAATCCTTTTACTCCCGGCCATCCTCCATTCTCCTTTCCAGACTCAGAGCTCTATTTTCTGACCTTCCATTATAGCCTCTTTTTGTTTCTGTTGTCTTCTGGTTTATCTACCATCTATCTCACCCCCTTAGTCTCCCTCCTTTTCAGAAGGAGAGGGAGAAATAAAGAAAGAGGAGCTAGCGCCCTTCTTGGACACCCCACATTATCATATTTGGTGACTCTACTCCGCTTAGACTCTTTTTCCTTTCGGTTCCAATAAGTCGTGGTTGACAGTTACATTTTTGTTTTATCCTTCAAATTACTTTTTGTGCTGGTTACTATTTTACTTACCTCCCTTAATCAACCACAACTTATTGGAACCTTCCTTTCCGTATGGTTGACAAAGTCCGGCCAGCAGATTAAATTATCCAGTAAGACATATCGGAGGTGACATCAATGGAATTACTGGAGGGTATTACCACCCGGCGGAGCTTTCGCGGCTTTAAGTCCACCCCCATCCCCAAGGAAACCGTTAAAAAGATTTTTCAAGCCGTCAGCAACAGCCCGTCATACACCAACACCCAACCTTGGGAAGTAGCCGTGGTCAGTGGCCGGAAGAAAGATGAGCTCAGTAAAATTCTATATGACCTGGCCGCGCAAAATGCAGTGACCAATCCGGATATTCCCATGCCCCAAGCCTGGCCGCCGAAGATGGAGAAGCGCACCGGAGAGCACGGCGCCCGGCGGTTAGCCGCCCTCGGCGTGGTTCGGGATGACGCTGAGGGGAGAGAGAAACTACGGCTAATGAATTTTGAGTTTTACGATGCGCCGTGTGCCCTGTTTCTTTTCACGGATGGCGCTCTTACCACCTGGTCAATATTTGACATGGGGCTATTTACCCAAAACGTTATCCTGGCGGCGCACGCTTTCGGCTTAGGGAGCTGCCTGCAGGCCTCGTTAAGCAACTACCCAGACGCCGTTCGGGAATTTCTGGGTATGCCGAAGGCGAAGAAGCTCATCATCGGTATCTCACTGGGTTACCCGGACATAGCAGCCAAACTGAACACCTACCGGAGCGTAAAACTCAACCCAGACGATTTTGTGCGTGAGTATGCCTGAGTAGTAAATAGGGGATTATCTACCTCTTATTCCTAATCCTGTACTTACTCAATTATTTTTGGGCTGTCTTCTGAAATACGTTTAAGTCGCCGTAATATGGACACGGCATGGGTAAGGCCCCTAACTGGCGGTATATTTCATAAACTGCCTGACTAGGTTTGTAGCCCATAAGCCAGTGAATTCCACCGTCGATGAGGTAGCCTTTGCGTTTCCACACGGCAGCTCTACGCCACTTGGTCTATCGTGATGCTCAAAGATGTGGCTCTGGTAGCCATTCATCTGGGCGTAACAACCAGTGGATAGACCGGCTAGCCCGGCTCCAATAATGATAATTGAATCAGCCATGGGGTACCTCGGGGGTACCTCGGTAGTATTGACCTGATAAACAGGCCCCTGTGACCTGCCCTCATAAAGGATACCACAAAGGCATGATAGTTTATCTTCTAGCCAACAGCCGGTTAGTATTATTCAAACTCTGGTCCCATAATGACAAGAAGAACAATAATCACCAGTCCTACGGCCGTAAAGGTTCCATAAGTGAGGTTACCTTGAATCCAGTAAGGGTTGCCCGTTGCGAAGTTAATGAAGGTGAGGAAGATTCCGGTGACGCCGGTAATGAGTAGCAAGAGACCGATAATCATAGTACCTGTGAATAATGTACCCATCCTATCTCTCCTTTTCTTTTACTCTGGATAACCCAGATTATAATCCTGTTTACGTAGCTGTCAATATCCCGAAGATCGTCTATTTATTTTTGCCGATTTTCCTTTTAATCAGAGGACAGGCCTAGGCATAAGCACGGCCTTCCTGACCACCTCCGGGATGATGTCCTCCCAGCTCACCGCCATAATGTGAATCCCGTGGACGCCAGGGATTTCTTTCAGCTGCTCGATAACCTCCAGAATGATTTTTACCCCCTCTTCCTTGGCTTCCGTTGCCTGCTCCATTCGGGTGACTATTTCATCGGGGATAATTACTCCCGGGACGTAGTCTCTCATATAGCGGGCCATACCGGCTGACTTTATCGGTATCACCCCTGCCAAGATGTGCGTCTGTTTATCCAGATCCCGCTCTACCACCGCCTCCATCCATTGGCGGAACCGATCCACGTCATAGACGGCCTGAGTTTGAATAAAGTCGGCGCCGGCTTTGACTTTCTTAGCCAGCCGGCTTACCCGGAATTCAGATGGGTCAGCGAAAGGATTGGCCGCCGCGCCGATGAACAAGGGGACTTCCCCATTGATATCTTCGCCGGAAAGGAATTTTTTCTCGTCCCGCATCATTTTTAAAGTTTGAATCAGCTGAATGGAGTCAATATCAAAGACGCCTTTGGCGCCGGGATGGTTACCAAACTTCTGGTGGTCACCAGAGAGGCAGAGGACATTACCAACACCTAGGGCCACCGCGCCCAGCAAGTCGCTTTGAATCGCCAGCCGGTTTCTATCCCGGACAACCATCTGCATGACCGGGTCGATGCCCTGCTGCTTTAGGATCAGGCAACCAGTGAGGCTGGACATCCGCACAATGGCCGTCTGGTTATCGGTGACATTTACGGCGTCACAGCAATGGCGGAGAAGCTCGCCTTTCTTCTGTACTGAGGCCACACTGGTACCTTTGGGTGGGCCGGCTTCAGCGGTGACGGTAAACTTCCCGCTCTCCAGAACTTTCTCTAAATTGGTCCCTGCTTTCATCGCTATTACCTCCTATGGCGTGTCGGCGCATTCCGCCTCAACATCACTCTTCCGAGGCCCACCAGAAACACTGACGCTCCAGTCTTTTATCGGCTCGATTTCCTCCAGTTCATCCAATCGCCCCATCGCCGCCAAGCGGTCGTAAATCAGCTGCCAGGCGCAGGGGATGTCCGGTGATACCTCGCATTTACCTTCCGCCGAGCCGCCACAGGGCCCGTTCAGTAGGCTCTTGGAACACCGGACCAAGGGACATATAGCCGCCGTCCGTCCTAGGACACAGTTGCCGCACTGCAGGCAGACCTCGGTAAAGTGTCCCGGGCTCTCCTCCATACCCAGAAACAGGGTGTTCAACGCCGGATAGACCAGCTTGGGCTCCTTGAGGTGGAGACTTATCATCTGTACCCCTATAGCACAGGTCATCGCCAGAATACAGTCCGCCGCCGCAATAGTTTTGGCTTCTTCCTCCAGCGCGTACTTAGTGAGCTCATCACAGGCGGTAGGAATTACCATCCACCCGATAACCTGTTTGCCGTTCGCCTCAAGGCTGGCTTTCATCTCCAAGACTTCAGATTTACCGCCGGTATGGCACAGGGTGGCACAGGTGCCGCAGCCAATCAGGTACACCTTTTTACACTTTTCCAGATAATGCGTAATTTCCTCCAGAGGCTTCTGTTCCGTAATTTTTTTCATAATTGCACCTCCCTCAGTTCCCGGCGACCCGGCTCTCGTAGGCATCTTTAAAATACTGCAGGCTATCGGTTACCGCATTGGACGCCGCCTGCCCCAAGCCGCACAGCGAAGTAAGCGTCATCACTTCGGAAAGGTCAGCCAAGTCTTTGAGGTCCTTCTTTAACCCCTCACCACGGTGAAACCGGGCTAGTGTTTCCACCATTACCTCGGTTCCCTGGCGGCAGGGAGTACACTTACCGCAGGACTCCTCTGCCAGAAACTCCATCGTCCGGTGGACAATATCGATAACATCCCGACTCTGGTCAAAGACAATGACGGCGCCGGCACCAAGGATGCTTTCAAAGGTGAGAGGGGTATCTATTTGCTCATAGGGCACGATTCTCCCGGTAGCGCCGCCTATCTGTATCATTTTGGTGTTTTTAGCCAAGGCCAGTCCTTCCACTAACTCCCGCAGCGAGCTCCCCAGCACCAGTTCGTAGACACCAGGTTTCGGAACATCACCACTCACCGAAAAGACCTTGGTGCCCTTACTCCGCTCGGTACCCATTTGATTGAACCAGCCAGCGCCGTTCCGGATAATCCGGGGTATATTCATCAGGGTTTCCACATTGTTGATGATGGTCGGCTTACCCCAGAGACCCGCCGTGGTGGGGAAGGGCGGCCGGTAGCGGGCTTCGCCCCGTTTACCCTCAATGGCGTCCATCAGGGCGGACTCCTCGCCGCAGATGTAAGCGCCGGCGCCCTCCCGGATTTCGATGGTGAAATTAGCCAAAAAGCCGGACTCTCCGATCTGGCGGATAGCGTTTTCCAGCAAATCAAAGAGGTGGTGGTATTCAGCGCGCAGGTAGATAAAGCCCGTCTTGGCCCCGAGGGTGTAGCCGGCAATGGCCATTCCCTCGATAAGAGTGAAGGGGTCTCTTTCTAGGATATACCGATCCTTGAAGGTGCCCACCTCTCCCTCGTCTGCATTACAGATGACGTATTTCTCACCACCCGGTGCCTTTCTGGCCCCCTCCCATTTAAGGCCACAGGGAAAGCCAGCCCCACCTCGTCCGCGCAGTCCCGAGGCTTTTATTTCGTCGGTGACTGCTTCCGGGGTCATCTCGCACCGGACTTTCTCCAGAGCTTGAAAGCCGTCTCTCTCCAGAAAGGTGGTGATTTGCCGGGGGTCAATCACCCCGCAATTTTTTAGAACGATATTTTCCTGTGGCACCTGATTATCTCTTTACTTATAGGTCCCTAAAATTTGCGCTATTTTCTTCGGGGTCAGGTCAACGTGGGGGTCGTAATTAATCATCATCGCCGGTGCCCGGTCGCAGAGGCCGATGCAGTTGGTCAGCTGGAATGAGAACTTACCATCAGCAGTAGTCTCACCGGGTATAATCCCGATTTCCTGCGCCACGCTTTCCATTATGGTCTGGCCGTACTTGAGGTAGCAGGGCAGACTCTGGCAAATCCTGATGATGTTCCGACCTAGCGGCTGGGTAGAGAGAAACGAGTAGAAACTAGCCACTCCGTAGACGTCGTTTATCGGGATATCCAGAGACCGGGCCAGTTCCGCCATAACCTCGTCCGGCACGTGACCGAATTTAGCCTGCGCTTCCTTCAACCGCCCAATCAGGTCCTGTTCCCTATGCCGGTTAGAAATTGCTTGCTGGCTCATCTCATTAATTAACCGCTATCGGGCACTCAGCCCTTGATGAATAGCGCCTTTTTGGCCCTCTCTTCGCCGGGCCTTCTCGGTCGGCGCAACGCCCCCGACGGGCATAAGGTAATGCACTCATCGCAGTCCTGGCAGGCCTCTTTATCTACTGGCTGGTCGCACCCGGACACGACCTTACTCTCAAAACCGCGGTAGGCCACGCTGAACAGCCGCTCACCTTTCAGGTCTTGGCAGGCGACCACACACCGCCGGCACAATATGCATTTTGACATATCACGGATGATATTGGGGTTCTCATATTCCAGGGGGTAATAGTGTTTCCTAGCCCGGAAACGGGGCAACCCTATTTCCAGATCGGCGGCGATATTACGTAGCTCGCAGATGTTCGCCTTGTCACAGATCAGGCAGGAATCGGGGTGACTGGCCATTAAAAGCTCCACCAGTATCTTGCGCGCCGCCAAGATTTTGGGAGAATGAGTAGCGACCATCATACCCTCGGTGATCGGGGTATGGCAGGCACCGACCAGTGTCCGGGAACCTGCCACCTCGACGACACAGAGTCGGCAGACCCCCGATGGGGGTAACCTCGAGACATGGCAAAGAGTGGGGATATCTATGCCGTTTTCTCTGGCCACCTCTAGAATGGTCATCCCGGCACGCCCGCTCACCGGGGAGCCATTCATGGTCAAGGTTATCTCGTTCTCTATCTCTTTTCGTGCCATAGCCTGCTTTATGGGGACTGCTATTACCTGAAATGGTAACACAAGTAGGTTTATTCGGCAAGCTGGCATCGGTGAGCATATCTGGCGGCCGACCGGGTCTATCTCTTTTCCGTTTGCCACCATCGTTACGGCTGTGATAAGCTGAGATGACTTCCGATGAGAATACTGGTAACCAATGACGACGGCGTCTTTACCGAAGGCCTGTGGACCTTAGTCAACGAGCTGAGGAACATCAGTCAGGTGACGGTCGTCGCTCCGGACAGGGAACAGAGCGCGGTAGGCACAGCGGTTACCTTATGGCGGCCTTTACGAATACGAGAGGTGAAGCCGATAGCTCCGGAAGTGGCAACCTACGCCGTAGAAGGCACACCTTCGGACAGTGTTATCCTGGCTTTGGGTAAGCTGGTCAAAAACCGAGTAGACCTGGTCATTTCCGGCATCAACCAAGGCCTAAACCTAGGCGACGACGTACATATCTCCGGAACGGTCGGCGCCGCTTTGCAGGGTTACCTACACGGCTTTCCGGCTCTGGCCATCTCAACGGCTCGTGGTAACGGCCTTCACCTGGACACCGCCGCCAAGCTGACCGCCAGGCTGGTGAAAAAAATCGCCTCCGATTCTCTACCGAAGGACATTTTCCTCAACGTGAACGTCCCCAACCGGCCGCTGGACGAAATCGGGATGGTGCAGGTTACCCGATTAGCCCGTGAGAGCCATATTAATACAGTAGAAGAGAGCGAGAATGGTAAAAGCAGGTACTACTGGCTGGTACGCCAGCAACTGAGTAAGACCAAGGACAGAAAAACAGACGTCTGGGCGATAGAACAGGGCAATATCTCCATCACCCCCCTCTCCACCGAACTGTCCAGCAAATCATCCTCTTCCGGCCTGGGCAACCTGTGCCCAGGCCTTCTCCAGGAACTGTAAAATAGCTAACCGACAGGCTTTAATGACACATTATACTGGTATCGATATTATTGAAATAGCCCGCATTAAGAAGGCGATGGAGCGCTGGGGAGAAGCTTTTCTCCACCGGGTATATACCGATGCCGAGATTAAGCAGTACCACCAGAAGCCGCCTTCACTGGCAGCTCGCTTCGCCTGCAAAGAAGCGGTGATGAAGCTACTCGGCACAGGGAGGCGGGGCGTACGCTGGCGGGAGATTGAGACGCTTTCCCAACCCGGCGGTAAGCCCGTGGTCAAACTGTACGGCCGGGCACAACGCCGGGCCAGCCAGCTGGGACTGAAAGAGATTGCCGTCAGCCTCTCTCATTCCAAAGAAAATGCCGTCGCTTCCGTGGTGGCTGTTTCAGAAACATGGCCGGCAAGAGATGCCCTTTTTGACATCCAGACTTAAAGCTGGTAATTTTTATTTGTTAACCAAGACATTAGCGTATAGATGAACACGATTATCTCCATACTAGCGGTGGTGCTTATCATTGGTCTAGTCAGTGGTGGGGTCACTTGGTTCGTCGGGCGGCGAGGGCAGGCTGCCAGAAGAAAAGAGGTGGCCAGGAAAGTCGCCACAAGGCAGCCGATAACCTTCCGCTGGAGATACACAGCTCTACCGGTAACCATTTTACTTCTATCCCTCGTCATCACGGCCTATTTCTATCACCTGCTTCCCAGTGAGCTGGCCTATCATTTTCGGAATGGCGCGCCGGACAAGTGGCTGAGCCGTGGTGCCACCATTGCCTGGCTGCTGACACCCCAGTTTTTATTTACCCTACTGGCCGGAGCCATCGTCTGGGGCATAGCGCGGCTGAGCGCCTACTTTCCGCCGGCTACCGGGCAGAGAGTAGAGAAAATGCTGCCGCTGATGGGTAACATGATTGCCCTGCCTCAGGTTATCCTCGGCTTTGCAATATTCGACATTTTCAGCTACAATACCTACCAGATACATCTTATGTCCCTGTGGGCCTTTGCCTTGGTGGTCATGGGGGTGGGCGGGGTTATTCTCGGTATATCTTTTATCTTCGCCGTCCGTCGGCTCTGGACTAGAGGTAGCCCCACTGGAAGTGTCGAGGAGCGACAGTAATGGCGGAAGCAGCGTCGGGTAAAGTCAATATGGAAAAGATGGTCTCCCT
>Ga0187827_10005299_pt1 | contig 15334 bp, 12 predicted proteins | sample ETNtaG_39_FD_167969 | JGI IMG/M metagenome (GOLD analysis project Ga0187827, IMG submission 167969) | Marine microbial and viral communities from oxygen minimum zone, Eastern Pacific Ocean - ETNP2014_SV_150_PacBio MetaG (Illumina Assembly) | ecosystem: Environmental > Aquatic > Marine > Hypoxic...
AGGTCACCGGCTCATTTATACCCACCAGGGTAATTGAGGATCTTTCCGGAATACAAAATATCGTTGGTTTGAAGGATTCGTCCGGCGACCTTACTTACACGATGGAAATACTGGATCGTGTACGTGACAGGATAAATGTCATGATCGGACACGACGAGGTGGTACTTCCGGCGCTGGCGGCGGGCTGCTCGGGAATGATACTGGCAAGCGCCCAGGTATTCCCGGATATTTGGCAGCGCGTCTATAAGGCTGTGAGGGACAACGACCTTGGAACCGCGAGAGAACTACAGATGAAGGTGCAAAAACTCACTCGAATGTACTGCCGGATGGGAGGTTCGGTTCCCCTAAAGGCATCTCTCCGAATGATGGGAATACCCGCGGGCCGTGCCAGGAGACCGCTGATGGAGGGTGGCTCGATTCTTCACGAGGATATTGCCGAGATCAGGGTCGAACTTGAGAAATTGGGCAAGATCCCAAGGGACGAGACCGGGATGGGATTTTCGATCGTACCCATTGGGGAAAGCTTGGGAGACCTTGGCCTAAGTGCCGAGGATCTGGCTGGCAAAGAATATCCCCATGCAAGCAGCGTGGTGGAAGCGGGCAACGAAAAGGTCTCCGTCCACATGGTGGCCGGGAACAAGGAGGGAAAACTGGGACGCCTTTTCGCATATCAGCTTACCTATCCAAGGCACGGCTATGAAGCATTGACCACGATATTGGAACCAAATCTGGCAGTACGTCCTTCCACTTTGATAATACCCGGCGTGAAACAGAAGAACCTGAGACAGGCCAATATGATATTCGGGCCGGTCCAGTCCGCCTGTGCCAAAGCCATCGCAGACAGTGTTGAACTAGGGGTTATCCCGGAGAGTCAGACCGAAAGTGTTGTTATGATCGCCAAGGTTTTTTTGTCTCCGCGGGCTTCGGCGAGAGAGATCATCTACAAGAACAGCTATTCCGCCTTCATAACTGCCCTTAAAGAATTATTTTCCGTGGGGGGTGGTGAATAAATGACGAGAACCAAGTGGTTGAAAGGCGTTTTTCCCGCATTGGTCACGCCCTTCGATGAACGGGAGAAAATCGATGAAGAGGCATTTCGATCTCTTATCAGGCATCTTTCCGCAGACGTGACCGGCTTCGTTCCCTGCGGGACCACGGGGGAGTTCATGTACCTGAACGAGAAGGAGAAACGGAATGTTCTGGATATTGCAGTTGACGAGGTGGGTGGAAAAAAGCCGGTGATCGCAGGGACCGGCTGCCCCAGCACGAAGGAGACGCTGGAATTGACCCGCTATGCCAAGGACATCGGGGCCACGGCGGCCCTGGTGGCATCCCCGTTCTATTTCAAGCCCAGCTTCAACGAACTGTACGAACACTATGAAAGGTTGAACGAACTGGACTTTCCGCTTATCATGTATAATATTCCACAGTGCACGGGTACACATAAGAAATGGTGGACCGCCGAGGGGATCGCAATGCTGGACAACGTCATCGGCATAAAGGATTCCAGCGGTGATTTTCCCTTCCTGATGGCCTTGTTCGAGAAGGTACGGGACCGGATTTCTATTATATGTGGGCACGACGAGATCGGGATGCCTGCCCTGGCCGCCGGGGCTGACGGGCTGATCCTGGCCAGTGCAAACCTGATCCCTGACATCTGGCAGAAGATACGGGGCTCTGTGATGGAGGGAAACCTTGAGACCGCCCGATCACTTCAGGCCAGTATACAGAAACTGGTGAGGCTCGTGGTTAGATGCGGTGCTAACCAGGCGGTAAAGGAGGGGCTGGGGATGATGGGTCTCGGAGTAGGCCGATCGAGGTTACCCATAATGCCCGGAGGTGTATTCAAGCGTGAGGATCGGGAAGAGCTTAGGATTCAGCTGGAGAATCTCAACAAGATACTACCTCGAAGGGTGGATTTTGACCTTGGGGACGGTGAACCGGTTTCGAGCGCGTATCCATGGACCCCATCCACTCCCAACACGATTGGCGATTTCTCAATGAAGATCGCCGAAGGATTTGCCGGGCCGCCGGTATTCGAAGTGGCACATATCGACCTTCTTATGGGTTCGAAGGGTGGGCCTGTGACCTATGCTATAGAAGAGGTTATTAAAAGACGTGAGGCCCAGGGTAATGATCCCTCGAAGTTTATTATGGATCGACCTCGAACTCTCCTTGTTCCCACAGTTACGGTGAGAACGAAACGACAGGCTGGATACATCTATGAAGACGCATCCGAAGGAGTGGTTCTAGCAATAGAAAAATCCATTGCCGACGGAGTGCTGCCGGACGGTATCCTCGATAGACTGGATATAATCGCCAATGTGTTCGTCCACCCGGCGGCCAGAAACAGGCAGAGAATAAAATTCAATAACTACAAGGCCATGCTGCATGCAGTAAAAAGAGCGCTGGAAGGGAGGCCGACCTTGGACGAGATAATGTATGAGAAAGCAGCTGCAAGGCATCCTTTCCGTTACGAGCCTTGATCTTTTGGATGGTGAGGGTCCTCATCATGAATTAATAATGTATGATATAGAGGTGAACGATATTGAAGATTCTATTCATTCAAAATCAACTGTGCGCAAGGGGATGGAAAGAGGCGAAGGTGCTGACTGACGCAGGTGCCGAGATCGACCTTCTGGAACTTGGAAAACCCCTCGAGTTTATGGACTATAGCATATTCAAGGATCGCCATAACATACCCGTGGGTACTGATATTCGCAGCATGATAAGGAACAGGAGAAGTATAATTAGTGAACTTTGTGACTTTGCTGGCAAGGGTGATTACAATATCGTTCACGTTCACAACGAACCGGATAACCTGGGTGTATGGGCCAAGAAATACCTTTCGATACCAGTGGTACATGATATTCACGATCTGATGAGTTTGAAACCGATAACTTGGGCCCGAGGTCCGAAGAAATGGTTTGTAAGGAGTACTGTGAATAGATGGGAGAAGTACGTCTGCAGGAAAGCGGATGGAATAATGTCAACCTCTGCCCTGATGATCGATCATATTCGGAAAAGATACGGTACCGAGAAAATCGGTTACGTGGAGAACAAACCATTGAAGGAGAAATTCGACCTCGCGAAAAAGATAGACGATGGAAATATCCATTTTGTTTACCCGGGAGGTATATCTCTCGATCCTGCCGGAAGCCGGTACCTTTGGCCAATGTTCGAGTCGATCTGTGCCATGGGTGTCCACATAGATCTGTATCCGCCTGTCTTCGAACCAAGCCGGCAGGAGATCATCCGCAAAAAATGTAAAGGTGTGACGGGACTTCACTTTCATCTTCCGGTGGCCCAGGACAAGGTGATCCGCGAGATAAGTAAGTACCATTACGGTCTCGTCCTTTTCAGCAGTTTTACGAAGAACATATTGATGGCAACCTCGAACCGGGTCTATGAATACCAGATCGCAGGTGTGCCGGTAATAACCAATGACGTGGGTCATATCGGCGATTATGTAAGAAAGAAAAAATGCGGCGAGGTCATAGGGGACATAAAAGAGATAGAGAAGATAATCGCAGGGGACCGAAAATACAACCTTGATACAAGCGACTGTTTCATGGATGCGAAGCCCATACTCGACCTTTATTCGAAGATCAGAGGTTCTTAGCCTAGTTAAATAGGTAAATTTATGCAAAAACACCGACACCTTTATCAAAAACCGGTATATTCTTGATATTAATGCCGGAGTCTATTAAGAGTCCCCCCAAAAGCGCTAAAGGAAAAAATGAGTTTGAGCACGTACAAACTCGATGGAGCCGGGTAGCCCGAAGGGGAGTGCACCTTACTTCCTCGGCACTTGTCATTTATTTTTTCTTCCCTGAAATAGTCTTCGAGATCGGGGCATTCAAAATGCACCGAGCCCTCTTACTGGTCCTGTTATTTTTACTCATCCCTTTCCAGATCGAGTTCTGGAGGTTGAAGAAGGGGAAATCCTTCTTCATGCTACGCGAACACGAGAAGAACTGCGTGGCGGCCTATATCTGGACTCTCTTGGGGGCCATGGGCCTTTGTCTGTTGACCGAGATCGGGTTGCCGGAATTCATAGCCATTCCCATCATGCTCTGCGCATCTCTCGGAGACCCGTTTCTAGGTGAGACCCGTGTAATGGCAGTTTTCAGAAGAAGACATTATTATTCTCTAGCGGTTCTTCTGTGCGGGAGCATTTTTTTCATATGGCTGAGAAATCCTATCTTGGCCCTGATGGCCGGTTTTCTCACCGTGGTTGCGGAATCCCTGAATATCAAACTGCACTGGGGTCTCAGAAAGGAAATGCTCCATGACCTGGAGAACCGTAATTTCTTTCTCCGAAAGATCAAGGCACTGAACCTCTATAACAGGTTGTTCTACACCAATGATAATCTGTTGATGCAGTTAATACCACTCTATTTCCTTGTAATACTGTATCTTGCCCTACCGCAGTTTTTTCCACCGGATTCCATGTTCTTCAGCAATTGGTGGGCCGATATCATTGCAAAGTACCAGTTCAGCACCTTTTTTAGCCTATAGATAATGCCGGTGGGTCCGCCAGTTCTTTTCGTCAGGATCAATATAGGGTCCCTACTTTTTTTTAGCCTGTTTGGAAGCTGTTTGTGGTCGCTATTTTTTTAAACATTTGTTTCGATAATATCTGAAATTGATCATCTGATCGGAGTCCACCTTTTGGGGAATTCCTCGGGGCAGAAAAATAATATAGGAAAAGCATATTAATACATCGTTTCTTCGGTAAAAAAAATAAATTTTTTTCAATGTAATCGGGAAATAAGGTAAAATTTATTTTAAAAAATTGACTAATAATCCAAGGGAGCAATAACATGAAAGAACCGGTCATAATTTCAGCCGTGAGAACGCCACTGGGAAAATTCAACGGGACGCTCAAGAACATGCCTGCGACAAAACTGGGCAGCCTGGTAATAGAGGAATGCGTGAAGCGTGCGGGTATTGCGAAAGAGGATGTAGATGAGGTGATCATGGGAATGGTTCTGCAGGCCGGAATTGGGCAGAACCCGGCGCGTCAGGCGGCTCTAAGTGCCGGTATCCCTGAGAACAAAGGTGCAATGACCATCAACAAGGTCTGCGGGTCAGGTCTGAAATCCATAATGATCGCGGCCAATTCGATCAAGGTGGGAGAGCACGATATTATCGTCGCTGGTGGTATGGAGAACATGGCCCAAGCACCTTATTATCTGCACAAGGCTAGGGACGGTTACAGAATGGGGGATGGGAAGATAGTGGACGGAATGGTGTACGACGGATTGTGGGAAGTGTATAACGATTTCCACGTGGGTATAACCGGGGAGCGCATTGCAGAACATTACGACCTCACGAGAGAGGAAGTGGATGCATTCGCAGTGCGAAGTCATAGGTTGGCGGCGGCGGCGAGAGAAAGTGGAAAGTTTGTGGAAGAAATAATAAAAATTGAGATCCCACAGAGAAGAGGCGATCCGATTATTTTCGATAGTGACGAGGGGATCCGGGCCGATTCCTCGGTGGAAAAACTAGCGAGGCTGAGGGCGGTTTTCAAGAAGGACGGCCTGGTAACTGCAGGTAATGCTTCACAGATATCAGACGGAGCCTCGGCGGTCCTTGTCACGAGCCGGGAAAAAGCAGTTGAGCTGGGAATTCCGATCCTTGCTAAGATAATAGATTATCATACCTCCGGTTGTGCCCCGGAAGATGTGATGGAGGCACCGGTGCCCACCATGAGGGAGATAATGGAAAGGAATAACCTTACTATCGAGGACCTTGACCTCATTGAACATAATGAAGCCTTTGCTTCCGCATCATTGGCCATACAGAAGGAATTCGACATACCGGAGGACAAATTCAACGTTCACGGCGGCGGCGTTGCCCTGGGTCACCCCATAGGAGCCAGTGGTGCAAGGGTGCTAACCACCCTGATCTATGCCATGAAAGACAGAGGGGCAAAGAGAGGACTTGCAACACTATGTCTCGGCGGTGGAAACGCGGTGGCAATGATAATCGAAATTTAATTTTTTTTATTAAAGGAGGGAAATATGTGGCTATAAAGAAGATAGGAGTGATAGGAGCCGGAGTCATGGGTCACGGGATCGCTCTGGTATCCGCAAAAAGCGGGTACACCGTCACAATGAGAGATATCGAAGAAAGGTTTATTGAAAAGGGACTTGCCAATATTGAGAAATTCCTGAAAAGGAGTGTTGCAAAGGGGAGGATGACCGAAGAGGAGATGGCTCTTGTACTGGCGAGGATAACTACAACTGTGCACATGGAAGACCTACAAGACTGCGATCTCATTATTGAGGCAATAATCGAGAATGCCGATCTCAAGAAAAAGGTTTTTTCCGAACTGGATGGTTTCTGTCCCCCGGAAACCATATTTGCCTCTAATACTTCTACCATACCGATCACGGAGATGGCTTCGGCCACAGAGCGCCCGGACCGGTTCATAGGGATGCATTTTATGAATCCCGTGCCATTGATGAAGCTAATTGAGGTGATTAACGGTCTCAGAACATCCCGGGAGACATGCGAAGTGATAATGGCATTGGCCGGAGATATGGGAAAGATCCCCATCGAGGTGAACGATTATCCGGGATTCGTGGCAAACAGGATACTCCTGCCGATGATCAACGAGGCAGTGTACTGTCTTATGGAGGGTGTGGCAACGAGGGAGGCCATTGATTCTGTGATGAAATTGGGGATGAACCATCCCATGGGCCCCCTTGCTCTCGCGGATCTCATTGGCCTAGACGTTTGCCTTTTCATAATGGAAGTGCTCTATGAGGGATTTTCCGATTCGAAATACAGGCCGTGTCCCCTGCTTAGAAAAATGGTCAATGCCGGTTACCTTGGCAGAAAGACCGGTCGTGGATTTTACGACTACAGCAAGTGATCCAACCACGTGGAGGTATATCGCATGATAGACGTTTCAAGAGAAGGAAAAACAGTAATATTGACAATAAACAACCCACCCATGAACGTCCTCAACAGTGAATTGTTGAAGGAGCTCGACTGTGTCCTGGATGAGATAAGTAACGACGATTCGCTGGTCGTCATCATCACCGGAGCGGGAAGGGCTTTCGTGGCAGGTGCGGACATCAAGGAAATGATGAATATGGATCCCGAGGAGGCGAGGCGATTCGCCGGTATCGGACAGTCGGTCTTCAACAAGATCGAACACCTGCCGAAACCGGTCATTGCAGCGATAAACGGATTTGCCCTGGGGGGTGGGACCGAACTGGCAATGAGCTGTGACATTATATTTGCTTCCGAAAAGGCGAAATTCGGACAACCCGAGGTCGCTCTCGCGGTAATACCCGGATTCGGCGGTACACAGAGACTGCCACGTATGGTTGGAAGGAACATTGCCAAGGAATTGATATTCTCGGGTAATATCATTGGAGCCGACGAAGCCTACCGGATCGGTCTGGCTAACAGATTGCTCCCACATGAAGAACTTATGGATGCGGCAAAGAAACTTGCGGATACGATCTCGAAAAAGGGACCGGCGGCGGTAAGGTTGGCCAAGAAGGCCATCAATGGCGGTCTGGATATGACCCTGTCTGACGGGCTGGATTTCGAGGCCGAAAAGTTCTCCGACCTCTTCGATACGCACGACCAGAAGGAAGGGATGGATGCCTTCGTCAACAAAAGGAAACCCGATTTCCGCGGCGAATGATTGTAAATTATTCATAGTGTAACCGGGCAATTTCACCATTAATAGAGCAGAAAGCATGTAAACCTTGATATGTCTATGGGATTCTTTCTCCTCCGCAGTTGTTATGAAAGTGGAAGGGTGGAAAAATGGACGTTTACCTCAACGACGAGCAGAGAAAGATAAGAGAGACAGTTAGACGGTTTGCCGAGGAAGAGATTATTCCCGTAGCTTCCGAGTGGGACAAGGAGCACAGGTGGCCGGGGGAACTGCTGAAGACGATGGGTGAAATGGGGCTAATGGGCATGCCGATTCCAAGTGAGTGCGGCGGTGGAGGTACCGATTATCTTTCCTACATGATCGCCGTGGAGGAACTTGCGAGAGCCTGGGGCTCCCTGAGTCTTATAATGACAGTGCATACTTCCGTGGGGACCCTCCCCATTTATTATTTTGGCTCGGCTGATCAGAAGGAAAGGCTATTGAAACCCCTTGCCCGGGGAAAGATGATAGGTGCCTTTGCTATCACTGAACCTGATGCTGGCTCGGACGTGATGAATGTCAAAACCACTGCAGTAAGAGACGCTGATCATTATATTCTCAACGGGACGAAGATATTTATTACGAACGGGAGTAAGGCTGGAACTATCATCGTACTAGCGGTAACCGACAAGGAAGCGGGAACCAAGGGTTTCAGTACTTTCATAGTTGAGAAAGGGATGGACGGATTCACCCTGGGGGTGGATGAGGACAAGATGGGAATGCACTCTTCAGTTACCTCGGAACTGGTTTTCAACGATGTGAAAGTGCCAAGGGAAAACCTTCTTGGAGCCGAAGGAGATGGATTGAAAATATCACTTTCGGCACTTGATGGCGGGCGAATGGGCGTTGCTTCCCAGGCCGTGGGCATAGCAAGGGCGGCTCTCGAGGAATCCATCAGATATTCCGGTGAAAGGCAACAATTCGGTCGTCCCATAAACCGTTTTCAGGCAATATCCTTCATGGTTGCTGACATGGCCGCCGAGATCGATGCTGCCCGAGCACTTGTCTACCGAGGAGCTTTCATGAAAGATCGCGGCATGCGTATATCAAAAGAGGCGGCCATTGCGAAACTTTACGCCTCAGAAATGGCAACAAGAACCACCATCAGGGCCATCCAGGTTCACGGGGGGTATGGATACATTTCTGATTATCCTATAGAAAGATTTTTCCGGGATGCCAAGGTCACCGAGGTCTATGAGGGTACTTCCGAGGTAATGCGCCTGGTCATCTCTAGAAACCTCTGATGGATTTTTTTACAAAATCCGTGGAAAAATTATACATTTCATCCTAGCTTATTTTAATATATATTTCACACCGAAATTGTTAATTAAATGAAACATTACTGCTCTTTTGATTTCCTAAATTAAAGGACTTTTCAAGGAGGAGATAAAATGATCACTTTCAGTGATAAACAGCTAAAAACACCAAAAATGGCTCGACCAGTTTATTTGGTCACGGGAGGTATGTCCAAGTTTGCAAGGGCTTTCCCTGATAAAAGGCAGGAGGAGTTATGTATCGATGCTTTAACCGAAGCTGCGGAATTTATAGGCATGACCCCATATGAACTTAAGAAATATATTCACACCGCTTACTATGGTCATTTCGCGGATCACTTTGGGGACCAGCTTCTTGGCGAGGCCGCAATGCACGATAGGCTTGGTCTTGACCCCTTGGGTAATGTCGGCATAAAGACCGGCGGTGCAACAGGTGGTTCGACCCTGTGGGAAGCCTACAAGACAGTGGCATCCGGTTACTCGGATTGTGCATTGGCTATGGGTTGGGAGCGAATGGATGAGGTTCCCACTGACGAGGGGAATAATTACATATCCTTCGCCGCCGACAAGGACTGGGAGACACCTCTTGGGCACATCTATACAGGTTATTACGCTGTAATGGCACAGAGATACTGGCAGATATATGGCAAGGAGGAGGATTCCTTCCGACGGACCATGGCAGAGATCGCGGTAAAGAATAGAGGTTATGCGAGGATGAATCCCCACGCACAGGGTCCAATGAAGATAACCGTTGAAGACGTCATAAATTCTCCGGTAGTGGCGTACCCTCTTCTTGCACTGGACTGCTGTCTCATGAGTGTCGGAGCCGCTTGTGGGATCCTCGCCGATGAAAAGACTGCATTCGAGCTCACGGACCATCCACTGCGTATCGATGTGGCAGCGGGAAGCCATACACTCAGGGTCGCGGACAGGCGGAACATGGAAATTCCTCTGTTACCCAACGAAACCAAGGAACAGTACGCCGATCTTGGTGAGCGGTTCCCCGGTGGTGATCGCTACCCCGGCTTCACAGGTTTCCTTGCAGCCCGTATGTCTGCTTATTATGCGTACCGCATGACTGGAATACATGATCCTACAGAAGACCTTGATCTTGTGGAACTTCATGATGCTTTCACTATTAGCGACATACAGACCTACGAAGACATAGGTATTCGACCCTATGGAGAGGGACGTACTTACGTGGAATCCGGCGACTGCTATCATACAAATCCCAATACGGGGGCGCCTGGTAAATTACCCGCAAACCTCTGCGGGGGTCTGATCGGGTGTATGCACGCAGTAGGTGCAACCGGTATAATGCAGGTCATCGAAGTGGGTCAGCACATCTGGAATCGCTGGGCGGAGATGCACAGTGACGAGGGGAAATGGAAGAGATTCGGAAGGGAGAAACCAGCCGATTGGACCGATCTCCAGGTCAAAGGTGCGAAACGCGGCCTTGCCATCAGCCATGCCGGAGTCGGCTCGCACGTGACCTGCACGATCCTGCAGGATCCCAACCACACTCTTGAAGGGGGGATGTTTGAATGAGCTGCGAGGACGAGAACAGGGGAACCGTAAAGGTCATCAATAACCGCTATAAGCCTTCGGGTCATTTCCATTACGGATCACCGAACACGCCTATCCTCAACGAAATGGGGAAGCTACTTGGTGTGACGAACCCTCGGGATATAACCCACATCCACTCCTACGGCGGCGAAGCGATCTTCTTTGAATCACTCTCAAAGGGAAAATTGTTGGCGACCCGATGCGACAATCCGCTGTGTGAGAGCCATCTGTCCATTTACGAACCCTTCAGGATCCACTGTCCCGATTGTCTTGTGAAGGCTACGGTATTGGATATCACGGACCTTGCAAAGAGAACCGCTACGGTTCACTCGTTTATGATAACAGAAAGGACGGGAGCTTTTAATACTCTTGAGGTGCCGATAAAGTTCGTGAACGTCGAGTTCGATGGAGTCTGTACTATTCTTATGGGATATCTCTCATTGGGTAATCCGAAGATTGGTATGAAGCTACTCCCAATATTCAATACCAAGGCTCCCACTTATACTATACTGGACATATCGTGGGTACCGGCAGGCACACCGGAATCGGAACTACCACAAAATTTTACTTTTTGAGTTAGAGAGAACTTGGGGGGTGGGGGGTGTTTTTTTATTCTTATTTTATCTTTCCAATTTATTCCAGATATTCTTGTGCTCTTCCGAAGATATCCCGAATCGCTCCTAGAATCCTTCCACCATTTCCATTCCATCACCTATTTCTTCCTCCTATTCCCCTTGTATTTCCGGTTCGATCTCATCTTCCTCTTCGAACTCTTCCAGTTCCTCCTCGGAACCGTCCATAATTTCTTTTTCCATTTCCATGCCTGATTCCGTATCATACGCTACTTCAGCTTTTTCTGCCAACTTATTTTTTTCCTGTTCATCGGTCGGAATCCCGGGACTCTCTCTTTTTGTTCTTTTCTTAAGGATACCAACGAGGGCAATGATTATAATAATGATCAAAACCGCGATAATGACAATACCCCCAGGTGAGGAAAGGAACTCAGCAAATCCCCCCTCCTCGGTTTCATTTTTATCTTTGGTATCGTCATCACCAGTGGTATCATCATCACCTGTTGTGTTATCATCACCAGTGGTGTCATTATCACCATTAGTGTCATCATCGTCGGTATCATCGTCCTCGTCAATTATTTGGTGGACTGTAACGTTAATTAAATACGTGGCAGAATTGCCGCTGGCATCCTTAACTGACAGCTCAATTGTGTAATTACCGAATAGATGGAATGTGAAATTTACTTTATTTCCGAATAATTCATGTTCGGTTCCATTGTAAGTAAATTTCCACGTATAATTAATGATGCCTATGTTATCGTCACTACCATTGGCATATAAAATAATATTCTCATGTTGTTTGGTAATCCGATCGTCCCCTCCCATGGCAACTGGGGCATCATTGTCGATCACCGAAACATTTCGTTGGATACTGATATGGGTGTTACCGCTTGGATCTTTAATGGAGATATTATAAACTAGGTCTTCAATATTATCGTCTAGAATAATCACTCCGAGCCAATTTCCTTCCGATTCTGTAAGTGAAAGATTTCCATTTAGATCTCCGTGATTCCAAGTAACATGAACCGAGGTAACATCGATGTTATCTGTTGCACTAACATTCAATTGGTAATTATCTCCGGTTGTACCCGTGTTGGGACTATTATCGATTTCAAGGCTAGGTTCATCGTTATCTACCACATTACCAACATTCAATTGACCTGTATCGGTCCAGTTTAGAACCGCATCCATGGCGGATATAATATAATTTAGTACATCAGTGGTATTAGAAACCACAATAGTTTTCTCGTAGGAATCTCCGTTGATATTAAGCATTGTGACATTCGTGTGGCCTCCATTTCCATACCAGTACTCAACGGAAACGTTGCTTACCCCTATATTATCAGTCACTGTAGCATTGAATATGTAAGGGTCGCCAGTATAAGCTGTTCCTGCCGTATTATCGGTTATAGACGGATCGTCATTATCAACAACGTTACCAACGTTCAAAACGCCCGTTTCATTCCAATTATCAGAAGTATCGTTCGCCGATATGTTATAATACAGTACATCGTTTGTATCAGAAACTGTGACGGTCTTCTCGTAATAATTTCCACCAACGTTGTTCATGGATACGTTTGTATGGACGCCGTTACCATACGAGTATTCAACGAAAACTGCGGATACCCCGATGTTATCACTCACTGTAACATTGAAAGTACATGAATCTCCAGTATAAGCTGTTCCTGCGGTATTATCACCTATAGACGGTTCGTCATTATCCACAACATTCCCAACGTTCGAAACGCCCGTTCGGTTCCAATTATCTACCACAGTATCGTTGGCAGATATATTATAATACAATAAATCGGTAGTATGAGAAACTGTGATGATCTTCTCATAATAATTTCCACCTACATTGTTCATGGATACGTTCGTATGGGTGTCGTTACCATACCAATACTCAACGAAAACTGCCGATACTCCCATGTTGTCAGTTACCGTGGCATTGAAGGTAAAGGGATCTCCAGTATAAGCTGTTCCTACTGTGTTATCGGTTATAGATGGGGGAACAATATCAATGGTAAATAAGTACGCTGAACCCTGGCCGTTGTTCCCCCCGACATCATCACTGTTTGCTCCAACGACGACGGTATCCCCGCTGATACTAACAGATATCCCAAAATTGTCAGATGCCGCACCGTCCGATGAGGTGAGATTTTTCATCGGGCCCCAGTTGTCTGCGCCTCCCAAGTTCCGCTCGAACACGTATGCTGAACCCTGATAACCATTTCCGCCGACATCATCCCAATATGCTCCAACGACGACGGCATCTCCGCTGATACTAACAAATATCCCGAAATAGTCATATGCAGCACCGTCCAATGCCATGAGATTTTTCACCTGGCCCCAGTTGTCCGCGCCTCCCAAGTTCCGCTCGAACACGTATGCTGAACCCTGATCATCGTTTCCGCCGACATCATCATGATATGCTCCAACGATAACGGTATCCCCGCTGATACTAACAGAATTCCCAAAATAGTCATCTGCCGCACCATCCGATGCAGTGAGATTTTTCACCTCACCCCAGTTGTCCGCGCCTCCCAGGTTCCGCTCGAACACGTACGCTGAACCCTGTTTATTGTTCCCACCAACATCATCATTGAATGCTCCGACGATGACTGTATCTCTGCTGATACAAACAGATATCCCGAAATAGTCATCTGCCGCACCGTCCGATGAGGTGAGATTTTTCACCTCACCCCAGTTGTCCGCACCTCCCAGATTCCGCTCGAACACGTATGCTGAACCCTGATCCCCGTTTCCACCGACATCATCACCGGGTGCTCCAACGACGACTGTATCTCCCATGACACTAACAGAATTCCCGAGCCAATCATCTACCGCACCGTCCGATGCGGTGAGATTTTTCACCTCACCCCAGTTGTCTGCACCTCCCAGGTTCCGTTCGAACACGTATGCTGAACCCTGTTTATTGTTCCCGCCGACATCATCATCGGGTGCTCCAACGACAACGGTATCTCCGCTGATACTAACCGAATACCCAAACAAGTCATTTGCAGCACCGTCCGATGCTGTGAGCTTTTTCACCTCGCCCCAGTTGTCACCACCTCCTTGGTCCCTCTCGAACATGTATGCTGAACCCTGATCATTGTTTCCGCCGACATCGTCCTTCCATGCTCCGACGACGACGGTATCCCCGCTGATACTTACAGATCTTCCGAAATAGTCATCTGCCGCACCGTCAGATGCAGTGAGATGGCCGATCTCACTGATGAGGGGATCAACGGTGATGGGATACACCGCGTTTTCGTCGTTGATGGAAAAAATAATGTATTTTTTACCCAAAGACAATGAAAGATGAGAGGGAATGATGCTGCCGGTGGTATCGGTGACCAGCAGCTTGCTGTATTTAAGGATCGCCTCACCGCCTGTTTTTTTGAATATTATCGTCTCACCGTCATTGTAGAGTTCCGGCACAAGGTTAGTGTCAAGGTCCATTTTCATTATGAGTGGTGTCATGGATCGTGGTTCCGGAGGAGATGAAATGGTAAAACCGTGTTCAAGTCCTTCTTCGCTGTTGACGTACCACCCTGTGAGGCTCCCATCGTACACGTATTCCACGCGGTTCTCGTTCACGGTGGCCCGGGGCTCGATATTTAGACTGGAAAGGTGCCCTTCATACCCGTAGTTGGAAGGTCCGAGAAGCCAGGACCAATCCTCGTCCGAGTTGGGCTCTACCATAGCGTTCCCGTTCTCGAATGTCAGGCTCATGTGATGTTCCGGATTGGGTGCGACATATCCGCCACTGGGCTCGTGCCAGGTAGGATAGTATCTTGCTTCCTGGAAGAGCTCTTTGAAACTCTTTTTCTCATCGGGAGAAAGACTATCTGAAAATTTCGAATAGATCGAATCCAGACCATCATCGGGTGGCACTTGAGTATCGTATCTGTTGCTCCTTGTGGAACCGTATAGTAATTTATTGTCTTCATCCTCACTAATCAGTATCGCCTCTTTCTTAGGCTCACTAATCTCATCTTTAAATATGAATTTTTCATTTGCGATGCCGGTAAGCATCGAGGCAAGGAACACAACCATAAATAATAATATTATTCTTTTCATCTTATCACCCATCCGTTAAAATATTATCTAGAATTCGTACTTTACTTAAAAATAGCCACAAGAACGCCAGTGCCTTTAGGCTCTGGATGAATTGTGGCGCCGAAGATTTAAACCGGTTGAGGACATTCCCGTTTTGAAAGTCTAACACGGAG
>Ga0187827_10005301_pt1 | contig 15329 bp, 15 predicted proteins | sample ETNtaG_39_FD_167969 | JGI IMG/M metagenome (GOLD analysis project Ga0187827, IMG submission 167969) | Marine microbial and viral communities from oxygen minimum zone, Eastern Pacific Ocean - ETNP2014_SV_150_PacBio MetaG (Illumina Assembly) | ecosystem: Environmental > Aquatic > Marine > Hypoxic...
ACATCGATATTCTCCTCTACGGTAAGCAGGTCACCGAGACCCCGGAGCTGACCATCCCCCACCCCAAAATGACCGAGAGAGTCTTTGTGCTGGTGCCTCTGGCAGAGGTTGCGCCTGACCTAGTCCACCCGGTAAGCGGCCGGACAATGAAAGAGCTCTCCGGCGCGATAAAAGAAAAACAGGGTGTCCTCAAGCTAGAATAATTAATATGTACCAGATATCGGTAGAGAAACATTTTGATGCCGCCCACTTCCTGCGTGGTTATCGTGGTAAGTGCGAGGCACTGCACGGGCATCGTTTCCGGGCGGTAGCCAGGGTAAGTGCTACCAAACTCGATGACATTGGCCTAGCTTATGATTTCAATGAGCTCAAACGGCACTTAAATGATATTTTAGACCGGTTCGACCATACCTGCCTTAATGATGTGCCGCCGTTTGACAAAATAAACCCCTCTTCGGAGAACATTGCCGCCGCTATCCATGGTGAACTCAGGTCAAAGCTAGCCGAAGCCCCAGTGGCCATCTCCGCCATTGAAGTATGGGAGTCTCCCCAGACTAGTATAATTTACCGGCCGGACTAAGGGCACTGCTCTGGCGGCAGCAGATTAGGAATGGCCTCAGCAATGGGATAACGTACATCACACTTGGCGCAGTGGAGAGAGCCGACCACTACCTCGTCTTTATTCTCCTCGGTCACGCTCAGCTGAAGCTCTCCCTTACACACCGGGCATACCAGAATAGCCACAAGCTCTTTTTTCATAACTCGAATTATAGCACAGCCCGCAGAAATAATGTGTGGTTACCGTATAACCGGAGAAAACTATTTTTGACGAAGCGGAGCCAAATATGTTAATCTTTCACCGAAAATAGGCAAGACGCCGGCCAGTCTCATCAGCCAGATAGGACCGGCTACCATGACCAACTACGAGCGAAAGGGGAACAGGATGGAATTAACCAAGGATACCCTCCTAGATATGTATCGGAGGATGGTGCGGATACGTATTTTTGAAGAAGGCCTCATGAAGTTCGATGAGCAAGGCTTGATTCCGGGCACCGGTCACGTCTCCATTGGGGAGGAAGCAGTGGCGGTAGGCGCCACCACCGCCATGGGGAATAAAGACTACCTCGTCTCCACCCACCGCGGCCACGGACACCTGCTGGCTCGCGGTGCCAAGATGCCCATCATCCTGGCTGAAGTCCTCGGCAAGGCTACCGGCTGCACCGGGGGTAAGGGTGGCTCAATGCACCTCTCCGACTTCGACCGGTACATTCTCGGCACCAACGGCATCGTGGGCGGCGGGATAAACATCGCCGGCGGGATAGGCTTGGCCATGCAAATGCAGAAGACCGACCAGGCCTGCCTATGCTTCTTCGGCGATGGCGCCAGCAACCGCGGCGTATTCCATGAGGCACTGAACCTAGCCTCACTATGGAAAGTACCCACCGTCTACCTCTGCTGCAACAACCAGTACGCCATGACCTTGCCTCTGTGTAAAAATTGCGCCAACCAAGACATCTCCGCCCGGGCGGTCGCCTATGACATTCCTGGCTACCAAGTAGATGGCACGGACGTTATCGCCGTCTACGAAGCGGTCGCCGCAGCCCTGCAAAGGGCGCGGGAAGGCAAAGGCCCGAGTCTGGTCGAGGTCATCTCCTACCGTCTGCGAGGACACAGCATGCGCATGGACCGCATGCCCGGTGGCTCCTCATACCGACCCGAGAGAGAGATAGAGGAATGGGAGGAGAGCAAGAACCCGATAAAGATCTTCCAGCAAAAATTAAAGGAACTGGGTTACATGACGGACGAGTCAGCCACCAAAATCCTGTCGGAATGCCAGAAAGAGTTCCGCGAAGCGGTCGAATTCGCCCAGAACAGCCCAGAACCCAAACCAGAGTCCATTTACGAGTGGATTTACGCTTAGGAAGGAGAAAATATTATGGCGGAACGTCAGATAGCATTCCGTGAAGCCATTGCCGAGGCGATAAAGGAAGAGATGACGCGTGACGAGAAAACCTTCGCCATGGGAGAGGATATGGCCGTCATCGGCGGCGCTTTTGGCGCCACCAAGGGATTACTCGAAGAGTTTGGTGAAGAGAGAGTTATGGATACACCCATCTCCGAGACGGCCATTGTCGGTTTTGCCTTGGGCGCAGCGATTGCCGGCATGCGGCCTATCGTAGAAATCATGCGCTGCGACTGGATGACCATCTGCATGGACGAAATCGTGAACCAGACCGCCAAGATGCGCTATTTCACCGGTGGTCGACCGCAGATAGCCGTGGTCATCCGGACGGCCACCGAAGGCGGTATCGGCCTCGGCGCACAGCACTCCCAGAGCTTCGAAGCCTGGTTTACCCACGTACCCGGACTGAAGGTGGTCATGCCCTCCACCCCCTACGATGCCAAGGGTCTACTCAAAGCGGCCATCAGAGACCACAACCCGGTCATCTTTATGGAGCCCCAAATCCTATACGGCGCCAGCGGCCCGGTGCCGGCGGAAGATTACGTGGTACCTCTGGGGAAAGCCGATGTCAAGAGAGAAGGCAAAGATATAACCATCGTCGCCTGGGGGGGTATTACCCCTCGGGTCATGAACGCCGCGCAGACTCTGGCCGATGAGGGCATCGACGCAGAGGTGATTGACCCACGCACGCTACGCCCTCTGGATATTGAAACCATCGTAGCTTCGGTCAAGAAAACGAGTAAAGCGGTTATCGCGCACGAAGCCAATAAAACCAGCGGCTTCGGAGCGGAAGTGGCCGCCCAGATTCAGGAACTGGCTTTTGACTACCTAGATGCCCCCATCCAGCGGGTCGGCGCCCCGGATGTCCTAGTCCCGATTAACCGTAACTTGGAGCGGATAGTTTTACCCGGCCCGGAACGCGTGATTGAGGCGGTAAAGGCCATCCTGTAACTTTTTATAGGTAGAATATAATAGAACAGACTGCGGGACGGTAATTCAGCGGCAAATTACAGCTCGCTACCTACGGATTAGTTAAATGGTAACCTTATCTAGTTATTTATCAAGGGACCCACCCTCTTTATCCCTCTCCCTTTTTAAAAGACCGTTGCGCTGGGAAAGCGAGAATGGTCGAGATCAAAGGTAAGGCTATTACACCGGTCAGTAATATTATGAGAACGTCTTAATTAATAGGAGGGGGGGAATATGAAATACCGGAAGCTTGGCAGAACTGGCTTGTTGGTTTCCGAAATATGTCTGGGAACAATGACCTTTGGTAATCAGATAGATGAGGCAGAATCGTCAAAGCTTATAAGGTGGGCAATCAACGCTGGTATTAACTTCATCGATACCGCTGATCAGTACGTTGATAGTCGGAGCGAAGAAATCATCGGCAAGGCACTCAAAGGATCGAGACAATCAGTGGTACTGGCGACGAAAGTAGGCGCCTGGAAATCCGGGCCGGATATTAATGATATTGGACTGTCGCGGAGACACATCATGGACGGAATCGAGGGTAGTTTACGCCGGCTAGGGACGGATTACATTGATATCTTTTACGCCCACAAGCCAGATGACGTCACTCCCATTGAAGAGACGCTGAGTGCGCTAGATGACTTGGTCCGGCAGGGGAAAGTGCGCTATATCGGTTGCTCTAACTACCTCGCCTGGCAGCTTTGCAAGGCACTTTGGGTAAGCGACATCAAAAATTTGGTACGCTTTGATTGCAATCAACCACCTTACAATTTAATCACTCGGGGTATTGAGGATGAACTACTACCGCTCTGCGCTAGCGAAAGGGTAGGCGTATGTGTTTACAATCCACTGGCGGGCGGTTTACTTACCGGTAAGCATGACCCAAGTTGGCCTCCAACTGAGGCACCAGGTTCAGCAACAAGCGCCAGGGAAAGGTCTACACTAACCGATACTGGTCACCCAACAACTTTGAGGCGGTTGCCCGCTTAAAAGAAGCTGCAGAGAAGCATGGTCATAGTATGGCTCAGTTTTCCCTTGCTTGGATACTGAAAAACAGTATCATAACTTCTGTCACCTGCGGGGCCAATTCCATTAAACAGCTTGAAGAGAATGTTAGCGCGATTGATGTAACTCTGACTGAAGAGGAACTTAAGGTCTGTGATGAGGTCTGGCTTCAGCTCAGGCCGCCACGATTCTATTACGGTGCGCAACAGCTTCACCGATTATGATATTCTAATAACCCGAAAGGCAGAGTCCCACGGGTTTACCCGTGGGTATCTACTTTATGAAGATGATAAAGGAGGTGATCGGCCTAAATAGTAAACGAACGCGGTATCAGAGCAAAGTAATCGAAGGAAGGAGAAAAAATCTTGTGTGGAATGTTGTCGATCTTACCTTTACGGTTCGGGACCACTGGCGCTGGCCGGTAAAGCTTACCGCGATACCTGCTAAGGATAGGAATTATTTTTTGCGGTGGTACATGTATCTTATGATACATTGCTTTACCCAGGTTGATGCCCCACTCCACTATCTGCCAGACGGGGACTCTATTGAAAAGGTGCCCCTGGATAAATTCATGGGCGAAGCGGCAATCGTCAACCTGTCGCACTTAGGTGAAAGCACCGGGGTAACTGCGGCGGAGTTAGAAAAACATGGCCAGCACATTAGAGAAGGCGATATCGCCCTTATACGTACCGACTGGCCACTGAAATGCGACTATATGACCAAGGACTTCTGGGGTAAAGCACCTTATATGGAACGCGATGCCTGTGAATGGTTGGTTGGGCGTAAGATTAAGGCTTGGGGTGGTGATTTCCCCTGCGATTATATTTTACGAAACGATGTCATTGATCCAGCCCGCACAATCAATGCCAAGATAGAGGATAATGTTACCCACGACGTCTTCTTTAAGGAAGGAATCATACAATTTGAATACATCATCAATCAGCACCTTCTAACGAAAAATCACGTAAATTTCTTGGCCCTACCTCTTAAGATTGAGGGTGCCGACGGTTCACCGGTAAGAGCGATTGCCTTCGAGGAACCACTCGGCTCTGAGTTGTAGGTATAGGGAAGATCGCTTAATATGCTTGAGTGTATTACAGATATTTTGCGGAAGAGCCTATTGAGGTAAAGGTATATCAAAGAGCAATCCATGACTATAATGAGATGCCTCTTGACACAGATAACTTGAACACGAAAGACAAATAAAGCAAGGTTTTAGGGATTAACGTGGTTCACCCTTTTATCTCTCTGCCTACCCAGCCGTCGGCATACTCCTTGGCCTCATCGTTATTCATACCGGCATATTTCAGACACATTATTTTCAAGCCGAAAGCCTAGCGCGGTAGAACACGCCCACGACTGGGCCACAAGCTAAGGTAACAATAAGCCATAAGGAGAGGGGATCGAGGAAGTGAGGTCACCCAATAAAACGTGGTACCAAATAATGTTAATTACTTACCATCCAGTTTTTGCTTTATCGTCTCAGCCAACTGACCGGGTGAGAGTCCGAACTGCTGTAAAAGCTCTTGGTAGGTTGCCGAGTGGATGAACTGGGGTCGCCCGCTGGCATCAAGACCATTGATGGACAGCAGCCGGACGGTATCTATCGTCTCCTTAGACTTGAAAATAGCTTTCTGGTATTCCGCCCAGATATAGCCGTTGTTATGTTCGGCCACCACCAGTAATTTCCCGGAGCGGTAGAGATCAAGCAGTAACTTCTCATCTATTGACGGCATATCCACCACGCCCACCTTAACTCCGTACTTTTCCAGTTCCCCGGCGGCGGCCAGTGCCTCATGCACGCCGCGCCCGCTACTGATAATCACCACCTGGTCGTCAGGGTTCTCTTTGAGGACATACCCTCGGCCGAACTCAAATTGGAAGCCGCTATCGTAGATAACGCCGGCCGGCGCGCGCATAATTCTCACGTAGACCAGCCCCTTGTTACCCTCCATAATCCACTTCATTATCCCGAGTAACTGGTTGGGGCAGGAGACGTCGATGATTTTCAGATGGGCGATGCCGCTAAAAATAAGGTTATCGTCATTACCCATGTGGGTAGCGCCGTTAGTGTTCGCCTCGAAGTTCGGCGCCGTAGCGATATAAGTGATATCCAAGCCGTGTCCCTCGCTGAGCCAGCCGCCCTTGGTCACCATCGCCTCCAGTCTTTCCTGGTAGCCGATGGCAATTCGACGCAGGACCCGCCAGTCAAAGAACGGGCAGAAGGTACTCACCCAGGTATTGTAACCCATCACGGCAAAAGCCTCGCCGATACCCATCATATTGGGCTCGGCAACGCCCACATTAAACGCCCGGTTCATATCCACGAAGCCGACCCCGGCTTCAAGTCCACTGGTCGAAGCCAAGTCTGCATCCAAGGATACCACCTTCGGGTCTTGGGCAAAGACCTTCATAGCGGCGGTAATGACACCAACGGCGGCGTGTTCCTTCTTCTTATCCAGCTGAGGAAGCTGACCAGCATCATAGGCTATCTTCTTGTTCCGCGGGGGCGCCGGTCTTGTCTTTACCGGCACAACCACCGTCTTGACCTCGACCGCTTTCTTCTCTTCAATCACGATGTCCAGGTTCATTCCCTTGGCCAACGCCCGGAGCTCCTCCCGAACCACCCCACCCTCACCTCCGATCCCTAATCTGTTAAAAAAGTCAAGAAACCCAGCCATTCTATCCACCCGCCTCTGCGTCTGCAGAGCCAGTTCCTGCTCCGTCATGACGTCTGGCATGGTGACTTTATGGTCGGTCATAAAACTGGAGAACCCGCCGAACCCTTTACGTGTCCGGCAGATGATAGCCGTGGGCCGGCCGTCACGCGGGTTATACTTAAATGCCTGCAGCGCCTCCAGAACGGTGCTGTACTGCGTGCCGTCAACATTAAAGACCCGCCAGCCGAAGCAGGCAAACCTCTTGTCCAAGTCGAGCAGCGGGAAGACAAGCTGTTTGGTATCGTCCAGCTGGCCGGCATTTTTATCAACCATGACGCACAGGTTATCCAGCTTTTTATAACTAGAAAACATGACCGCTTCCCAGATAATACCTTCCTGCAGTTCTCCATCCCCGTTCAGGCAGAACACATCGTAGTGGGGGATTTTTTTACCCACCAAGGCCAGCCCCTCGGCCACACTCAAACCTTGGCCCAGAGGCCCGGTGGAGATATGAAAACCGGGTAGAATCGGGCCGGGGTGGCCGTTGAGTATGCTCCCAGCGCCCCGGGAATTCTTCAGCACCGAGCGGTCGAAATAACCGAGATCGGCGTAAATAGAGGCCATGGTGGCCACAGCATGCCCTTTACTCAGCACAAACAGATCCTGCCCCTGCTTCGTCGGGTTGGCCACGTCATAATCCATTAGCCCACCGTAATAGAGCGCCACCGCCGGGATGGTTGCCGAAAAAGCACCGCCAATGTGGATAGTTTTATCTATCGCTTCACGGCACTGCTCCAAGGTGAGAATACGGATGTCAGCGTCCTTGATTTCCAGAAGTCTGGTCAGACCGACCCGCCTAAGGTATTCGCTAATCTCGGTCACGCGCATTATCTTACCTCCCTATTATTCTTCACTTTCTCCCCAGTATTTCTTCACCAGTGCCAGGTCATGTGGCGCTCTCCGACCCACACATCCCTCCCGCGGACATAACTGGCAACTTTCAAACTTGTTTTCGTTGGGGAAAAATACCCCGGAAACCGACTTTATCGGCATCATCAAGCACCTGTCGGTCAGTTTCACCCCAATTAATTCCTCAACATTACCAAAGAGAGAAAACAGTACTTTTTGCTGGGTTATCGGCCAGACATTTGCGGCTCCAGAACCTGGAGACATCCTTGACATCTGTCAACAGGCGTGTTTTTCCCTCAGGTAATCATGAAGATAGATGAGCGACGAGTGTACCAGCATCTCTTTAATCTGGTCCATCAAATAAAATCTCATAAACTCGTGGGGTGGGATATCTATTTCATCCACTTCTCTACCACAGGTGACCACATAGGGATAAACGGTATCTATCTCATCCAGGTTGACCCGGAGGACACGGCTGGTAAACCTTACTCCGTCAATCTCCAGCGAATCACCATTTTTCTTCTCCACCGGTGAAATCTTGAAGACCGCTTTCGGCCTAGCAACGGCACGGGCAAGCCCAATTAATTCCCGTATGTTCTCTTCAATACCTTCATTTCTACTGCGCAGACGCATCCGTTTTACCATCGATTCCAAGTCTATCCTGACCGGAATATTATCCAGTATTTCCATACCAACGCTCCTTTTCTAAAAATGCCTGACTTCAGCGTCCTCTCCGACCACCGCGAGCCACTCTCTTCTGATTAGAGCGCAAATCAGTCCGATAGTCAGGTGCCATGATATTGAGCACCAGGCTGAGACGGGGGTCGGCCAGCCGGGAGCTAATGGGGCTCTCTATTTCATCCAGGGAACAGGTAGTGGTAAGTATGGTGGCCAGCCGGGCGTTGTAGCGATAGTTAATCACCTGATAGAGCTTTTCCTGTGCCCAGAGGGTAGTTGACTGCTCACCGAAGTCATCAAGGATGAGCAGCGGCGCATTCTTAACACTTTCAAAGAGCTGGTCATAGGAAACCTGACTCTCCGGATTGAAGGTGGCGCGCAGGTGGTCCAAGAACTCCGGCACGATGATAAACAGGGCGGGTTTACCCGCCTGTAGGCAGTAGTTGGCAATGGCCGCCGCTAGGTGAGTCTTACCGCAACCGGTAACGCCCTGAAACACCAGCCAGCCCTCAGGGGACTGGGCAAAGCTAAGCGCTTCCCGGTAAGCGTGCTCCAGATTCTCGCGCTGCTCCGGCGACAGATTCACTCGCTTATAGTCAAAGTTATCAAAGGTCATCCTTTTCAGCAGTTCCAGTCCCAGGCCGCCGGTATAGCTCGGCGAGGACGACGAATTCTCTTCCACCACATAGGTGCGGCACAGCCGGGAGTCAGTGAGCCGGGTATGCAGCCTCTCTTCTAGCTTCCCCAGAGGCACGATGGCCACCACTACCGTGGGCAGTTCACAGTTAAAGCGGTGAGTAAACAGCTGGTCCAGCTTCTCCCTGGACCAAGGAGTACCGGTCTGGACTCCCAGGTCGTCCAGGACCAGCAATGGGGCATTACGCATCTGATTAAAGAAATCATCATAGGGCATCTCGCTCTCCGGACTATAGGTAGCCCGCAGGTTATCCAGAAGGTCGGGCACCGTCATGTAGAAAATGGGATAGCCCCGGCCCAGGCGCTCGTTGGCAATGGCCGCTACCAAGTGAGTCTTGCCGCAGCCGCTGGGTCCGCTCAGGACGAGCCACCCTTCGGGCGCAGCGGCAAACGCTCTGGCCGCTTCGTAAGTGCGTCTGAATTTCTCCTGATTTACCGAGTCGCCGCTTCGGCCCTGGGGAACCAGGTTAGCGAAAGTAAGGCGGGAAAGCGGACCGAGGTTACTGTATTTTTGTAGGCGATCCTGCCGTACCCTCCCCGGCTCCTTCCGAGTGCAGCAGCAGGCAACAACTTGGCTGTAATCCGGCTTCCCCGAAGGCAGGAGCGGGTGAACAAACCCGGCCTCTCGGCAGACCGGGCAGTCCGAGGCCGGTGAAGTTTCTCCTTCAGCGCCGGACCATATGTCCGTATTTACCTTTGATGTATTTGTCTGGGTCTGTCTTAGAATATCGCCGATGTGTTCCATCATCTTTACCTTCCACTGACCAGCGTTCCAGAATCCGGACGATATACCGGATGTTTCTTTTATTAAGAGAAACCGCCTCTTTGACAGCATCTTTAATCCAGGCTTCCGGATACAGTTTCTCCGCCTCACAGAGTTCCTCGGCAATCATCGGAGTCAGCATCCCGATGTTTTGCTCATAAAGCGTGAAAATGTCCGGTCTTTCCTCAACGGCCACGAGGGCTGGTTGCCCGGCCCTCAATCCGCTTAACCTGACCTCACCGCTCTGAATCCTAGCCACCACCTCCCGGTTAGACTCGGTATTCAGTAAATAGATGTCCTCGGATGTCCCGCTCCGGTCCAGTGCCAGATGAATGACCGTTCCTCGCCGGACGGCCATCTCTAATGCGTTACGCAGCACTTCGCCCGGCGGCCGGGTGTCCCGACCCAGTCCGCTCATCAGGTTGGCGCTCCTCAGCAGCTCGCTAAGAGTAACGAAACGGGGGTAGCCTCGCTTGCGGTAAAGTACGGCCATCAGGTACAGGGTTACCTTCAACTCGGTCATGTCGTTTATTCGAGGTAGCAGCGTGCTGAAGAAAAGGTTGGGCACAGAGGTAAACTCCATCCTGGCCGGAAAGCCTTTAAACTCATCCATGTGAACTCAGTCCTTGCTGTTTTTACCCAATTTTACTACCCGAAATCTGGAGCGTCATTAAACGTTTTATAATAAACTCGGCTCTTCACTGGTAAAGTTATAGAATCTGGCCAGGCTATGCCGGAAACGTAGCTTTATCCGGCCGGTAGGCCCGTTACGGTGCTTAGCGATGATAATATCGGCTTCCTCTCGCGGGTATTCTTTATCCGGGTGCTGACTTTGCCATTCCTCTTCGGTGTGGTACCACTCTTCCCGGTAGATAAGCAAGACGACATCAGCATCCTGCTCAATACTACCGCTTTCCCGCAGATCGGAAAGCTGCGGTACGTGTGAAGCGCGCCACTCCACCGCCCGGCTGAGCTGGGAGACCGCCATCACCGGCACATTCAGGTCACGAGCTAGTGCCTTGAGGGAACGGGAGATATAGCTGATTTCCTGGACCCGGTTTTCCCCTCGTCCTTCACCCTGCATCAGCTGCAGGTAGTCAACAATAATAAGGTCAACCGGGTGCTCATAGTGAAGACGGCGGGCCTTACTCCTTAGTTCGGCTACCCGGAGCTGAGGGGAGTCATCAATATAGACGGCCGATTCTGAGAGGACGCCGGTGGCTTCCATAATACGTCTCTCCTCATCCTCGTTATGCTGCCCGAAACGGACCTTCTGGGAATTAACCCCGGCCTCGCTGGAGAGCAGACGCAGGACCAATGACTCCCGCGCCATCTCCAGGCTGAACAGGGCCACGCAGGCCTTTTTCTCCACGGCCACGTTCCGAGCGATGCCGAGCGCCAGGCTGGTCTTACCCATACTTGGCCGGCCGGCCACAATAATCAGGTCAGAGCGCTGAAACCCACCCAGAAATTCGTCCAGACCGACAAAATTAGAGAGCACGTAGGGTATCGGCTCTTGAGGCGCTCCCTCCTCTTCGGAGACAGACACAGCTTCAAAATACTTGTCCAGAACTTGACGGATATGCGTAAAGTCCCGCGGGCTCTGCCCGTGGCGCAGTCGAAATAAAATATCTTCCGCCCGGCTGAGACTAGCGTCAACATCTGAGCCAGATTCGTAGCCAACGGCCGCAATCTGGTCGGCGGCACCAATCAGGCCGCGCATCACCGAGAGGCGATAGACTATCTGGGCGTAATGCTCAATATCCAGAGAAGTGGGGCAGGCGGCTATCAGGTGGCTCAGGTAGGCGGCACCACCACATGGCTCCAGCTTGCCCTGGCGCGCCAACTCCTGCGCCACCGTTATCTGATTGATGGCTTCATTACGCTCGTAAAGCGACAGGCAGGCCTGGTATAGCCACTTCGCTTGCTCATGATAGAAGTCCAGCGGCTGAAGAAAGGTGGCGATGCGATAGATGGCCGTGCCATCTATCAGCAGCGAGCCGATTACCGCTTCCTCGGCGTCAAGATCATGCGGCGGTAACTTATCGCCATTCATACTAGCCCGTCTCCTCTTTCTCTTCCAGCCTTTCGACCGTTATTGCCTCTCCGTCTCTTATCTCCACCTCTACCTTCTCCCTCTTGGTCTTACTTTTCTTCTTCTCCTTGCTTTCCTTTTTCTCCCCCGATCCTTCTGGTACCGGAAAGATCGTTTTCTCCACTACTTCTGCCGCCGCTCCTATCTTCTCCGCTTTAGGCTTGCTCACTTTCTTCTTCTTGCTTTCCCTTTTCTCCTTATCCTCGCCCTTCTTCGCCTCTTCCGTCACGGTAAGCTTTATCCCAGGAATGATATCTTTGGTCAGCCTAATGGTTATCGCATAGCTACCTATTTCACGGATGGGCTCGTCCAGCTCTATTTTCCTTTTATCCACCGCCAGGCCGGTACTCCGGTACAGCTCTTCGGCGATATCCGCGTTGGTAACCGAGCCGTAGAGCCGGTCTTCCTTCCCGGTCCGAGCTTTCAGAGCAATCTGCTGCCCTTCCAGCTGTCTAGCCAGTTCGGTCATTTCCATTTCTATCTGGGCCTGAAGATGGGCCTTCTTTTTCAACCGCGCCTCAACGATATTCGCCGCCTGCACGTCCGCCAGTATGGCCAGCTTTTTCGGAATGAGAAAGTTCCGGGCATAGCCGTCAGCCACTTCTTTAATCTCACCAGTTTCCGCAATATCCGACACGTCCTCAATAAAAACGACCCTCATAATTTTCTCCTTTGTAAGTGATTATACTTCATCCGAAAACAAAAACCTACGGGTCTGGAAAGCCAACACCTTGAAAATTTTCCCAGGAAAAATCTTATTCGGCGATGAATTTCTCGGCATAGACCGCCGCCGTTGCGCCGTCACCGGTAGCCGCCACCACCTGGCGAATTGAGTTGGCGCGTATATCACCGGCGGCGAAAATGCCCGGAACTCCCGTCTCCATCTTCTCATTGGTAATGATGGCACCTCTAGTATCCAGGGGTAAGCTGTCTTTAAGATAGCCCGTGTTGGGGGTGGATCCAAGGGCGATAAAGATGCCGGGGACATCCAGAGTGGACTCTTCGCCACTCCGCACGTTACGTAGTCTCAGCCTTTCCACTTTAGCCCCACCCTCAATAACCGCCACCACGGTATTCCACCGGAATTCAATTTTTGGTTCGGCGAAGGCTCTTTCCTGCAGAATGGAAGTCGCTCGTAGCTGCTGACGACGGTGTAACACCGTAACCCGGGCGGCAAACTTGCTGAGGTACATGGCGTCACCAATGGCGGCATTACCGCCGCCCACCACCGCCACCGGCACATCCCGAAAGAAAGCGGCATCACAAATAGCGCAGTAAGCCACCCCTCGTCCGGTAAACTCTTCTTCTCCCGGAACATCCAGTTTGACCCGGTCGGAGCCGCTGGCAATAATCACCGTCCTGGCGGTAAAGTCTCCCTCGGCAGTTTTGATTACTTTTCGCTTTCCTTCAAGTTTCAGGCCGATAACCTCGGCGAGCAACACCTCCAGGCCGTATTTTTTAGCCTGCTCGTTCATCAGTCCCGCCAGTTCCGGTCCACTGATACCCTGCGGAAAACCGAGATAGTTTTCCACCAACTCGGCGTTCACTATCCAACCACCGGCGGCCACTCTCTCCAAGAGCAAACTGCGCAGCCTAGCCCGGGCCGCGTAAAGCCCGGCCGCCAAGCCTGCCGGACCGCCGCCGATAATAATCACATCATATTCCCGGTCGCCCATTGGTCACGCTCCTCGTGGTCTTGGTATTGCCTACGGAATATCCGGCCTAGCCCAGAACGTCATCCAAGCTACGCTTCAGGTCAGCCTTGGGCCGAAAGCCGACTAGGTTGGAAACCAGGTTTCCGTCTTTAAATATAACCAAGCTGGGGATACTCATGATGCCATATTTACTCGCCGTCTTAGGGTTCTGGGCAACGTCCAGCTTGGTGAAGCTTACCCGACCTTCATATTCCCCGGCCAGTTCCTCCACTATCGGCGCCACCATGCGGCACGGTCCGCACCAGTCCGCCCAGAAGTCAACCAACACTGGTGTCTTGACCTGCAGTACCATCTGGTCAAAGTTATCATCATTAACTTCAACTGGCTTACTCACGAATTTCCTCCTTAATTACCTGTGATATATTGTGGTTCGCCATATGCTTGGCGATACCAATGGCATTTTTAATCGTCTTCGCCCGACTGCGGCCGTGGGCAATGATGATATTACCGTTCACCCCCAGCAGACACGCCCCACCGTGCTCCTGGTAGTCTATGCGGTTAACCCAAGAACCAAGCCCCACGTCGCGAAGCAGGTCACGCCCCCGAAAGTGGTAGACATTGGAGATGAGATGCCCTATCTGCCGCGTGGAACTCAAAAAAGTATCACTCATACCCTCAATAGTCTTGAGCACGATATTGCCGGTAAACCCGTCGGTAACCACGACATCAGCCGTCGCCTTCAAGATATCATGGCCCTCGACATTACCGATAAAGTTCAATTTTTTATTACTTTTCAGGAGCGGGTGGGTCTCCTGAACTAGCTGGTTACCTTTGTTTTCTTCTTCGCCAACGCTGAGCAGACCGATGCGCGGCGACTTTACGCCGAGAACACGTTGGCAGTAGACTGCGCCCATCTCAGCAAACTGGACCAGATGGTTCGGCCGGCAGTCAACATTGGCACCGGCATCTATCAAGAGGACCGGAGTGGACGGCGTGATATCCATGATACAGGCGATGGCCGGGCGTTCAATACCGGCTACCTTGCCTAGGCCGAACAGCGCCGCCCCTAGAACCGCTCCGGTATTACCCGCGGAGATAAAGGATGAAGCTTTACCTTCCTTTACTAAGTTAACTCCAACGACTATGGACGAGTTCGGCTTACCGCGGATGGCTTTTACCGGTGACTCGTGAGACCCGATGACCTGGCTGGCATTCACGATAGTGAGGCCCGACTTCCGCAGCTGGCGGCCCAGCAGCACATGGAGCACGTTTTTCCGACCCACCAGCTTAACTTCTACCTCGTACTCCTGGACCGCTTTCAGTGCTCCTTTAACAACTTCGTGGGGAGCGTAGTCCCCACCGGCGGCATCTACGGCAATTATCATCTACTTCCTCGATTAAGATTCCCACCCAGATTACTTTCCCCGCTTAAACTCCTCTTTAGCCCGGCTGACTATTTCCGGACGGATGAGCAGGTCAACTACCGTCATGGCCATTGCTTTGGCCGCGTCCAGAAGCCCGCGGAAGCCCGCCTCCGAGACCGCCGCCTGAGCAAACTCGGGAGAATGACCCAATATGTTGATCGGGGCGATAGCCACTATAGGATGAATGCTGGGCACAAGCTGGCTCACATTGCCCATATCACTGCTGCCAAAGCGGTTTGTGGGATCGGAGAGAGCCACCTTTCGGCCCAGAGACTGCATATTCCGCCGGAAGAGCCGCGCCAGAGCTAGATCATTGCGCATAGCCGAGTAGCGCACTTTCCACCACTTATACTCCAAGCGGGCACCGCTGGCCGTGGCGGCACCTTTGAAACAGCTGATAACCCTCTCTTTCAGTTCGTCCAGATAGCTGTCATCCTCGGCGCGTACGATAAAAATCCCCGCGCTGTGGGCCGGGACAATGTTGGCGGCTTCACCACCATCGGTAATGA
>Ga0187827_10005304_pt1 | contig 15324 bp, 10 predicted proteins | sample ETNtaG_39_FD_167969 | JGI IMG/M metagenome (GOLD analysis project Ga0187827, IMG submission 167969) | Marine microbial and viral communities from oxygen minimum zone, Eastern Pacific Ocean - ETNP2014_SV_150_PacBio MetaG (Illumina Assembly) | ecosystem: Environmental > Aquatic > Marine > Hypoxic...
GCTCCTGTGAAAGTGTAAACTCCACAGCTAAATAATAAAGCTAGGCTTGTAATAAGATACTTTAGCTTCGCCATCTTACAGATCGTATTGTTTAATTTTTCGATACAATGTACGCTCTGAAATTCCAAGTTCTGCGGCGGCACCTTTTCTTTTTCCACGGTGTTTATCTAGCGCATTTTTTATCATTTCAATTTCTTTGTCTTGAAGTGATAAAGTTTCTTGCGGCTCTACTTCTTGTGCTTGAATTGTACGCGGCTCATGTGGTGTCTCTGGATGTGAAGGCAACAGAATAGCTTTATTAGATTGTGATTCGTTAAATTCACCATAAGCTTTAGAGATAAGAGCTTCCTTGTCTTCAGCGAAATTCACATCCCCTTTGGTAAGCTTCTGAGTCAGTTTTTTCAGATCACCAATATCTTTCTTCATATCGAAGAGAACTTTGTATAAAATTTCTCTTTCGGTATAGTCATTTTCTGCTCCTTTACCTCCATCATATAACACTGGAAGTGTTTTCATATTGTTATCTGGTAAGTAGCTTTTCAGTGTAACTGCATCAATCATTCTACTTTCCTCAACCACCGATAATTGTTCAGTAACATTTCTTAACTGCCGGATGTTCCCAGGCCAATGGTATACTGAAATAAGTTTTATAGCGTCTTCTGTTAAACGAACGGAAGGCATATGATACTTCTCAGCAAAGTCCATCGCGAATCGTCTAAATATTAGGTGTATATCACCTTTGCGAGATCTTAAAGGAGGAAGGTTAACCTGTACCGTATTAAGTCTATAAAATAAATCTTCTCTGAATTTATTATTTTGGATAGCTTCTTGCATATTCACATTGGTAGCAGCTACTATTCGAACATCTGTTTTTTGAGCTTTTGATGAACCTACTTTAATAAATTCGCCTGTTTCTAAAACGCGTAACAAGCGTACCTGTGTTGCTAAAGGTAATTCTCCAACTTCATCTAAGAAGATGGTTCCACCATCGGCAACTTCAAAATATCCTTTTCGGCTTGCTGTAGCTCCTGTAAAGGAGCCTTTTTCGTGGCCAAAAAGTTCACTATCTATAGTTCCTTCAGGGATAGCTCCACAGTTTACAGCTATATACGAGCCGTGCTTACGAGCCGATAACTGGTGTATAATTTTTGGAATAACTTCTTTCCCCGTCCCACTCTCACCAGAGACCATTACTGAGATATCTGTCGGAGCAACGCGCATAGCTTTAGATATACCACGTTCGAGCTCTTCAGCAGAGCCTATAATTCCAAATCGTTGTTTTATATCTTGTATTGAAGCCATTAATTATTAGTTAATTGTTTTAAAGTTAAAAATTTATTACTAACGTCTACTGTTTACGCGTCCGTTAATCAATTTATTCTTCTACAGACTCACCGATTAAGGTAGCAGAGTTACAATCTGTAATACGTACCATAACGTAATCTCCAGGCTTGTAATTTTTCTTTGGGAATACCGCAACAGAATTATGAGTTGTTCTACCAAATAAGTGTTCGTCAGATCGTTTTGATAAGCCTTCTACTAATACTTTAAATATTTTACCCACTCTTGCTTGGTTGTATAACATTGAGTGTTCTCTTTGCTTGGCAATGATTTCCGTTAATCTTCTCGATTTAACATCTTCAGGGACATCATCTTCAAACTTACGAGCCGCTTTGGTGTTTGGTCTTTCAGAATACTTGAACATAAATCCATAATCGAATTTAACGTAGTCCATTAAACTTAAAGTTTCTTGGTGATCTTCTTCAGTTTCAGAACAGAAGCTAGAGATAATATCTTGAGAGATAGCGCATCCAGGGATGATTCTTTTGATCGCATCAATACGATCCATATACCATTCGCGAGTATAACCTCTATTCATCATTTCTAAAATTCTAGAGCTCCCCGATTGAACAGGAAGGTGGATGTAATTGCAAATATTCTCGTATTTAGCCATAGTCTCTAAAACCTGATTACTCATATCTTGAGGATGAGATGTAGAGAAACGAATTCTCATTTCAGGACTGACTAAGGCAACTTTTTCTAATAGTTGAGCAAAGTTTACCGAGCTAGCTTTTTGAATTTCCGATAATTTTTTGAAATCCATTTTTGCTCCTCCACCATACCAAAGGTAAGAGTCTACATTCTGACCTAAAAGTGTGATTTCTTTGTAGCCTTTTTCGTGAAGTTCACGAACTTCATTTACAATGCTTTCAGTATCTCTACTACGTTCTCTACCTCTTGTAAACGGAACTACACAAAAAGTACACATATTGTCGCAGCCACGCATAATTGATACAAAAGCCGTAACTCCGTTGCTGTTAAGTCGGACAGGACTAATATCTGCGTATGTTTCTTCTTTAGAAAGCTGAACATTTACAGCTTTCTGTCCGTGGTCAACTGTATTAATAAGGTTTGGTAAATCTCTATAAGCGTCTGGACCAACAACGATGTCTACCAGTTTCTCTTCTTCTAAGAATTTTTCTTTCAAACGCTCGGCCATACAACCTAGGACACCCACAGTCATATCCTTTTTCTTTTCCTTCAGCTTCTGGAAAACCCTAAAGCGCTTACGAATAGTTTGTTCCGCTTTTTCGCGAATCGAACAAGTATTTACGAAGATTACATCGGCTTCTTCGATATCTTTTGTGGTGTCAAAACCATTTTTGGATAATATTGAAGCTACAATTTCGCTATCAGAAAAATTCATCTGACAACCGTAACTTTCAATGTAAAGCTTTCTATTTCCTGGCTCTTTCACCTCTAACACAAGAGCTTCACCTTGTCTTCCTTCGTCAATCACTTTATTTTCTGCGTGGTATTGTTCCATCTTACTTTTTGTTTTCAATGGCAAAATTACAAAATGATATAATTCTGACAAAGTGTCATACCAGTTAAGAATGAATATTGATGATTAGTTAAGAATGAGTGGTTAATACTGGAGTTTTTTTGGTTTCAAAGAGGATTTGTTTTCACGATACACTTAATACTCAAGTTTATATCCTCAAATAAATTTATCAAAATTTATTGTTTATTTGAAAAAATCCTTTTAATATAATTAAAAGGGGAGATAAATGTTATCATATAATAGGTGTACAATTAGGAACTATGAAAAAACTTATTCTAATTTTGCAGCAAATTCAGGAATTGATATGGCAAAGAATCTAGTAATAGTTGAGTCGCCTGCGAAGGCAAAAACAATCGAAGGATTTTTAGGTAAAGACTTTAAGGTTTTATCGAGCTTCGGACATATCCGCGATTTATCGCATAAAGATATGGGAGTGGATATCCCTGGTGGGTTTATCCCCAACTACGAAGTATCTTCTGATAAGAAAGAAGTTGTTAAGAATTTGAAAAAGGAAACTAAAGCTGCCGATACGGTATGGTTAGCAACCGATGAAGATCGTGAGGGAGAGGCTATTGCATGGCACTTGGCGGAAACTTTAAATTTGAAGAATAAAGAAACTAAACGCATTGTATTTCATGAGATTACCAAAACAGCAATTACCAATGCTGTAGAGAATCCTCGTGAGATTGATTATAATTTAGTGAACGCACAACAGGCCCGTCGTGTATTAGATAGATTGGTAGGTTTTGAGCTTTCGCCAGTGTTATGGAGAAAGGTGAAGCAAGGATTGTCTGCAGGACGTGTTCAATCGGTGGCGGTACGTTTGTTGGTTGAGCGCGAGCGTGAAATCACAAGCTTCACATCAAATGTTTATTACAAGATTATTGCTCAGTTTACCAATAAAGAAGGTAAGATATTCAGAGCAGAGGTTTCTTCACGTTTAGCGAGTTTAGAGGAAGCACAAGCATTTTTACAAAAATGTGTAGATGCTAATTTTAGTGTTGCTAATTTGGAAAAGAAACCAGCTACTAAAAAGCCAGCTGCTCCTTTTACAACTTCAACTTTGCAACAGGAAGCAGCTCGTAAATTAGGTTTTTCTGTATCGCAAACCATGACGGTTGCTCAGCGTTTGTACGAAGCGGGTAAGATTACTTATATGAGAACGGATTCTGTGAATCTTTCGAATGATGCAATGTCGGCTATTAAGCAAGAGATTGTAAGTGAGTATGGAGAGTCTTATTCTACACCGAGAACTTATTCCACAAAATCGAAAGGTGCGCAAGAGGCTCACGAGGCCATTCGCCCTACTTATATGAATGCTCGCAATGTGAGTGATGATAGCGGTCAGCAGCGCTTGTATGATTTGATTTGGAAGCGTGCTATCGCATCTCAAATGTCGAATGCAAGTTTGGAGCGTACTACAGTTACAATTGATAATTCAAATCACGAAAAGAACTTTATCGCCAAAGGTGAGGTAATTGTTTTTGATGGTTTCTTGAAAGTTTATCTTGAAGGAACTGATGAAGAGGGCGATGAAGAGCAAGATGGAATGCTTCCTAAGTTGGAAGTAGGTGAGAATGTAGCCTACAAAACAATCAGTTCTAGAGAGCGATTTACGAAAGCTCCTGCAAGATTTACGGAAGCAAGTTTGGTAAAGAAGCTTGAAGAATTGGGTATCGGTAGACCGTCAACTTATGCACCAACAATTTCTACGGTTCAACGTAGAGGGTATGTGGAGAAGGGGGATGACGAAGGTGTACTACGTTCATATCACCTTGTGGAATTATCGAATTCGGTAATCGAAACAAAAATATTAGAAGAGAAAGCAGGTTCGAAGAAAGGAAAGTTATGCCCTACAGATATTGGTATGGTTGTAAACGACTTCTTGGTGTCAAACTTTAACTCAATCCTCGATTATCACTTTACTGCAAATGTAGAAGAGGAATTTGATGAGATTGCTGCTGGAGATAAGGAATGGAATAAAATGCTTCTTGACTTCTATGGAGATTTCCATGCGAAGGTTGAGGATGTGAAAGAAAACTCTGAGAGAGCTGTAGGTGAACGTCTTTTAGGAATCGATCCTAAAACAGGTTTAAACCTTTATGTACGTATCGGTCGTTATGGACCTATGGCGCAGTTAGGAGAAGGTTCGGAAGAAGAGAAGCCTAAGTTTGCTAGTTTACGTAAAGGTCAGTCTATAGAGTCTATTTCTTTAGAGGAAGCGATTGATTTATTTAAACTACCGCGTCAAGTAGGTCAGTTTGAAGATAAAGTAGTAACCGTTGCTATTGGTAGATTTGGACCTTACGTTCGTCACGATAGTAAGTTTGTTTCTTTAGGCGAATACGATCCAATGACGATTGAGTTGGATGCTTGTATTGAATTAATCGAAGCAAAACGAAAATCGGATGCTGAGAAGCACATTCACACTTTTGATGATGAAGAACCTACAATCCAAGTATTACACGGAAGATGGGGGCCTTATATCAAAGTTGATAAAACGAACTATAAGATTCCAAAAGATGTAGAAGCTGAAAGCTTAGATCGTGCGCAGTGTTTGGTTATAATGGAGAATCAGCCTAAAAAGAAAGGTAAAGCTAAGTCTAAGGCTAAACCAAGAACCAAAAAGAAATAAGCTAAAAAAAAGTCCCCACTGAAATTGGGGGCTTTTTTGTTTTACTTATCTTTCAAGCATGGATTTAACTCAATATTTTGAAGTTTATGAGCCTGCAATCAGTAATGACATGCCTAGTAATGAAGTCTTAAATTCTTACGTGGACTTTTATGATGAGCATTTTGATCAAGATGTTACAGCTTACGATATATATATCGTTGGTGTGCAGGAAGGACGTTTATCTCTGAAAAATGAAACTTGTGCTTTTGCTCCAGATGAAATTCGAAATTCTTTTTATGAACTCTATCAGGGAGATTGGTCTTTAAAGGTTTTGGATCTAGGAAATTTAAAGCTTGGTCATAAAGTAGAAGACACATATGTAGCCTTAGAAGAGATTGTATCAAACCTTATTCTAGATAATAAGATTGTGTTGATCTTAGGTGGAGGGCATGATTTAATAACTCCTATATATAAAGGCCATTGTTCTGCAGGGGCTCCTTTAAATTTAGCTTCTGCCGACTCGTATATAGACTTTCAAGATGGAGATAATTATAATTCCAGATCTTTTTTATCTAAACTAGTAGCTTCAAAGGAGGTTTTATTATCAAAGTATACCCTTATAGGGTATCAAACTTATTTATGTCCTCCGAAGGAGCTAAGCTTGCTAGAGAAAATGGATTTTAATCTAGTACGACTGGGGGATGTAAATGCTAATGTGAATGAGGTAGAACCTTGTCTTAGAGATGTGGATCATCTAAGTGTTGATGCATCTGTGATAAAATCAGCTGAGTCTCCAGCTAATTATTATGTGTCTCCAAATGGTATTTCTGCTGAAACTTTGTGTAAAATTATGCGTTATGCAGGAATGAGTCATCGACTGAAAAGTGTGTTACTCTCTGAATTGAATCCTCGATTAGATTATAACAATCAAAGTTCTAAGGTGTATGCACAGGCAATTTGGTACTTTCTTGAAGGATTGCATTTGAGAAATGATGATTTTCCAGATGAAAAATTAAATAATTTTAAGCGCTTTCATGTAAGTTCAGACCTATCAGACTTACTGTTTTATAAAAGTATAGCTACAGAAAGATGGTGGGTAGAATTACCTATTGATAATTTCAACCATAAAAGAAGCTTGTTACCATGCTCATTTTTAGACTATAAAAAGGCTGTAGCTGGCGTGTTGTCTGAAAGGGTGCTTAGACTGGTGAAGTTTTAGTTTGTTGGCATGGGATTTGCTAAAAAATCTACACTGCAATATGAGATGCTAAAGGTTGTTAAGAGAAAGCCGCAGTTTTTTGTTTTTTTTTCTATCTTTAGCCCTCTCAATTAAAGGTGCAACGAACGGATAATGCATTGTATGAAAAAGGTTTTAGTACTGTTTTTCGTGTTACTGAGTGGATTAGCGAAAGCTCAACAAGATCCTCAGTTCTCGTTAAACATGTTTAACATATACTCAGTGAACCCTGCTTTTTCGGGTTCCTATGATCAATTCAATGCTTTGGCTATACATAGAAGCCAATGGGTTGGATATGGTGGTGGATCTCCGACGACTCAGCACGTAAGTGTAGAGGCGCCAGTTTACTTTTTACATGGAGGTGCAGGGATTAGTCTTGTGAACGATAAATTAGGTAACGAGTATTCTCGTGGTGTTAGTCTATCTTATGCATACCAAACTAAACTTACGAAGAAATCGGAATTGGGTGTAGGTTTAAATGTAGGCTTTATGGATGTTGGTTTTGAAGGTGACTGGGTTACTCCTGGTAATGATCAAGGTCTAGATGACCCTTCAATTCCTGCTATTGGTTCTAATGATGTTGTTCCAGATTTAGGATTAGGACTTTACTACAGAATGAAAGAACTTTATATTGGTTACTCAGTCACACATTTGAATCAGGCAACAGCTGTGTATGATAATGCAGATAGAGATTTTGAATTCAAAAGACATCACTATTTAACATTGGGATGGTTGCATGAGCTTACGAGCGACCTTGTTTTACGTCCATCAATGCATATTAAATCAGATCAAGTTTCTACACAAATAGATTTTAACGTAAATGTAAATTACGGTGATAATCTTTGGGGTGGAATGACATATAGATTAGATGATGCCGTAGTTGTAATTGCAGGTTATAATATTAATGAAAACCTAAAATTTGGTTACGCGTATGATATAACCACTTCAGATTTAAAATCTGAGTCAAGTGGTTCACATGAAATATTGTTGAGATATTCTTTCAAAATGCGCCCTCCTGGCAAATTGCCAACGCATTATAGAAATATTCGATACAATTAGTGAAAACTACTTATTTGTAAACTGTAGGAAAAACAACAAAAATGAGAAAGATACTTTTACTTGGAGCTATTGCAGCTACTGTGTTTAGCAGTTGTGGTACTTCATCAAGAGGAGAATTGGTAGGAGTTCAGGAGTTAACTGAATTTTACCCTTCTGACCCATATGGGATGGTCTTTGTGCCAAAAGGTACATTTACTATGGGTGCCAATGATGGAGATGTTCCTTACGCTCATACAACTCCAAAAAAGTTAGTAACGATGCATGCTTTCCACATGGATCAAACTGAAATCACGAATAACGAGTATCGTCAATTTGTTCATTGGGTAAGAGATTCTATCGGTAGAACCTTATTAGCAGAAGCAATGGTTGAAGGTTATGAGTATATTGAAGAGACTGCTGATGGTGAGTTTCTTGAAAATCCGTACTTAAATTGGGATGCTGCTCTGAACTGGGCTAATGATGATGAAGAGATAGAATTGGTTCTTGAAGAAATGTACCTTCCTTTAGAAGAGAGAATTATGGGCCGTAAGGAGTTCGATTCTCGTGCATGGAGTCACAAATATTCATGGGTTGATAAAAGTCCTGCTGCTCAAAAGTCAAATAGATTTGATCCAGAAACCGGAACATATCGTGAAGGTTTCTCTCGTCAGAACTTAGTTCACAGTGCAGATGTTTATGTTTATCCAGATACTTTAGCTTGGATGCACGACTTCTCATATACATTTAATGAACCTATGTTTGATACATACTTCTGGCACCCTGCATATGGTGAATATCCTGTAGTAGGTGTGAACTGGAATCAAGCAACGGCTTTTTGTAACTGGAGAACAAACTTACGTTTAGATCAATTATCTCCTTACCAACAAAAGTATGAAACTGAATTTCGTCTTCCTACAGAAGCGGAATGGGAATACGCTGCTAGAGGTAATAGAGAACACATGATTTACTCTTGGGGTGGTCCTTATTCTCGTAATAGTAAGGGTTGCTTCCTAGCTAACTTTAAACCAATACGAGGTAATTATATCGCAGATGGTTATGCCTTTACTGCACCTACGGTGTCTTACTGGACAAATGACTATGGTTTGTACAATATGTCAGGGAATGTTTCTGAATGGACATCAACTCCATTTGAGCCAACTGCTTCTATGTTCGTTTCAGATATGAATCCTTTCTATACATATGATGCAGATGAAAATGCGCATCCAATGTTAAAAAGAAAAGTAGTAAAAGGTGGTTCTTGGAAAGATGTTGGAGCATTTTTACAATTAGCCGCAAAAGATTACGAATACCAAGATACGTCAAAGTGTTATATAGGTTTCCGTTGTGTAAAAACTTACGCAGGTGTTGAAACAGTAGACTTTGGATATTAATTATTGATTACAAAAAAAACCAGATTATGTTTAATTTTTTTGAAAGTAAGAGAGGAAAGAATCTGATGTCTAAGCTATACGGTTGGGGTGCCTCAGTCGTAATTTTAGGAGCCATGTTTAAGATTTTACACTGGGATGGAGCAGATTTGATGTTAACCCTTGGTTTAACGACAGAAGCAGTTATTTTCTTTATATCCGGTTTTGAAAAACCTCATTCAGAATATGACTGGTCTCTTGTTTATCCTGAATTAGCAGGAATGAACGATGATGTGCGAAACCAAAGCCCTGTGCAAGAGTTAGATAATATGCTTGTTAAAGCTAAAGTAGACAGTGAATTGATTCAAAGTTTAGGTGATGGTCTAAGAAAGGTAAATAAAGCGGCTAATGGTATTGGATCTGTCACAGATATTGCTGACAGTACTCAAGAGTACAGTAAACAAGTTACAGAAGCTGCTAAGAAACTAGAAAATATTAATGGCTTATACGAAGCTCAAATTAGATCATCAGTTGAACAAACTGAGGCGACTAAAAGAATGGCTGCTAATATGACCTCTTCTCTTGATAATGCAGAGCAAATGAGAGTTGAGATGGAAATGCTAAAAACCAACTTAAGTGAGTTAAATAGTGTTTATGGCAATATGCTTAGTGCTATGACTTCAAATAAGTAATTTGCAATTAATAAATAAAACACAAGTATAATGGCTTCAGGAAAACTTTCACCAAGGCAGAAAATGATCAACATGATGTATCTCGTGTTGACTGCTTTATTGGCTTTGAATATTTCTAAGGATATGTTGAAGGCTTTTGCAAAGGTTAATAATTCTCTTAAATCGAACTTATCTAATATTAATCATCAAGCAGATGTTCTCTACTCAGAATTTCAAGAGAGTGCTGAAAACTCACCTTTGAAAGTAGGTTCACAATACGAACTTGCAATATTAGTTCAGAAAGAAGCTAAAGAATTTAGAAAATATGTCCAAGAACTTAATGACCTATTGGTAGAATCAACTGGTGGCTATAAGGAAGATGGTATAGAATTAAAAGGTGCAGACAATAAGTCTAAAGTTTCAAATTTAATGCTCATGAAACCGGATTTAATGGGTGCAGAATTTCGTTCAAAAATAAATGAGTACAGAGATTTCTTATTATCCCTTGATGTAGTACAGAATGATGAGGAGACAAAAAATATCATTCTTTCAAATTTCAACACTGATGAAATGTTGAAGGATGATGCATTGGTGTCTTGGGAGGTAGGGACTTTTAACAATGTACCTTTAATTGCTGTTTTAACATTTTTATCACAATATCAGGTAGATGCTTCAACACTTGAGTCTAAAATTGTTGAAAATTTGTACGCGAGTGTGTCTGCTGATGATATGAAATTCTCTACAGTTGAGGCTCAAGTAATTTCTCCTAAGAATTACATAATGGAGGGAGATAGTTTTAAAGCTAGCATTTCTATTGCAGCTTTTGATAGTACTCAAACACCAACAATTATAGTTACAGATGTATTTATTGGTGATACTCTGCCTGATTATTCTCTAGCAGACACTATCCCTGTAGCTCTTAATGGTAAAGGAATGTATAGTATTCCTGCAAGAGGATTTGGTACTCAAAAACGAGCTGCTAAAATTCTTTTAACCACAGAATCAGGTGTGAAAGAGTATGAAGAAATATTCGAGTACCAAGTTGCTAAACCTATGGCAGTAGTTTCGCCTACAAAAATGAACGTTTTTTATAGAGGTGTTCCAAACCCTATAGATGTTTCTGTACCTGGATTTTCTCCGGAAGATCTTCAAGTTTCTGGATCAGGAGTTACTATAAAAAAAATTAAACCTGGGAAGTACGAGGCAACAGTACAAAAAAATACAAAACAAATAGCTAAAATTATTGTTAAAGCTGATGGGAAGGCTATAGGTAAGCCTCTAGAATTTAGAGTAGATAGAATTCCGCCACCAAATGCCAGCATTAATGGGAAAAGAGAGGGTAGAATGTCTAAAGGTCAGTTAAGTAAAGCCCAAGGAGTTGCCGCAAAATTATCTAGCTTCCCTTTCGATTTAAAGTACACTGTTATTTCATTCGATTGTAGGTTGAAAGTTGGAGAGTTTACTAAAACTTTTCCAAAAAAAGGAAATAAATTTGATGCTGATTTGAAAGACAAAATCAGTAAATTGAAACCTGGAACGGATATTACTTTTCAAAACATAAAGGCTAAAGGTCCTGATGGAATGAAAAAATGCCCTCCCATTGTATTAACCGTACAATAACAAACTTAAATTCATTAACAATGAAATTAAATAAAATTACTTATACACTCTTGATTTGTATGACAGGAACATTAGTTTCTGCTCAAACTAATGTTTTAGAATACAATTCAAAACCTACACCTAAGGATGGACATTCTTATGTTACTCATCACGATTTTCAAAATCGCGTATTAGATTATCCCTTTGTACGAGAAGATGATATTTTGTGGACAAAGACATACTCCTCTAAAATTGATTTGAGAGAAAAGAAAAATCACCCATTATATTATCCTGAAATTCCAGTTTCAATTGGTGGGTCCTCTTATAGGTCAAATTTATCACAGATACTTTTAGATGGGGTTAAAAATGGTGAAATCGTTGCATACGAAGATACTCCACAACATTACTTTTCTGAGTTGGTAACAATTGAAGAGTTGGATAAATTATTATTTTCTGTTGATTCTACTGAAGATTTTGATCTAGATACTGGTGAGCCTATTCTTCGAATTGACACTCTAGCTGTACAAAATTCTGATATTAAATCTTATTACCTAATTGAAGATAAGTTTTTTGATAAGAAAAGATCAGTACTTGATTCAAGAATAATTGGAATAGCACCTATTGCTGAAATCATGGATAAAGAGACTTTTGAAATGGTTAATACAATTTTATTTTGGGTTTGGTATCCAGATGTTAGACAGCATTTGTCAAATTCAATTATGCATAATGATGCAATAAAATATTCAAATACTCATCATATGACTTTTGAAGAGTTCTTTGCTAAAAGATTGTTCTCATCAAATTTTAGAAAGGAATCTAATATGTACGATCGTGCAATTTATGATTATAAAAAAACTGGTATGCAACAGCTACTTGAAGCTGATCGTATTAAGAATGATATTCGAAACTTGGAATCTGATCTTTGGGAATATTAATAAGTCTCAAATTTAAAATATAAAGCTCCCTTTGGGGAGCTTTTTTCTTATGAAACAGTTTGATTACATCATTGTAGGACAAGGATTAGCCGGTACAATTCTATGTTTTCGTTTAAGACAGCTAGGAAAAACTGTTTGTGTTGTTGATAAGCATAGGGAGGTTACTTCTTCGAAAGTAGCTCCAGGAGCTTATAATCCTATGGTGTTAAAACGATTTACACCTTGTTGGAAAGTAGAAGAACAGCTTAATCCCTTATATACTTTTATTAACGATTTTGAGTCTCACTATAATACTAAAATACATCAACCTATAAAGTTGTGGCGAAAATTCCAGTCTGTACAAGAACAGAATTTATGGATGGAAAAGTCTGCTAGAAGAAGACTTGCACCTTATATGAATCCTGTGTTCATAAAAAATCCACATAATGATTTGAACGCCGATTTTGGTTTCGGAGAGGTAAACCATTCTGGTAGAGTTGTGTTGTCCAAAATGATTTCTATTCTACGTGATGATTTACTGAGAAATGCTTCTATACTTGATGAAGATTTTGATTTTAAGTCTTTAGTTGTAAAAAGTGATAAGATAGAATACAAATCAGTATATGCAGATAAAATTGTGTTTTGTGAAGGACATCGTTTGTCTGAAAATCCATATTTCAATTACCTTCCCTTAATGAGAACTAAAGGTGAGTTGATTACAGTGAAGTTAAAAGACTTAAATGTCTCAGAGCTAATTAAGAGCAATATTTCTATACTTCCTTTAGGAGATGATTTGTATAAAGTGGGTGCTACTTTTAATTGGGATGATAAGGATGAGGTTTGTACCAAAGAGGCAAAAAATGAACTCTTAGGCAAGCTGAAATCTTTAGTAAATTTAGAGCCTCACATTATAAAGCATGAAGCTGGACTGCGACCTACTGTGAAAGATAGAAGAGCATTGTTGGGAGCTCATCCCAAACACGATAATATGTATGTTTTTAATGGACTCGGAACACGAGGTCTGTTGATTTCACCTTTTTTATGCTTGCAATTAGTAGATTTAATGGAGGACAAGCTCAGTTTAGATATTGAAGTGGATGTAAAACGTTACGAAAAAGAATTTCAATGTTAGCCGTACAAGATATAGGAGTGCAATTTGGAGGTGAAGTTTTATTTGCCAATATGAGCTTTATGGTCAATAAAGGGGATCGTATAGGTTTGGTAGGAAAGAACGGTGCCGGAAAGTCAACTCTTTTAAAAATCATTCATTCTAAGATTGGTTTTACTGAGGGATCAATAAATCTTCAGAAGGATAAAGATGTTGGTTATTTATCTCAGGACATAGATTTTGAAAAGGGGAATACAGTATTGGAAGAGGCCGAGAAAGCCTTCGAACGTATAAAGTTAATACAACAAGAACTAGCTAACATACAGGAAGAGCTAGTAAATAGAACGGATTATGAATCTAACAGCTACCTTGATTTAATTAATAAATGCAGTGAGTATGAACACGAATTAAATTTAATTGGTGGGTACAGCTTTCATGCTCATATAGAAAAGGTGCTTTTTGGACTCGGATTTAAATCAGAAGATTTACCGAAATTAACCGATACTTTTAGTGGTGGATGGAGAATGAGAATAGAACTAGCAAAAGTTTTATTAAGTAATCCAGATATTCTTTTGTTAGATGAGCCTACCAATCATTTAGATATCGAATCAATAGTTTGGTTAGAGAATTTCCTCAAAAGTTATTCTGGGGCAGTAATCCTAGTTTCTCACGATAGAGCATTTTTAGATCAAGTTACCAATAGAACCATTGAGATTGCAAACAAGATGGCCTACGATTATAAAGCGCCATATACTAGGTATTTACAGCTTAGAGCAGAACGACTTGAGCAGCAATTAGCTGTGAAGAAGAATCAGGACAAAGAAATAAAGCAAACAGAAGAGCTTATTGATAAGTTCAGATATAAGGCTAGTAAGGCTGCTTTTGCACAAAGTTTGATTAAAAAACTCGATAGGATGGATCGTATTGAGGTCGATAATACAGTGCTCAAAAAAATGAACTTTTCATTCCCAGAATCGGGTACACCTGGTAAGGTAGTCTTGGAAGTTACCGATGTATCTAAATCATATGGAGATAAACACGTCATTAATTCTTTAAATCTTCAAATTGATAGGGGCGACCATATTGCACTTGTAGGTCAGAATGGTCAAGGGAAATCTACACTAATAAAGTGTATTACTTCTACAGAAGATTATAAAGGTATAATGAAACTTGGACATAATGTTGACTTGAGTTATTTTGCTCAAAATCAAGCGGAATTATTAGATCCAGAAAAACGAGTTATAGATGTGATTGAGGATGTTGCAGATGATAAGTTACGTCCAAAATCTAGGGACATGCTGGGTTCTTTTCTGTTTAGCGGCGATGATGTAGAGAAGAAAGTTAAAGTACTCTCTGGTGGGGAGCGTTCTCGTCTTGCATTGTGTAAAATGCTTCTTCAACCTTCAAATTTTTTAATATTAGATGAACCTACAAATCATTTGGATATTGCATCGAAAGAGGTTTTGAAAAGTGCTTTAAAGGCTTATAAAGGAACAACGATCATTGTGTCGCACGATCGTGATTTTCTAGCAGGTTTATCAAGTAAAATAATTGAATTTAGAGATGGGGAAATAAACACCCATTTAGGAGACGTAAATGACTATCTAAATTTTAGGAAAGCTGAGAGTATGCGAGAGATAGAAAAGCGTACTAAATTGGAAGAAAAGCCCCAAAAAAACAACCTCCAGAAAGAGGATAGGAAAACTTTAGAGAAGGAAATAAAAAAAGGTAATAATCACCTATCAAAAGTTGAACGACAAATTGAAGATTTGGAGACGTTTATTGCTAAGTGCGATACAGATTTAATGGATCCATTAAAATGTGAATCTTTATTGTCTGATACGAATTTCTTTGAAAAATATCAGAAGTCTAAAGATAGCCTTGATAAACAAATGGTTCTTTGGGAAGACATACAATCACACTTGGAAAAT
>Ga0187827_10005309_pt1 | contig 15312 bp, 15 predicted proteins | sample ETNtaG_39_FD_167969 | JGI IMG/M metagenome (GOLD analysis project Ga0187827, IMG submission 167969) | Marine microbial and viral communities from oxygen minimum zone, Eastern Pacific Ocean - ETNP2014_SV_150_PacBio MetaG (Illumina Assembly) | ecosystem: Environmental > Aquatic > Marine > Hypoxic...
GAGGAGTTGCTCCGCCTTCGCCATGCCGCTCTCGGTCAACGTCACGGTCTTGTGTTTTTCGTCCTTCAGGAAATCCCCGGTGGCTTCGAGCGCTTCGCGGTCTTCGGCCTTTACGTCGCCTTGGGTGACCGCGCCCGGTTCGAGACGAGGGATGAGGCGGTCGACTTCGTAATACAGCTCGGTCGACTGCTCGGCCGGCCCGGAGATGATCAGAGGCGTCCGGGCTTCGTCGATCAGGATGCTGTCGACCTCATCGACGATCACGAAGTGATGCCCGCGCTGCACGAACTGCGACAGGTCGAACTTCATGTTGTCGCGCAGGTAGTCGAAGCCGAACTCGTTGTTTGTCCCGTATGTGAGGTCTGAGGCGTAGGCGGCCTGCCGGTCGGGGTCCCGCATGTCGTGCTGTATGACACCGACCGTCATGCCGAGGAACCGGTATAGTCGGCCCATCCACTCCGCGTCGCGCCGCGCCAGGTAGTCGTTTACCGTGACGACGTGCACTCCGCCACCGCCAAGAGCGTTCAGATAGGCCGCCAACGTGGCCACGAGGGTCTTGCCCTCGCCGGTCTTCATCTCAGCGATCTTGCCCTGGTGCAGGACCATGCCGCCGATCAACTGCACGTCGAAGTGCCGCATGCTGAGCACGCGACGGCCCGCCTCACGGACGACCGAGAAGGCGTCTGGAAGCAGGTCGTCGAGCGATTCACCCTGGCCCGCCCGCTCGCGGAGCGTGTTGGTGCGACCCCGCAGGTCGGCGTCACTGAGGGTATGGACGCTCGACTCTCGCTCGTTGATGGCAGCGACCATCGGCTGGAGCCGTTTGAGGTCGCGTTCGTTCTGCGTGCCGAAGACTTTCTTGAGAACGTTCTGCAGCATCAGGTCAGCAACCCGTTCTCGCGGCGACGGCGGCGTTGGTGTGGGCCGGAGACGGCGGGGGCGTCCCGCAACGGGTGGGAGGCATCAACGGCTGGACGCGTGGTGCTATGAAGGGGCCCATCCAGGACTGCATTCCCGATTGTAGGGAAGCAAGTGAGGACCCGTCAAGGCGAGGTCACCGTCGAGAACTCGGATTGGGCAGGGAATCGCCGGACGCGGCTCCCTGGGTCAGTTTGCAGACTGCGAGCCGGGTTCGGCACCCAGCTGCAACGGGTTTATGGCGCGACCGTTCACCCAGACTTCGTAGTGCACGTGCGTGCCGGTCGCCCGGCCGGTGTTCCCTACGTAGCCGATGACGTCGCCCCGATCCACGTCCTCACCGACGGACGTCGCGAGTTGCGAAAGATGCCCGTATCTCGTGACGAGGCCGAAGCCATGGTCGATCTCGATCAGATTGCCGTAGGCGCCGCTCTGGGCCGCAGAATCGACCCTTCCGTTCGCCGTGGCATAGACCGGCTCTCCGTATCCGGTCGAGATGTCGATGGCCGGATGGAACGAGCGTTCACCGGTGAACGGATCCGGCCGGAACCCGAATCGTCCCGTGACACGACCGTCTGACGGTAGGTTGATTGGCGTCGCGGCGGCGAACGCCTGTTGCTGCTCGACCCCATGGCTTGCGACTGCGAGCTGGGCGTCGAGCATGTTCAAGAGGTCGTTCAGCAGATTGAATGTTTCGGTAGGTGAGCTCAGCGCCACGGACCGCAACGAGGCGGCGGCAACGTCATTAGCCTCAACGTCCGGCAGCCGACCCATTGCCCGGCGGACTCGGGGGTCGACGAGCGAGCGGTCTCGCAACTCGACGATCGCCAGCTGCAAGGCGGCGATGCGTCCGGAAAGCTCGGTGGTTGCAGAGCGATAGCGGGCGTTCTCGACCGCGAGGGTGGCGTTGCGTAGCTGGAGCTGCCCGATATGGGACGCCGCACTCCAACGCGAGTGCACAGTCCACCCGACGGGGACCGCCAGGATGGCGGCAATCAGCACCAGCGTCGGCCGCACCGCCAGGGTGAAGCGACGGAGAGACCCGGAGGACCGATCAGCGACGATGAGGGAGTAGCGTTTCGACAGCATGCGCGTGGCAAATAGACCGAGGGCAAAAACCCTCGCACTTTACCATGGAAACCATGTGAAGCCTAATGGCGAAAGAGTGACGAAATGTCGTCGATGCCCATTTTGACCCGCGTTCTGGCTGTCGGCGATCACCGTGCTCTGGCACGAACAGTGGCTCAGCCATCGGTCGATTGACACATCTGCGCACCCGGCGGTAGGCTCCATGGGCCGCTGAAGTGACGCGTCAGACTGGTCAATTACAGTTGTGAAAGGTGCTGCTGAAATGGATGCGATCGTAGCAAAGCTGAAGAGTCAACGGGCCACGTTGCTCGAGGAACTGGGCCGAATCGATGCCGCGATCGCCGCCCTGACAGGCGGCAAGGCAACCGGGAAGGTTGGCCAGGTCACGAAGGCCAAGCGACGGAAGCGACGCAAGATGACCCCCGCGCAGAGGCGGGCGGTGTCGGAGCGGATGAAAAAGTCTTGGGCCGCGCGGAAGAAGAAAGCCGCCAAACGGTAGCCGTTAGACGCCGGCATCGGCACGCCAGCGCGGACAAGTCATCCGCGACGTTTCTCCGTATCAATTCCCCTCCAGCCGAAACTGCACCGCTTCGGCCAGGTGCTCGGCCGCAGTCCGCTCCGCGCCGGCAAGGTCCGCGATGGTGCGGGCGACCTTCATCAGACGGTGACAGCTGCGCGCGCTGAGGTGAAATCGCCGGCTGGCGGCGTCGAGCACGCGCAGCCCGGCTGGGTCGAGGGCGCAGTGCCGGGTGAGCGCCCGGCCCTGGAGGCGGGCGTTCAGTACCCCGCCGCGCGGCGACCGATTCCGCGCCGTCTGTCGCGCTCGGGCTGTGGCTACCCGTCGCCGGACACACGCGGACGCCTCGCCTGGCGCGACCTCGGTCAGCGTCTTGAACGGCACCGCCGGCACCCAGACGCTGAGATCGATCCGGTCGCGGAGCGGCCCCGAGAGCCGACCCCGGTAGCGGTCGATCTGTTGCGGCGTGCAGCGACATTCGCGGGTAGGGTCTCCTAGATACCCACAGTTGCAGGGATTCATCGTCGCGGCAAGCATGAACCGGGCGGGGAAGACGGCGGTGCGTGCCGCCCGCGCGATTCGGATGGTGCCTTCCTCGAGCGGTTGTCGCAATGCATCGAGTGTGTGCCGAGCGAATTCCGCGGTCTCGTCGAGGAGGAGCACGCCATTCTGTGCGAGCGAGATCTCGCCGGGGCGTGGGATGGGGCCGCCGCCCACGAGTGCCACATCGGAGGCAGTGTGATGCGGCGCTCGGAAGGGCGGAGCGGTCAACAGACCCGCACCGGGATGCAAGAGCCCGGCGACCGAGTGGATGGCCGTCACCTCCAGCGCTTCTTCAAAGGTGAGGGGCGGCAGGATGCCGGGCAGGCGACGGGCCAGCATGCTCTTGCCGGCGCCAGGCGGGCCGATGAAAAGCAGGTTGTGGCCACCGGCCGCGGCGATCTCGATCGCGCGCCGAGCGAGCGCCTGGCCCCGCACGTCGACGAGGTCGGCCGTGGCGCGAACAGGCTTGGGGGCGGCTCGGGGTGTGTCGGGGTGGGGCGTCGTCCGGTCAGGATGGCGACCGTCTCCTCGAGCGAAGTGACTGCGACCACCTCGAGGCCCGCGACAATGGCCGCTTCGGCCGCGTTCGCACGGGGAAGGATGACGCCTCGTGCGCCGTCGCGACGCGCCTGAGCCGAGATCGGGAGCGCGCCAGCGACGGAGCGGACTGCGCCGTCGAGCGAAAGCTCGCCGAGTACCACCGTGTCCTCGAACTGACGGGTCGGGAGAAGACCGGTCGCTGCGAGCACGCCGAGGGCGATCGGCAAATCGAAGGCAGACCCCACCTTGCGGATGTTGGCCGGAGAGAGGTTGACCGTTACGTGGCGCCGCGGGAAGTCGAAGCCGGAGTTCCGAATGGCGCTCTGGACGCGTTCACGGCTCTCGCGGACGCTGGCGTCCGGCAGTCCAACCAGGGTGATCGCCGGCAGCCCCGCGTCTGAGACATCGACTTCGACACAGACTGGATACGCCTCGACGCCGAAAATCGCGGCGGTACGCACGATGGCTAGCATGGGAGACCGACCTTGCAAACAGCCGGCCGTCGTCGATACCGGCGGAACGCAGCGCGCGGCGGTCGAGTGTGGCGGATTTCGGCACATCTTGCGGCGGGAGTGATTGCAGGAACTGCCACGCTATACTGTGCCGGCCGATGTCACCGTCGGAGCCAGGAGACCCGTTGCGACTCTCCATCATCGTTCCCGTTTACAACGAGCGGTACACCATCATCGACGTGTTGACGCGCGTTCTGGCGGTCGATCTCGAGAAGCAGATCGTTGTCGTCGACGATGGATCGACAGATGGCACCGCCGAGCTGCTGGAGGATTGGGTTCGGCGGCAGCCGGATTGGGTTGCGGTGCGACGACATGTCACCAACCAGGGGAAGGGGGCGGCGGTTCGGACCGGATTGCGGGAGGTGACTGGCGACTACGTCATCATCCAAGATGGCGACCTCGAATACGACCCCTCGGACTATTCGAAGCTGCTGGCGCCGCTTGTCGAAGGTGATACGCGGGTCGTCTACGGGTCGCGGTTCCTTGGGAACAACCCGCGCATGTTCTTTTCGCAGCGGGTCGGCAACGTGGTCCTGACCATGCTGACGAACCTGCTCTACGGAGCGTCGCTGACCGACATGGAGACCTGCTACAAGCTCTTCGCGCGCGAGGTCGTATCCGGTATGACGCTGACCGGGAATCGTTTCAACGTGGAACCGGAGCTGACGGCGAAGGTGCTGCGGAAGGGGCTGGAGATCGTCGAGGTACCTGTCTCCTACGTCGGGCGGCCATACGCCGAGGGCAAGAAGATCAACTGGCGCGACTTCGTGTCGGCGGTCTGGACACTGCTGCGTCTGCGGGTGTGAGGCTCTCGGCGACCCGAGCATGCCGCCTATCGGGGAAGCTCGGCTTCGATGAACACCCGATGCTGCACACCAAGGTCGCGCGCGGCAGGGGTGATGATGGTTCGGTCGTTGACGACGATGCGCTGGTTTGCGCGCACCGCCTGACGAACATCGTCCTCGCACACGAACTCGACCGGGTGTTCGACCGGCGCCGGGGCCTGCGGCGGGGGAGTCACGCTGGGCGTTTGTAGGGGCTGGATGGAAGCGGTGTCGTTCGGTTGTCCGTGTGGCCTCCCGTCGTGTTCGGCCGGCGGTGCCGAGGCGATGCCCCGGGTGGCGAGAAACGTCTCTATTCGACGAGCCAGAAGTCCTCGATCGAGACCGCCAGAGGCCGGTTTCTCCGGGGCCTCTGGCAACGATGGCACTGCCGGCGCGGTCGGCGCCAGCTCGGTGGTGCGGCTGACTGAGCGCACCTCATAGGCCAGACGTTTGATGTTCAGCAGGTGTTGCGGTGTGATGTTGTCCGAGGTGATGTTGCCGCCATAGCCCCCGCACCCCAGCGTCATCGATGGCGCCAGACCGGTCGTCATGCCGATCGAGCCGAGCGTCGTCGGTGTGTTCACCACGATGCGGAAGGCCGGTTTGCGAAGCCCGAACTCCAGAATGACCTGTTCGTCTCGGGAATGGATCGACATGGTGTGCCCCATGCCGCCGTACCGCAGAATTTCCATGCAGCGCTGACAAGCGGCCCGCCAGTCGGACACCACATAAAAGGACAGCACTGGACACAGCTTTTCGATCGAGAGCGGATGCTCCCGTCCGACGCCGTCGAGGGGGGCGATGAGCACACGCGTCTCGGCCGGCACATCGATGCCAACACTTGCGGCTATCTCGAGCGCGGTCTTGCCGACGAGCCTCGGGTTGGGCAGGCGCTCTGGCGTGACGAGTTGGGCCGCGAGCCGACTCGCCTCGTCGGCGCTCAGGAAGTAGCCGCCCTGGCGCTCGAATTCGCGCCGCACCTCGCCGGCAACGGCATCGTCGGTCACGACAGAGTTTTCCGACGAGCAGAGCACGCCGTTGTCGAACGTCTTGCCGGTAATGATGTCGGCGACCGCTTTCGGGACATCTGCGGTCCGCTCGACATAGGCGGGCGCATTGCCCGGGCCCACGCCATAGGCCGGCTTGCCGGCACTGTAGGCGGCTCGCACGAGGCCCAGGCCCCCGGTGGCGAGCACCAGCGCCACTTCGCGGCAGCGCATCAGCTCCTGGGTGCCCTCCAGTGTCACCGTCGTCATGCAGTTGACGGCGTCTTCCGGGGCACCGACCCCGACAGCCGCCTCGGTCATGACGTCTGTCACGCGCCGGATCGACCGGACGGCCGACGGATGAGGGCTCAGGACGACGGCGCACCGGGCCTTCAAGCAGATCAGAATCTTGTAAATTGCTGTTGATGTGGGGTTTGTGGACGGGACGACAGCAGCGACGACGCCGAACGGCTCGGCAATTTCGACCACGCGCTCGGTGTCGTGTCGAGCAATCACCCCGACGGTGCGCATCGGCCGGATGAAGCGATGGATTGTCTCGGCCGCAAAGAGGTTCTTCCGAACCTTGTCCGCCACGTTTCCGTAGCCGGTCTCCTCAACCGCCATGCGCGCGAATGGCTCCGCCTGATCGGCAGCAGCGGCCGCCGCTGCGTCCACAATCCGGTCGATTTGATCTTGGGTCAGCTCGGCCAGCCGAGTCTGGGCGATCTTCGCGCGGCGCGCGAGCGTGCGGGCGTCTCGAATCGAGTCGAGATCCCGATCCGTCGATGCGGCTGGTTCAGCCATGGGCACTTAGCGGAGCTGCGCCTCAAACCGGCCAGATGAGTGGTCGGCACAACGCCGCAAGGCTGCGTTTCTTACAGCCCCGTTACGCGGGGTTTGGACATTCTTCCAACGCGAATACGACACTCGTTGCACACGTTACAACCGCATCCTTCGAAGACGTCGAGGCGATTAGGAGAGCAGCCGCTGGCAGGGTCCAAGAGGGCTGACTACTTTGCCTCTTTCGCCCTCGGCAGGATCTTCTCGACCTCGCCGTGGGGACGAGGGATGACGTGCACCGAGACCAGCTCGCCTACGCGGCGCGCCGCGGCGGCGCCCGCATCGGTGGCCGCCTTCACGGCGCCGACGTCACCCCGAACAAAGACCGTCACGTACCCGGCGCCAATGTACTCTTTGCCGATCAGCAGCACATTCGCCGCTTTCACCATGGCGTCGGCCGCTTCGATCGAACCGACCAAGCCTTTGGTCTCCACCATGCCGAGCGCTTCGAGAGACATCGTTTTCTCCGAAACTGTGCAGGCGCTACGGACGACCGGTCCGCAGCGCTGTGACTGTCGCCGCTTCTGCCGTCGCGGGGGTCGCGGCGGCCAGGCGAGCGCGCCAGAAAGCGCCGGAAATGTAACATATTGCGGAACATGCGGCAACCGCGCTAAGATGCCCGACTGTTCGATGCTGCTGCCGGAGACCAAATCCATGACTTTCCGTACGCCCGCTCTAGTGTGCTGTCTCATCGTGTCGCTCTGCGGCATCGGTTGTGGGTTGACCGATTCGGCCGAGCCGGTCGCGACGGCGGCTGTCGGGTTGAATCGGACGCGGGTTCCGCTGGGGGGTCCGCTGGAGATGACCTATCGGTTCACGGTCGCCGCGGATGCCCCCGCGTTTGCCGAGGACTACCGTGTGTTCGTGCATTTCCTCGACGGCGACGGAGAGCTGATGTTCACTGACGACCACGAGCCGTCCGAGTCTTCACGCGGTTGGGAGCAGGGGCAGGAGATCACCTACGAGCGGCGGATGATCGTACCGGTCTATCCCTACATCGGGGAGGTCACGGTCGCGGTCGGACTCTACTCGCCTGCCTCGGGCGACCGGCTGTCACTGGCCGCTGAGCACCTCGGGCAGCGAGCCTATCGGGTCGCGACGATGGAGATGGCGCCGCAATCCGAGAGCGGATTCCTTGTGTTCGTCGAAGGCTGGCACGACAGCGAGCGGGTGCCCGAGGACCCGGGCCGCGAATGGAGGTGGACCATGGGCCGCGCGGTCCTCTCATTCCGCAATCCTCGTGCCGATTCGACCCTCTATCTCGAGGTGGGCGGGCGTCCGGAACTGTTCGACGCTCCGCAAATCCTGACGCTGGCGATTGGCGACACCGTGGTCGAGACGCTCGAGTTATCGTCGGAAGAGCCCACCTACCATATGGTCGCCATTCCGGCCGTGAGCCTGGCTGAGGCAGAGACCGTGACGTTGTCGCTGAACGTTGAGCCCTCCTTCGTGCCGGCTGTCGTCACCGGGGGGCAGAGCGCCGACGATCGAGAGCTCGGGATGCAGGTGTTTTACGCTTTCCTGGAATCTCGGTAGGTCATGCGACCTATCGTTCTGTAACTTACTTAGCCGACAGGCCTAAGGTGGGCACCCCACCGAGCCGAAACGTGAACTATGCGACACCTGTCTGGCCAAGTTGCGCGTCCGGCTGGGTCGCCGACCGAACCGAGTCGACGCGGTCTGACTTCCGATGGGCCTGCAAGTTTGTGCTATTCTGAGAAGATGCTGTCCGTGTCGAGAGCCGCCACTCTGTCTCTGCTCGCTTTGTTCTTCGTTGTGCGACCGGCCGCCGCCCCGGCCTCGGCAGAGCTCGTGCTGCTGACCACAGGACGCACACTCGCGGTGAGTGGCCATGAATTTCAGGGGGACCGGGTGGTGCTCTATCTCCGCAAAGGCGGGGAGCTAGTTTGCGATCGGGCCCTCATTGTGCGTATCGAGCCAGACGCGGCCCCGGGTCCGCCGATTCAGGCTGTCGTCGAGTCGAAGCCGCTGGTACCCGCTCGGCCCTACGCGGAGATCATCGACGCCGTGTCGGTGCGATATGCGGTAGACCCAGCTCTGGTCTACGCGCTTATTGAAGTGGAGTCTGCCTATCGCCCGGCCGCCCGTTCACCAAAGGGGGCCATGGGCCTCATGCAGCTGATGCCGGCCACGGTGGAGCGATACGCGGTCAGCGACCCCTTCGACCCGTCGGCCAACATTGAAGCCGGAACCAGGCACCTGCGGTCGCTGCTGGATCGCTACGACGTCAGTTCTGCACTCGCGGCCTACAACGCCGGAGAGGGCCCTGTGCGCAGATTCGGCGGGGTGCCCCCATACCCGGAGACCCGCCGCTACGTCGCCAAGATCCGCAAGTTGCTCGACGCCGCTGGGACCGAGTAGCGCCGCGTCAGCTATTCGCCTACCGATCGCGCCCCTCGCGGCGTGGCAGATGCCGTCGTCCTGCTGCCGACTTCGGTCCCCTCGCGCCCCTGGTATAATTTTTATGGGACAGGAAGCCGATAATCTCATATCTGACAAGGGCTTGTAGCCGCTGCCGGGCTCTGTTCTGGCGGTGCCAGGACGTTGACGATGGAATTCCGTTGCAGACTCGGCACCCAGACCGGAGAGGTGACCGAGGAAATGCATGTCGCCGAGAGCGAGTCCAAGCTCCGTCAGGAGCTGGAGGCCAAGGGGCTCTATGTCCTCTCGCTCAGCCGTCGCGGCGCGCTCGGATGGCCAGGGCTCTCGTTTGCGAAGCGCCGCCGCATCAAGACACGCGAGTTCCTGGTGTTCAACCAAGAGCTGGCCACTCTGCTGCGGGCCGGCATGCCGCTGGTCCAGTCGCTCGACATCTTGCGCCAGCGTGTGGAGGACCCGAGTTTCAAGGCGGCGCTCGACGACGTCCACGACCGGGTGAGCGCAGGCGCGGCGCTCTCCGAGGCCTTCGAGGCCCAGGGGGAGACGATTCCTGGTATCTACACCGCGTCGCTGCTTGCCGGGGAGAAGAGCGGCGGGCTCGAAGAGGTAATTCGACGGTATGTTGCACATGTGAAGGTCATCACCGCTGTGAAGCGCAAGACGCTCTCGGCGCTGGTCTACCCGGCCATTCTCCTGCTCCTTTCGCTCGTCGTGGTAAGCATCATCGTGCTGCGAGTGGTGCCGGAGTTCGAGGGGTTCTATCAGAGCTTTGACGCCGAGCTGCCGATCGCGACCAGGATGATCGTGGCCGTCTCCGCGTTCCTCCGGAGCTATCTGTTCTTTGTCGTGCTGGGACTCGGTGGGGCGGTGGCTGCCGTCTGGTCCTGGCTGCGTCGACCGGGTGGTGTGGCGATGCTGGATCGCTTGATTCTCCGGCTGCCCGCGGTCGGCACCATCGCGGGGCGATTTGCGACATCGCAGCTCACGCGGACGCTGGCGACGCTGCTCAGCGGCGGCATTCCGCTGGTCAACGCGATCGATGTCGCGTCGCGCGCGCTGGGTAACCGGTTTTTCGCTGATCAGCTCCGTGTGGTCGGGCAACGGGTGCGCGAGGGCGAGGCACTGGCCGTGGCGTTGGCCGACCGCGGTGTCTTTCCGGCCGTGGCCATCAAGATGGTCGAGGTCGGCGAATCGACCGGCGCGCTCCAGGAGATGCTGACGAGCGTTGCCGACTTCTTCGACGAGGAGATCGACACGCAGCTCGGCCGGTTCATCACCATCATCGAGCCGGTGCTCCTTGTCATCATGGGTGTCGTCATCGCGGCGCTGCTCATCGCTCTCTACATGCCGCTGCTGCAGTTGGGTTCCGTATTGTCATGACGAAGGACGCGTCCTCGCTTCCAGACGACCGCCCCACGCCGACCGTCACGTCGGCCGAACCGGATGACCTCTATCTGGGCGGGGAGAGTGAGGCGGTCGACCCAGTCGACTCGGTTGACGCGGTTGCCACTGACGCCGAGGTTGCGCGCGCGCGGCGGCTGGCCGATCGGTATCGGCTGGAGTTCCTGGACATGGACAAGTTCAGGATCGACGCGGAGCTCTTCCGGTCGATACCAGCCGATCTGATGCTCCGATATGGCTTCGTGCCGCATCGCAGAGAAGGTCAGAGTCTCGTCATCGTGGTCTCCGACCCGACTGATCTACCGATGATCGACGAATTGGCGCTGCTGCTCGATACGTCGATCCGGGTCACGGTGGGGACCTCGTCGGCAATCGAATCGATCTTGAAGAAGAGCGAGGGTTCGCAGCGCGTGCTCGACGAAGCGACCGAGAGCTTCGAGCTGCAGATTCTGCACGAGGACGAGAGAGGCGAAGACAACCTGACGGTCGAACGGCTCACGAGTGATATCAGCCCGGTCATTCGACTGGTCGATTCGATGATCTACACGGCACTCCAGCGCCGGGCCAGCGACATTCACATCGAGACGCAGGAGGATGCCGTGTCGGTGAAATACCGGATTGACGGGACCCTGCAGTCGGCCATGAGGCCGGTCGACAAGCGTTTTCATAGCGCCATTTTGTCGCGCGTGAAGGTCATGGCGGAGCTCGACATCGCCGAGAAGCGCGTCCCGCAGGATGGGCGCTTCAAGGTGCGGGTGCCGGGCAAGACGATCGATTTTCGTGTCTCCGTGATGCCGACGGTGCATGGCGAGGACGCGGTCATCAGGATTCTCGACAAGGAAACGATCAGCGAGCAATTCCGGGAATTGCGACTCGATATTCTGGGGTTTGCCGAAGCGGAGCTGCAGAGATTCCGGCGGGCGATACTGGAGCCCTACGGCATGGTGCTCGTCACCGGGCCGACCGGGAGCGGCAAGACCACGACTCTGTACGCCGCCTTGTCGGAGATTCATTCGCCCGAGGACAAGATTGTCACCATCGAGGATCCTGTCGAATACCAGCTGCGTGGCATTACACAGATCCCGATCAACGAGCGGAAAGGGCTGACATTCGCGCGTGGTCTGCGGTCGATTCTTCGGCACGACCCCGACAAGATCATGGTGGGGGAGATTCGCGACTCGGAGACGGCACAGATCGCCATCCAGTCCGCTTTGACCGGGCATCTGGTGTTCACGACGGTGCACGCCAACAACGTCCTCGACGTGCTCGGGCGCTTTTTGAACATGGGGGTCGAGGCCTATCAATTCGTGTCGTCGCTCAACTGCGTGATGGCGCAACGGCTGGTTCGGTTGATCTGCGTCGAGTGCCGCCGCCCCGCCAAGATTACCGCCGACGACCTGCGCGAGTCCGGGTTGGATCCCGCGCTGGCCGAGACGCACGAGTTCTTCGAAGGGGCCGGGTGCATTGATTGTGGCGGCACGGGATTCCGGGGGCGCACCGCGTTGTGTGAGCTGCTCGATCTCACCGACGACCTCCGGGAGATGATTCTGGCTCAGGCGCCAGCCTCGCAGATCAAGCAAGCGATGCGCGCTGAAGGGATGCGCTTCCTGCGCGACTCGGCGGTCGAGAAGGCGGTCTCCGGGCTGACCACGCTGCAGGAGATCAACAAGGTGACCTTCGTGAAGTGACCATGGCAGTTCTGACTCGTCTTCATCGCCTGTTCAGCTCGAATCCGCCCTCTGCAAGTCTCGAGATCGCACCCGGCCGCGTGACCGGGCTCACGCTTGGCCGTGGATCTGGTAGGGCCATCACCGGCGCCGTGACGGAGCTCCTTCCGGATGGGGCACTGACACCGACCGCCAACGCGACGAACATGACCGACCAAAGCGCGGTGAGTAAGGCGGTGGGCCGGGTCCTGAAGCAGCTGCCCGGGACCCCGAGGCAGGTGGCGCTCGTCGTGCCGGACAGCGCCGCGAAGGTCTCGCTGATGACGTTTGAGCAGATTCCTGCGCGGCAGGCCGATCTCGATCAGTTGGTGAGATGGCAGGCTCGGAAGTCGGCGCCATTCAAGGTGGAGGATGCGCAGATCGCCTACTCGCCCGGCCTCGCGACCGAAGGCGGGGGACAGGAGCTCATCGTCAGTCTCATGCGTCGCGACATTGTCGAAGAGTACGAGGCGGTGTGCGCGAGCGCCGGGGGGCACGCCGGGGTCGTCGATCTGGCGAGCTTCAGCCTGGTCAACGCGGTGTTGTGCGGCAACGACGTTGCCAATGCCGATTGGCTGCTGGTGCATATCGCCCAGGGATACAGCACCATCGCGGTCGTGCGCCAGGGGCAGGTGATTCTCTTCCGGAACCGACCGGCCGAGAGCGATGGCAATCTGTCCGATCTCGTGCACCAGACGACGATGTACTACGAGGACCGTCTCCATGGCGCCGGATTTGGTCGGGTGTTTTTGGTGATGAGTGCCCCCGACAGCGATGCGGACCAGGCCGTCAGCCTGAGGCAATCGCTGGAGACGCGGCTGAGCATCGGCGTCGAGGCGATCATCCCTGGAGTCGAGGTGGCGAATGGGCAGGACCCCGGCGCAGTGAGGCCCGATCTGATGGCGGCCCCTCTCGGTCTCCTGTTGCGCGAGCGCCTGGCGGCCGAAACAGGGGCATAGGGAGACCATGCTCCGCACCAATCTCGCCACCCGACCTTTCTATAACGAGCGCGCCGTCTACCTGGCGCTTGGGGTGGTGTCGGTGGTCGGCCTCGCTGTGATGTCCACCGAGGTGCTCCAGATCGTCGATTTGTCTCGACGCAACACGGAGCTCACCGCGCGCGCCGAGCGGGCGGGGCGCGAGGGCACCGAGCTGTCTGCGCAGGCGGCTGAACTTCAGCGAACGGTGAGCCCACGGGCACTCGAAGACGTGGCCGCGGCGGCACGCGAGGCCAATTTGCTGATCGACCAGCGGGTCTTTTCCTGGACAGACTTCTTCAATCGCATCGAAGTCACTCTCCCATCAGACGTCATGATGACCGAGGTGCGTCCGGACATCGAGCCTGGATCGATCGAGGTGACGATGGGCGTGATTGGGCGTCGTCTCGACGCGATAAATGAGTTCATCCGCGCTCTGGAGGAGTCCGGTGCCTTCAGGGACCTGCTGGAAAGGCAGTCGGAAATCACCGAAGACGGGATGTACCGCGCGGTGCTCAGAGGCCAGTATCTGCAGGCGTTGTTGCCCGGGGCGGTCGGTCCGGGCGAGCGTGACGGAAGTGACGGGGTCGACGAGGCAGGCCCTGAAGCCGCCGATTCGAACGTCGAGCCGGAGCCGGACCCGCTGGTTCCAGGGAGAGACCTACTGTGACTCTGTTGCACAGGATTCTTCAGGAAAAGCGACCGCTGGTCACGATTGTCACGATGGTTCTGGCGCTCGATGTGGGGCTGTTCGCCTTTGCGGTCTACCCATGGTCGAACAAAGTGTCTCAGGCTGAAACACGCGCCGCCGCAGATGAGGCACGGCTTGGCCAGGCGAGGGCCAGCTATGCGGCCGCCAGCGAGGCAAGATCAAGCCAACTGTTTGTCGACAACGAGTTGCAGCGGTTTTACGAAGATGTACTACCCGCGGATCTGGCCGGCGCCAGGCAGATCAGCGCCCCGTTTCTGGTTCAGCTAGCCGAAGACACGAATCTAGTGCTGGAGCGGCGGAGCAGTGCGCCCGACAAAGAAAGAGAGAGTCTGCTGGCCAGACTCCGGACGACCATGGAGTTGGCCGGCGCATACGAGGACATCCGTCGGTTTATCTTCGAGCTCGAGACGGCGCCGGAGTTCATCCTGATCGAGGAGGTCATCCTGAGACAGGGAGACGCGTCGAACGAAGAGCTCGTCCTCACACTTGGTGTGTCGACCTACTACTGGGCTGGACCTGATGCGGCATCGTGATGAGGGCCGGTCACGTCGTTGTGGCCGGATGTCGCTGGTTGGCGGGGTGCTGGTCATCGTGACAGGTTGCGCAGCGGAGCTCTCGGATCCGGTGCCTGAGGCGCGGGCGCCCCAGGCTGCCACCGAGACCGACGCCTCGGATGCATGGCAAGGGGTGCGGCTCGAGGGGATGACGGTAGACCGATCGAATCCGGTTCGGCGCGGCGGGGCCGGCGGCTCCGTTGGCCGGGCCGGACGGCGTCAACATCGACCGGTCGGTCGTCTCGGTGCCCGGTGCTGAAACCCCGGGTCTAGATCCGAGCGAGATGCCCCGTGGGGGCGCAGCCGACGGGGGGGCGGGCGACGTCCCGCTGACCTTCATTGGCTTTGTCGAGAGCCCTGGCATCGAGGGGCGCGTCGTGGTGTTGACCGACGGAGACCTCCTGTTTCACGGCCGGGTGGGAGACGTGATCGATGGGCGCTACCGCATCGTCGGGGTCGGGCTCGAATCGGTCGATGTGGAACGGGTTGATGGTCGGGGCCGTCAGACACTTCGGCTGCCACCCGGCGAGTGATCTGCGGCAAATGAGGACCCACACGCATGTCCCGTCGCATTCGCGACCTTTTTGGCCGGCGCTGGTGACCGTGGCACTCCTGACGGCGGCGTGCGCGAGCGCGGCCAGGCAGGCGCAGCACAGCGCCGAGGCTGGTGACTGGGACACGGCGGTCCAGTACTAGTAATCGTATCCCCCGGCAATGCCGGGGGCTTTAGTTGTGAGCCGCTCAAAGCGGCCTGACGTGGCCGCTACGCGTCCACTTGGGCCACCCTACGGGT
>Ga0187827_10005310_pt1 | contig 15311 bp, 15 predicted proteins | sample ETNtaG_39_FD_167969 | JGI IMG/M metagenome (GOLD analysis project Ga0187827, IMG submission 167969) | Marine microbial and viral communities from oxygen minimum zone, Eastern Pacific Ocean - ETNP2014_SV_150_PacBio MetaG (Illumina Assembly) | ecosystem: Environmental > Aquatic > Marine > Hypoxic...
ATAATGAAATAGATAAACTGTGTAATTTAGTTTTAAAAAAATTAAAAAATATAGATATTGTGGTTAATTGTGCTGGAATTTTTTCAATAGAAAATTTAAATCGAATAAATTCAAAAAAATTTGATGAAATGTTTGCAGTTAATGTTAAAGCGCCAATTATAATTACAAGAAATTTTATAAAAACCATGAGATTAAATAGATGGGGAAGAATAATTAATATTGGATCCACTTCATCATATGAAGGTTTTGAAAAAACCGCTTTATATTGCTCTTCAAAACATGCTTTACTAGGATTTTCTAGATCAGTTTATAATGAATATAAAAAATATGGAATTAGATCACTAATTTTTTCACCTGGTTCAATTAAAAGTGAAATGGGTAGAAAAATAAAGAATCAAAATTACAGAACATTTTTAAATGCAAAAGATGTTGCCCAAGTTATTTTATCAAATATACAAAGTGATGCACAACTGGTCATTCCAGAAACAATAATAAAAAGAATAATATCTTTATGATAAGGATAATAATTTATTTTTAATCAAAAATGAGATGATATTTTATTGGAAAAATATAACAAAAGAAATTTAATATAAAATCACTTTTAAATAATAATGAAAATATTAGTATTGATTCCCGCAAGAATTGGTTCCGTTAGTATTAGTAAAAAAAATTTACAAAAATTAAATAATTATCCCTTATTAGTTAGAGCGGCAAAAAAAATTAAGAAATCAAAGCATAAATTAGATTTATTTATATCTACTGAAAGCAGGCTTATAATGTCTGTCTGTAACAAATTTAAAATACAATATATTAAAAGACCAAAAAATTTGGCCAAAAATACCACAAGCTCCGTTGAGGTATTACTCCATGCATTAAAAATTTTATTGAAAAAAGGAAAAGAATACAACATATTGGCTTGCGTCCAATGTACCTCTCCTTTTTTTGATACAAAACATTTTGATGATGCTGTCGAATTAGTCTTAAACAAAAAAGCAGATACTGCTTTTACAGCATCAAGATTTCATGGTTTTTTATGGGGACTAAATAAGTTAAATTCTGTTAAAGCAATTAATCATAATAGCAATACTAGAGTACGCAGACAAGATAGGCCAACTGAATTTAACGAAGATGGTGCGATTAAAATTACAAAAGTTAAACTTTTCTTAAAAAGTAAGTCATTATATAATGGCAAAATAAAAATTATTGAAACTCCTGTTGAGAACAATTTGGATATTAATGAAAAAATTGATCTAAAAATAGCAAAAATCTTTGAAAAATATTTGTTTAAAAAATAGCTACTTAAATTTTACTTATTAATTAATTAAATTTATATAATCTGATAAATAATTTATGGTTAATCTTACGGTTATTTGTTGTAATAAGGTTTATAATTTTTCAAATGAGCTCTTAATTTATCACTAATTCTTTTTTCTTCTTCCAAAATGTCATCGATTTTTCCCTTTTTTTGATTAGCCATTTCAATTTTCTTTGCAGAGGTAATTAATTCTCTACATCCACTTAAACCAAGGGATGCTGCTTGATCAGAACCGTACATTGTTCTGTCTAGAGTTATATGTCTTTCAAGAGAAGTAATTCCCATAGCAACTGCAGCCAATGATATTGCTACTCCATTTTCATGTCCACTATAGCCAACATTGCATTTAAATTTTTCTCTCAAGGTCAAGATTCTCTTTAAATTTGCATTCTCAGATTTTAATGGATAAGTAGACACACAATGCATCAACTCAAATGAGCATTTCTTTTTATCAAATATATTAATTATCGTTTCAATTTGTTTTTCCGATGTCATTGCTGTTGATATAAAAGTATGTTTATTGCGATCTGCAACTTCTTTAATAAATTCTAAATCAAATGTCATAGCCGAAGCTATTTTGTTAAATTTCAAGTTAAATTTGTCTAAAAATTTAAGGCTCTGTTTTTCCCAAGCTGAAGCAAACCACTGTATTTTTTTCTTTTTGCAATATAAATCAATTTCTTTGTATTCTTCGAAGTTTAACTCCAATCCTCTTTTTTGGTCTAACTGAGTATTTCCCCATGGACTCTTCCTAGGTTGGCTAAGAAAATTTTTACTATATACTTTTGAAATTTCCCTTTTTTGAAATTTTACAGCATCAAATCCAAAATCGGTTGCAAAATCTATTAATTTTTTAGCAATATTTATATCACCGTTGTGGTTTATTCCAATTTCAGCAACAAAAAAAACACTCATGATGAACTTATACTAATTTCTACAAATACTCATATGGTTTAGGATTATTTTTTTTATATTACACTTTCTATATGAAAAATTAGAATTCACAACTAAAAATTACCAAATGGTTCTTCCTCCATCGATAATTAGGTTGTGACCATTCATATAAGATGAAGCATCAGAACATAAAAATTGAATTGCCGATCGATATTCATTTTTGTTTGCCATCCTTCCCATAGGAATTAATTTTGACAGTTTTTTTTGAAATTTATTATTATGGCCATCGAACACACCGCCAGGAGATAAGGCATTACATCTAACACCACTGTCAGCCCAATACGTTGCCAAATATCTTGTCATTCCTAACAGTCCTGTTTTAATCGTCGAATAGGTAAGTGGTTTGACTGGTTGTTGCTTTTTATTAAATTTACTTTCAGCATATATTCTTTGATCAGGTGCGATAATTGATAAATCAGATAGAATATTTAAAATTATTCCACCTTCATTCTTAGCCATTTCATAACCGAATGTTTTGATGCATAAAAAAGTTCCAGTTAAACCTACTAAAATCTCTTTATTCCAATCTTTTAAAGGTAAATTTTCTAATCTTGTGTTTTTATTTTTTTTTATACTGTTCAATTTGGGATTGATTGCGGCATTATTAATTAAAATATCAATATACTTACCTTTCATTTTTAACTTCTTAGAACATGATAAAATTGAACTTTCCTTGGTTATATCCATTTTCATCGTACAGAAATTGTTATTGCTAAAGTATTTTTTTAATTTGATTTTATTTTTTTGAAGAAATTTAATATTTTGATCAGTTAAAATTACATAAGCACCTATCTCAAGCAATGCGTACGCATGTTCAAAACCAAGCAAACCTCCGGCTCCAGTAATCAAAGCATTTTTATTATTTAGATTAAATTTTTTTAAATTCATGATTATACATTTAACTTTTTAATTTGCCCTCCATCAGCTATCCAAACACTTCCTGTAACAAAGTCTGATTTCGTAGAAGCTAAGAACAAACAAATATCCGAAATATTTTTTGGATTTCCAAATTTCTTTAAAGCAACACTTGAATTTAAACTACTCATAACAATTTTTCTATTTTTTTTTATTTTTTTTTCCCAGACAGATCCTTTAAAAAGGATATTTCCTGGGGCTATAGCATTAATCCTAACGCCTTTTTGACCAAGAATTTTTGAAGTCATTTTAACATAAGAATTTAGTGCTGATTTTGCAACTGAATATGTTATAGGTGCTCCAGGTATATATTCAACACCACAAATTGATGATATGCAAATTATATTTCCTCTAGATCTAACCAAGTATTTTTTTGAAGCTTCAATTATATTTGTTGCACTAAAGAAATTTTTTTTGAAACTACTTTGCCAATCTTGATAATTTTCAAGACCAGATTTGACAGATTTTCCACTACCAACATTGCAAACGAGAATATCTAAACCATTTAATAAAGAAACTGCTTTTGTGACAATTTTTTTCGCTATTTTTGGATCTTCTACATTTCCATGTATCATTTTCGAACCGTAAATATTTTTTATCGATTTTTTTAACTTTGATTTATCTCTTCCGTTTAGAGCAATAATTGAACCGGCTTTGCTAAAATCTTTAGCTATTTCTAGGCCTATTCCAGAAGAAGAACCTGTGACCAGAACTTTTTTGTTACTAAGATCTTGGTACATTGGTTATAAATCCTTTAATAATTTTGTTATGAAATTTTTATATTCTTTTATAACAAGAGCATGTTGATTATTTTTTGACCTTGCTCCCTGCAAAATAAAATTACCCTTATAGCTAATTTGCTTTAATTTTTTAAAAACAGACATAAAATCAGCATTTCCCTGTCCCAAGGGAACAGTCTTACCATTATAAAGTCTATCTTTAATATGAACATTGTTTACATATTTGCCATACAAACTTATCTCTTCATTTGGATTAAAACCATATGATGCACTATTGCCAATATCATAATTAATTCCAAAAAATTTACGATCAAATTTTTTTATAAATTTTAAATATTTTTTTGGTTTAAAATTTGTTTCAAATAATATCTTAATTTTACTTGTTCGTAATATAGGATTAATTTTTTTTAAGAAATTAATTAATATCATTTCTTGTTTATGACTTTCTATTTTACCATTATCGACTAACGGTAAAATAATAAATTTAATTCCCAATTTACCACTTTGATTAATAATATTCAAAAAATCATTTTGTAATTTATATTTTTTTGTTGAACTAGTTTTCCAAAAAGGTTTTTGCATAAAACAGTCGCCTGTAAGGGATAAAATTTTGAAATTGTATTTTGAACAAAGATGCCTAATTTCTTTTTGACCATAATCGGTCATTAGAGGATTAGAATAAAGCTTTTTAAAATCTAAAGTCCATTCTAGAATTCTAAAATTTAACTTTCTGCCAATTTGAAATTCTTTTTTCCAACTTTTCCAAGGAAAAGATTGTATTTTTTTTCCTTGTATAGGTGAAAGTCTACCTTGCATAAATCCAATGTTGTATTTCATTATCTGAATTTATATTATCTGATAACTATCAAATAAATATCTTACCTAAAATAATCCTTTTGCTGCTTCGGTTATACTTTCATCTGTTTTTGACCAAAAAGTATTGATGAATTCAGTTCTCAATTTAGAAAAAAGCTCTGGATTTTCTTCTGCATTTTTTATTTCTGTCCATCGATTTTTTGGAAAAAAAACATACATTGAAGCAGTTTTTTGTAATTTTGCTACTTCTTTTTTTCTCCACTGAGGCATATCTAAAATACCTTCCTCCGAAGTATTAGCAATCGTGCAAATCTGATCAGGCTTAATAAGGTCTTGTGATTCTGCAAGTTTTCTGATTTCAGTTCCAGCAAAAGGAATTAGTGTTGAAAAAGTGGAAGTATCTGATTTAAAGTGCCTGTTAAGTTCAATTGTATCAAAAGCAAGTTTACGCGTTTCTCCAGGAAAACCGATAATGTTATTAACTGTAAAAGTAATATCAAGGTCAGCTGGTATTCTCATCAGCTCAAGTGCAATTTTGTTTGAGTAGTTTCTCTTAATAACTTCTCGTCTAAATTTTTCATTGCCATGTTCCATGCCAAAGGTAATTCGATCTAGCCCAACGTCCTTAAGTTTCTTAAATTTATATTCGCTGATAGTTTCTATTCTAGTTTGGCACCAGAAAGGAAGTTTAATGTCTTTATACATTTCACAAAATTCATCAAATTCATCGGTCGACCATGCTAGAAATGTATCTGCCCAAAAAAACACATATTCGGTTCCCCAAGTTTTTATGTGATTTTCAATTTCCTGCTTAATTAATTCTATACTTTTTTTTCTAAAAAAAGATCCGTTACCAGAATAAAGACGATTTTGTGCTGGAGAATTGCAATACGAACATGTGTAAGGACATCCTCGATGGGTTTCGACAGGCAGCACTCTTCTAATTTTACCTCCTAGAGGTCGGTAAAAACGCTGTTCATCAAAAATTCCTAAATCTGTTATTGCTGGTAGTTGATTAATATCTACTGGTTTTGTTACAGGATTTTTTTTGATTGTTCCATTATGTTTTCGAATCCATAAATTTGTTACATTATAATAATTGTCTCCTCGAGCCAGACAATTTGCAAGATCTACAATTGCATTTTCTCCCTCACCAACGCATAACATATCAACTACATCAAAATTCATTACCAATTGAGGAGCAAAAGTTGGAAAAACTCCTCCAAAAAGATTTTTGATACCCATGTCGCGTGTTTTCATAATAAGTTTTAATCCACGAGCAAAAGTGGTTTCCGTGCAGGATATAGCTAATAAATCAGGATTAAACTCAGTAATTTTTTTCCTTAGATCATTTGCTGAATCGCTTTTTTGTTTTCTAACAGTAGAACCTTTATTGACAAATGGTCTGTGAGTAAGTCTATTTCCTAATCCTTGATCTATATTACCAAGTGCAATTTCATCATCAAAATCGTAAAAAGTTGTATCAAATAAACCAGTAATATGACCGTTTTTTTTTAGCAACTGAGATAAGATCGCTATTGCTGGCGGTATTACGCTCATTTGTCTTTCGTTGGGGTAGATAAATAATATCCGTGCTTTCTTACTCACAACAATCTCAACTCAAAATGATTTTGATTAAACATTACTAATAGAGAACATATTTTCTACAAACTTTTAAATTTTAAGGTTTATAGCACTTGTTTTTTAAAAATTATACACTTATAAAGTTTAAAAACCTAACTTTATTCAAGTGATGGATATTATTAATCACTAAATTTTAAAAATATAATGCCAGTTGATTTAGAATTAAATGAAATTATAAAAAATAATAAATGGTATCAAAGATTTTCTATCGAAGGCATTGAAACAAATGGGCTGTTTGATTGGAGACCATATTTCAAAAATTTTAAAAACGAAAAAATAATATTCAAAAATAAATCATTGATTGATGTGGGACCGGGTGATGGTTTTTTTTCATACAAATTTAAAGAGTTGGGCGCTAAAGTCACTGCTTATGATATCATAAATCAGGCTGAAAGAGATAATTATAACTTTGGCGAAGCAAATATAAAATTTGACTCTCAGGGTAATATACGAAAGCGAAATTCAAATAATAATTTTAATTTTGAGTTAATTAATAAAATTTTAAATTTAAATATAGATCTTATTTATGGAAATATTTATGAATTATCAAAAATAAAGTTAAAGTACGACATAGTATTTTGCAATGATGTTTTAATGCATTTAACAGATCCTATAAAAGCAATTTATAACTTAAAGAATGTTTCAAAAAAATATGTAATTATTGGAAACCCAATAATTGATGATAGGCTAAAAATAAGGAACATAAAAAGTTTTATTAGTAGTATTGGATATTTTTTTCTTAGAAAGAGTGCCATTTCAAGCTTTCTAGGCAAAAGCGATCGTAATGCATATTGGATATTAAATAAAAATGGATTTAAAAGCTTAGTTGAATCGGCAGGTATAAAGATTATAGATACCAAAATAATATATCCAAAAATTGAAGATTTTTTTTCTAACAGACCAAGAATGATTATATTTGGAGTAATTAATAATAAATTCTAATCCATGATATCTGATAGTAGGCGAGAAGCATTAAACAAAAAATAATTTGATATAAATTAAAATGATTATAGATTTATTCAAAGCATTTTTTTCATTAATTAAATTAAATTTAGTAATATTACTTAGCAAGATTTTTTTTCCAAAAAAAATAATTATTTTTTTTTATTGGCCCAAAAAACACATGATTCAAAATGAAAACTATATTGAAGACCTTTTTGATAATTTAGGAAAAAATTTTTTAGTCATTTTTGGTTTTAATTCATCAAATGTAGCGCAGCACAAACATCAATATTATATTAAATACGGTTCTTTAAAATATATTTATAATGTAGATATTTTTTATGACAATGTTTGTGTCGATCTTTTTACTAACAAATCAATTAGAATTTTTATGCATCATGATATTTATGATAGTCCAATAATTGAAAAAAAAAAGAGAGCAATTTATTTAAGAGACTTATTAAGTATGATTTTATATTTCTTTCGAATAATAAAAATATGTTAATGTTTAAGAATATTTTTAAGAAACATAATTCTGATTTAAATAATAAAATTCCAAATTTAATGGAAGCCGGCTACCCAAAACTAGATTATTTAAAAAAAAAAATTAAGCAAAATGAATTAATAAAAAATGATATTATAGTTGCACCCACACTTTATAATCATGTTGAAAAATATTCCATGTTTGATGATTTAAAAAAAATAATTGAAATTCTATTAATAAACACAACATCAAAGGTTATTTTTAGACCACATCCAACAAATAAAAAAACGCCTATAGTGCTAAAAATTGAAAAAAATTTTAAAAATGAAAAAAATTTTAGGTTTGATACAAATAATGATTATTTCGACACTTATACAAAATCAATGTGTTTAATAACTGATATATCTGGAACTGCATATACATATGCATTTTTAACAAAAAAGCCTGTCATTTTTTTTTCAAAAAATGAAAAATTAAATAATAGATGTGAATTTAAAAATTTAAGTTATTTTAAAGATAGAGAAAAAATCGGCGTCATTGCCAAGGATTTAAATGAAATTAAAAAAGCAATAATAAATATTAAATACATTGAAAAAAAAATAAAAGTTTCAAATGACCTATTAGAGAAAGAAATAAATTATCTTGGAAATTCAAAAAATAGAATAAGGGAACTTATAAATCAAATTTTGATTCAAAAAAATAAATTATATACAAAAAATTAAATGAAGTTTATTTATAATCTTGTTTTGTTAGAAGTATAAATTTACTAAGTGATTTGATTTAATATAATTTATTATATCTTTTTTCATGCTAATTAAGAGTATTATGCGTACAGTTAGGTCTCAAAAAATTGAAAACCCATTTCTTTTTTTTATATCTTCTAATTTAAGTCTTCGAACCTATCGTAGGAAAAATATGCTCATAACAATTTAGACAAAAATATTTTTTTTTAGTCCATGCATATATGTTTGAATATCTTTGTCAGCAAATTTAAAAAATTTCTTTTTTGATATTTTTTTTCTAAAATCAGTACCAGATATATTCTGCAAATTACAAAAAATTTTACTTTTTTTGCATGAACCTTTTATCACAATCTTTTTACAATATTTGCAGTAATATGCTCCGTTTGTAGCTATTAGATTTATTCGAAAATTTTTTCTATATTTTAAAGCAGTTTTTATGGATAAATTAGGATTGTATGCAAATTCTGCACCAGCGTGATCTCTACCAACGCAGAATATATCAAAGCCTAGATTCTGCCTAATAAAAGTGTGATGCATAGCTTCTCTTGGACCTGCGTAAAACATATTAGCTATTACAGGAAAGTAACTAACATTATTTTTATATTTTTTATTGATGAGAAAATTGTAAATTTTTTTTAAAAAAAAATAATTAATATCGCCTTTTTTTTTGGGGCCAATGACTGGATTTATAACTACGTGATCACTTTTTTTTAATAAATGCTTTATTATTTCTTCATGACCAAGGTGGGGTATATTTCTTGTTTGGAAAGCCGCAACTATCATTTTTTTTTCTTGAAGTTTTTTTATGTAATCTTTTAATTTATTATTGTGATCAATTATAAAGCTAATTAGTTTATCATATTTTTTTTTTGGTTTTCCACCAACACAGAAAAAGTTACCATATTCTAAAAAACTCCAAGCAGGTTTATAATTGAAATTATTTATTCTAAAAATATCACCAAAGACTTTTTTTGTATCAATTCTAAATATTTCCTTAACATTATTATAGTTAAAACATTTTAACCCAATAGGCAAAACAAAAGGAATGCCTCTCGATATATCTTTAAGATTTTTTTTTACATCTTTTTTTCCCAAAAAATCTTTTTGGTCAGAGATTAAACCTTGTTTAATATTAGCGTAATCTATTAAATATCTTTTTTCATTTTCGAATAAATAAACTATTTTAAATGTCTGCAAAACACATTACTCCATTTTTTTAGATCGGTTTAAAATATTTTTCAAATTAATTTTCTGAGAACAGAATAAAAATTTTTATTACCTGTATTAAATATTCTTTTCAATTTTGTTTTTATTATTGGATAATTAATATCGACAGAAACTACGTTTTTTTTATTTTTATAGGTTTTGTGAGTTTTGTAGATTTTTTTTAAATCCCTTTCAATTTTTATAATCTCAATTCCATTGCGTTTTGCAATTTTTGCAACTTCATTATTCATCCATAAAACTGCAATAATTGGAAATAATTTTGACTTTATTGCAATTTTTGCTATTCCACACACTCTTTTAATTTGTTTGTTTCTGTCTTGTTTAGAATAACCCAAATCAAAACTAATGAATTTTCTGACAACATCGCCATCTATAACTATGCTATTTTTTTTACGTCTACCAATAAATTTTGAAGCAAAAGTTTTACCAGAACCTGAAAGTCCAAAAAACCAAATTCCTTTTATTATTTTTTTTTTATACTTCAATTTAATAATAATAGCTAAATTTACTTAAGTTTTATTTTAATGTTTCTTGAACCAATTATCATTAACATATGTTTCATAAATATTAAAATATTATAACTTTAATTGTTTCCATTTTAAGTAATTATAAACTCTAAAATAAAAATTTCCGCTTGTTATATGAGATTTCTTTTTCTTCTCTTTGATTAATTTTACAGCAAGTGCTTTATGATCTAAAAAAGAGTTGTTAAGTTTTTTTGTTTCGAGTAGATCAATAAATTCATCGAAAATTATATTAAAAATGTAATGATTGTCATTTCCAGGTCTTCCTGATTTTTTTTTTCTATTAACTAAAAATTTATCGGATAAATTCTTTATAGATTCTCTAAGCATATATTTTTGGATACCGTTTTTAATAAAATCTTCATACTTTATTGAAAAAATATATTCAACAAATTTATGGTCTAAAAAAGGAACTCTATTTTCAATTCCAAACGACATACAATTTCTATCTTCCATTCTTAATGCCAGGTTTATATCATTATAAGTTATCGAATTATATATACTTTGTTTAAAAAAATTAAACCTAGATGGATTTTTTAAATCATTCCAGTTTTCACTTAAAAAATTGTATTTATTCTTTTTTTGTCGAATTAAGAACTCATAACCAGATTTATCTTCCCTGTCAGAGATTTTTTTATTTATAATATTTTTTAATCTTATAATTTCTTTTTTTATAAAACTTTTTTTCATTCCTGATTTTTTCAAGCTGTCATTAAACTCTTTAAATTTTCTTTGATTAAATAATGTATATAAGTAAACTATAAACATGCGTTTATATCCACCCAATACTTCATCACCACCTTCACCACCAATAAGCACTTTATAATTTCTTTGATTAATTTCTTTTCTTAATAAGTATTGATAAATACATTCACTGCCTTTAATTGGCTCATCATGGTAGTACAGGACTTTTCCAACATCTAAATTATCACTTGTTTCTTTAATATCTATATAATCGTGATTAAAATTAAGCTTTTTTACAAAACTATTAATATAAGGCCTTTCATCAAAAGTATTTTCAGGAATTATTGAGAAAGAATTAATTTCATTTCCCAAATGTTTTGCTGCTGCAATTATCGACGATGAATCAAGACCTCCGCTTAACAGGTATGCAATTTTTACGTCAGCTTTAGTATGAATATTAACTGTATCTAGAAAGTTATTTTTAAATTCATCAACATCATATTTTTTATTTTCTTTAATATTCAAACTCCAATATTTGAAAATATTTATTTTTTTATTCTTATAAATTAATTTTCTAGATGGAAGCAATCTAAATATGTCTTTAAAAAAAGTATTCTTATTATTATCACAAAAAGACATAAAAATATATTTTTTTGAAATATCTATATTTTCATTTTTTTGTTCTATAAAATAATTTATATCTTTGATCTCGGATGATACTATTAAGCCTAATTTAGAATGATGATAAAATAGCGGCTTTTGACCAAATCTGTCTCTGAAAGCATAAAATTTATTTAAATTTTTATCCCAAATACAAAAAGAAAACATTCCTCTAATTTTTTCAATAAAATTTTCTCCCCATTCAATGAAACAATTTAATAATACCTCAGTGTCACCCTTAGAAAAAAATTTATATCCTTTTTCTTCAAGGATTTTTTTTAACTCTAAATAATTGTAAATTTCACCATTAAAAACCATTATATATCTATTGTTTTTGGAAATAATTGGCTGATCTGATTTCTTAGTTAAGTCTATAATGCTCAATCTTCTAAATAGAACTGAAAATTTATCATTAAAAAAAAAACTGGTTTTGTCTGGTCCTCTATGATTTGTATAATTAGATATATTATGAAGTTTTCTTCTAACGCTATTAAGATTTTCTTTATAATTAACTAAGCATAAAAAACCACACATTTAAATCAAATTACCTGATATCTTTGTAATAGTTAAGTTGTTCTCTATTCCATGTCCCAAGTGGCTTTTCATCTAAATATAAAATATTAGCATCTTGTTTTTCATTATGAATGTGAAACCAATTTCTTTGAAAATTTGATAATAAAAATCTAATATTTGCACTTCTTCCATCAGATAAGATTATTGTTCCTGGAGTTAAAAAATGTTCAAATTTTAAAATGTCACATAGCATAGGCATCATAGAAAAATGTCTTACTGTGAAATTATCAATTTTTTTTTTAAGGCCAACAAATTGACTTGGACCATCTAAAAAAATAAAATCCGGATTCACTAAAGGATGATTGGTATATTCTGTTGCAAAACGATTATTAAATTTGGTCATCCTTACATTAGAAAAACAGAATTTAACAAATTTATGATCTACTGAGTGTTTCTTTAATCTTTTTCGGCAAATATTTATATATTTTTTACTATTATCTACTGCATATGAATTAAAAGGAGCTCCACATCTTGTAAATGCTTTTTTGTAATTTTTCTTATTACTTAATAAGGCTAAGTGAATTATTAAGGTTGTCCATCCACAACCATATTCGAGAACTGTGGTTCTTTTATTTAAAGTTATCAATTGATATAAAAAAGATAAATCTTTTAAATCGGGTGGATGTGGGTTTGGATTTATTCTGCCATCATTTACACCAAAAAGAGTTTTTTTTTCTCCAGAATATAAACCCGATGGTTTTATTGTTTGGTCGACAATAAATTTCAAATCTAAATTATAAAAAAAGTTTTTTAAGTTTTTTTTTTGAGGCAGTTTTATTTTAATATGCTGCATTTTTATTTAATACACAAGTAACCTTTAAAACAAAGATATTGAAAAATTGTTTGAACATCTTTAAATCCAGCTCTTTTAAGATAACTTTTGTTTCCAAAATTACTATATGGTTCTAAAACTCCCCTAATAGATTTTGTTTTTTTTAATATATCTAGTGCTGGAAAATTATTTTGTTCTTTAAAATCAGAATATAGCGAAGTAAGTATGTCTTGAAATCTTGCATCATTTCCTCTAATTTTTTCAAAAAAAATAAATGCCCCTCCCCAATTTAATGCATCAAATATTTTGTTAATTAGTTTTTGCCTATAAGATGGATTTACAAATTGGATAGTATAATAAGAAATGATCAAGTTACTTTTTTTGAAATTATATTTAGCTATATCTTTGCAAAGGATCTTAATATTTTTTATTTTTTTGTTTTTAATATTTTTTTTTGAAAATTCTACCATTGATTTTTCAACATCCAGTCCAATAAATTGAAGGTCTTTTTTATTTGAAAACTTACTTAGCTTTATAAGCAATGATGATGTAGAGGAGCCTAAATCATAGCATCTAGATTTATTTGTTAAAAAAAAATCTGATAATTTTTTTATTAACTCATGTCCCTCTTTATAATAAGGGACGGATTTTTCTATATGAGCATTGAATTTTTTAGGGACATTGTCACCAAAAGTCCAAGCACCCCTTTTCAGGTTAATTCTCATTTTTATTTAAATAAAAAATTAAATTTATAAATTAAAAATCTATATGTGTATAGTTAAGAGTATAAAGAAATCAGGCCAGATAGGATATGAGAATTTCAAGAGTAATCGACCATGACTAAGCTCCATTAGTTAACACAAACATTTTAAAGACTTGTTATCAAATTTTACAATTAAATCAATTCGTTTTTATCACTTTTTTTTAGATACAATTGAAAAGTTAATATATTATATTTTTTTTATATGATTTAAAAAATAACCAATCAAGTTAATATTTCTTTGATTAAACATTTATAGAGATATCATAATAATCTTGATTTTCTATCATATCAATTTAGTTTCATAAAAATGAAAAAAAAAGAAATTATTTTTTTCTTATCTTTTTCTTCATTACAATTTTACCGAATAGTACATGAATTGTTTATCAAGGAAATCTGTAAAAATTTTCCAAAAGTCTATTTTGTAAATATTGATAACTTGGTGGAAAATAAAAAAAGAAAAAGTTATAATAAAAAACAATTTTTATATTTACCAAAAAAAATAATATTTATTAATCCAATTGACTTCAATTCACTAGACCTGTTTCTTAAGAATAAACATCCCATAATGGTAAACATTACTGGTCGAGAATTTAAATACTATAAATTGCATTTTTACTTAAAAAAAAAGAATATACCTCAAGTTATGATTTCAAATGTAGGAGATGTGCGATTAGGATTGGGCGATTATGAATATAGTAATATATTGCCTTTTATCAAAAGAGTACTTGTAAAAAGATTACCACAAAAATTATGTGCAATATTAGCTTCATTGGACATTTTTCAAAAAATTGATATTAGATTTACAAGTAATAAAGTACATTATAATAGTTTTGTAAGGAACCAAAAAAGATTTTTCAGATTACCTACAATTTATAAAAAGTATGTCTTAGTAAAAAGCAAACAATTTGATGAAAAATATCATAATACAAAAAAAAAATTAAAAGAAGATTTTATATTATTGCTTGATGTAGATGTAGATCATCCTGAAATTAGATACATATTACCTCCAGAATCTAAAGATTCATCTGGTAAATTACATAAATTTCTAGTTGATAAACATTATGAAAAACTTAACCTTTTTTTGGAGAAATTATCAAAAACCTTTAAAAAAAAAATAGTTATTTCCATACATCCCAAATATAATTTAAATAAAACAGTTCAAAGATTTAGAGGAAGATATCCTGTTATAAAATTTAAAACAAAAAAACTTATACAAAATTCTTTCTTAATATTGGATTTTGGTTCAACTGCAATTGTTGATGCGGTTGTTTTAAAAAAAAGAATTTTATCTCTTAGGTCAGAATTATTTAAAGAAAAAAAATATCATAGTGATGTACATAGCAGAGTTCTAAATCTCAAGACTCTTAATATATACAAGAAAGTAGACTTTGATGGTAAAATTTTAATTAAAGATTTAAATTCAAGAATAAAATATTATGATAAGTACCTAAAAAAATTTGCTTCTTCAAATTTAAAAGTTTCTGGTAATAAAGAAATAGTAAGAATACTTAAATCTAAGTATTTTTGATTAGTAACTACAACAGTAGAATATTTA
>Ga0187827_10005313_pt1 | contig 15310 bp, 12 predicted proteins | sample ETNtaG_39_FD_167969 | JGI IMG/M metagenome (GOLD analysis project Ga0187827, IMG submission 167969) | Marine microbial and viral communities from oxygen minimum zone, Eastern Pacific Ocean - ETNP2014_SV_150_PacBio MetaG (Illumina Assembly) | ecosystem: Environmental > Aquatic > Marine > Hypoxic...
CACGCCAGAGACGGTTGTGTGTCGGTGCGAGGACGTGACGCGGGGCGAGATCGAGGCGACGTTGGAGGCGGGTGCGTTTGAGGTCAACCAGCTGAAGTCGTGGACGCGGTGCGGCATGGGCCCGTGCCAGGGTCGGATGTGCGGCGATACGACGGCGCGCCTGGTCGCTGACCGGGTCGGCGGGCGCGAGAAGGCGGGCTCGTGGACGGCGCGAGTACCCATCAGGCCGGTGCCCATGGAATTTCTCATAGGCGACTACGAGTATGGAGACATTCCCAAGCCGCCGCCGGCCCCCCGCTGACGGCGTGACAAATTAGAAAACCGATTTGGAGAGATTAGGAAAGATGGTTGAATTGAAAGGCGTAATCCCGGCGATCACCACGCCCTTTAACGAGGACGGGTCGTTGGACCTGGACGGATTTCGAAAGCTTGTCGATATCATCATCGAAGACGGCGTACACGGCATTGTTCCCAATGGCTGCACGGGCGAGTCCTGGGCTCTGAGCGATGATGAACGGGCCGAGATTTTCAAGGCGACCGTCGAGGTGACGGCGGGCCGTATTCCTGTGGTTCCTGGCTGTGGAGCGATGTCGGCGGCGGATGCCATCCACAAGGTCCATCAGGCCGAGGCGGCGGGTTGCGACGCGGTGATGATCCAACCGCCGTGGTACGTCATGCCCGGTCTTGACGAGATCTTTGACTATTATAAGAAGATCATCGACGCCACCGATTTGCCGATCATGGCCTACAACATTCCCCGGCGCACCGGCATCTGCTTCACCGCCGACTTCGTCGATCAACTGGCCGACGAACCCCGGATTGTCGCGCTTAAGGAAAGTTCCAAGAACTGGCTCTTGCTTTCCGAAATTATCCGGCGCTGCAAGGACCGCATTACGATCCTGGCCGGCTACGCGCCCCTGCTCGGCTTGGCTGCCATTACCGAGGGCGCGCTCGGCTTCGTCGATTCGGCGGCGCCTGTTGTCGGCAGCCTGATGATCGATTTCTATGACGCGGCGAGTGCCGGCGATATCGAAAAGGCGCGTCCCTTGCAGGCCGAGTTGGCAAAGATCAACAAAGGCATGTTCGGCATTGGCACCTTCCCGGCCGCCAACAAGGCGGCGCTGGACATGCTAAGCCGGCCGGGCGGCTGGACACGCGATCCGATCAAGCCGCTCAATGACGAACAGCGTGTCCAAGTGCGCCAAGTCTTGATCACGGCCGGTGTGTTGCCGGCGGAGGACGCGCTCCGCGCCACTGCTTGACGGTGTCCGACACCTACGATATTGCCGTCGTCGGTGGCGGACTCTTAGGCTGTACGGCGGCCCTTCATCTGGCGTTCGGCGGTATGCGCGTGGTGGTGCTTGAGGCTAAGGCTCTGTGCCGCCAGGCCTCGGGCGTCAACGCCGGCACTCTTTCCATCCAGGTTAAGGAAGCGGAGCTAATCCCCTATGCCATGCGCAGCTCTGAGTTGTGGGAGGCGGCGCCCGAGTGGTTGGGTGTGGACGTTGGCTTTCGCCGTCTCGGTGGCCTCACCCTGGCTTTTACCGATACCGAGGCAGAGATGCTGAAAGAGCGTATGGCGGATCGCCAGGCAGCCGGGGCACCGATTGAATTCGTTGGTATCAACCGGGCGCGCGAAATCGAGCCGGCGCTTTCGGACCGTCCTGTCCTGGCGTCTTATTGTCCCCTTGACGGTTATTCCGATTCAACGCGGGCCGGCAAGGCTTACCGCGGCGCCCTTCTGCGAAACGGAGTGGAACTGCGAGAGAATACGCCGGTTACGGGGGTCGAACGCGACGGCGTCGATTTCGCCATCAAGACCAAATCCGGCGTCGTCAAGGCACATCGCGTCGTGCTGGCGGGGGGCCTGTGGCTGTGTGATATCATGGCTTGGTTCGGATTTCGATTGACCGCCGAATGCCGCATTAATCAGGTTTCCGTGACGGCGCGCATGGGGCCGACCCTCAGAACCATCGTCGGTATTGCCAACGGCTTTTTGTCGCTTAAACAGGTTGCGAACGGCACCGTGCTTATCGGTGGCGGTTGGCAGGGCATTGGCGATCTGGAACGAGGCGGCGTCGAGGTCGTTCCCGAAAACTTCACAGCCAACATCCGCCTTGCCAAATACGCCGTGCCGGCCATGGCCGACGCCCGCGTGGTCCGCACATGGCTGGGCATTGAGGGCCATTCCGAGAACTACCTGCCTCTGGTCGGGCCTCTACCCGGCGTCGAAGGCGCCTATGTCCTTGGGTTGGTGCGTGGCGGCTACACCATCGGTCCCATCGTTGGCAAGCTGCTTGCCGAAGCCATATTGGGACGTGAGCCGGAACTGCCGCTGTTCGATCCGGCCAGGGCGTTGCGCCCGATGGTCCAGGCATGAGCGCAAACGTGAACCTGGATTTCGATGCCGTCGTTGTCGGCGGCGGCATCTCGGGGTGTACGACGGCGCTCCACCTGGCGCGTGGTGGCATGCGGGTGGCGGTGCTGGAGGCCGGCAGCCTGTGCCGCGCCGCCTCCAACGCCAACTCGGGCACGCTTTCGATGCAAATCAAGCGGGCTGCTTTGGTGCCTTATTCCATGCGCAGCTGGGAGCTTTGGAAGACGGCGCCCCAATGGCTTGGCCGAGACGTGGGTTTTACCGTTCAGGGCGGCCTGACCCTGGCCTATGACGACGAAGAGGCCGAAATGTTGGAGATCCGCATGGGGGAACGGCGCGACGCCGGGGCACCAATTGAGTTCATTGGCCTTGAGCGCGCCCAAGAAATAGAGCCTGGTCTCTCGGGTCATGCCCGACTGATCGCCTACTGCCCCATGGATGCCTTTTCCGACACCCTTGTAATTGGGCATGCCTACCGCGCCGCCCTCGCCGCCGATGGGGTAGCCATACACGAGGCGAGCCCAGTTGCCGGCATCGAGCGTGATGGTGACGGCTTCGCGGTCGCGACGGGTGAAAGCGTCATTCGTACGCGCCGCGTGGTGCTGGCCGGCGGTGTCTGGCTGGGCCGCATGCTGGCCTGGTTCGGCCACGACGTCCCCGTCGAGTGTGGCGTCGATATGGTCTCCGTCACCGAAAACATGCCCCCGATCATGCGTACCGTAATTGGTGCCGCCAGCGGGCTTTTGACCATCAAGCAGAAGGCCAACGGATCCGTGCTCATCGGTGGCGGGTGGAAAGGGATCGGCAATATCGACATGGGCGGTGTCGAGGTCATTCCGGGCAATTTGATTGGCAACCTGCGCTTGGCGCATTATACCATTCCGAGGTTGGCCGAGGCGCGGGTGATCCGGGCCTGGCTCGGCATGGATGCCAATATGCCGGACTTCATGCCGCTCGTCGGCCCGGTGCCGGGGGCGGAGGGTGCCTTCGTGATCGGCTGTATTCGCGGCGGTTATACGATCGGTCCCTACATGGGGTGGCTGCTTGCCGAACGGATCTTGGGCCGCGAGCCCGAAATGCCGCTGTTCGACATGTCACGCTATGTGAGTGATTGACCGCGCGAGGAAGATAAAGAACTGAAAGAGGATTGATCAATGACTGCTACTGCCACTTCCCCTGTCCTGGCAAATGACTTCTATGCGCCACTCAAGGCCAGGGCGGCTGAGATCGAGGCGCAATACCGGAGCCTCACGCCGGTTTCCGCCGACTTATTCGAGCAGGCGAAAGGGTTGTTCCCGGGCGGCTTTACCCGTGACGCCGTGATCCGTAAACCTTACTCGGCATTTATCGCCAAGGGCGAGGGCCCGGTGCTGACCGACGCCGATGGCCGCGAACTTGTAGATTTTTGGTACAACGCCTCGTCGCTTCCGCTGGGTCATGCCGACCCACGGGTGGTTGCGGCGGTGAACAAGCAGTTGGCCCTCGGCACGGCCTACTACGCGCCGACGGAAAGCGAACTCGCGCTGGCGCGCATCCTCTGCGACCGCCTGCCTTGCGCCGAGCGGGCGCGTTTTGCCAATTCAGGTAGCGAGGCGGTGATGATCGCACTTCGCCTGGCGCGCGGTTTTACCGGCCGCGACTTGGTGGTCAAGTGCGAGGGCAGTTATCACGGCGCCTATGACGACGTGCAGTGGTCGGTGGCACCGGGCAAGGACAAGTTTGGCGATCCCGACAATCCGGTCGCCGTCCCCGACAGTACCGGCCTGCCCGAAAGCAGCGATCGTATATTGGTACTGCCGTACAACAACCCTGAGATTCTGCGCCGCGAGGTGCGGGCGCGGGCCGGCCAGATCGCCGCCCTCATCATCGAGCCTCTGGCCAACCGCATGGGCCTTATTCCGCCCAGTCCCGAGTTTCTTAACGCGGCGCGCGAGCTTTGCGACGAAATCGGCGCCGTCTTGATCTTCGACGAGGTCATCGCTTTCCGCCTTGGCTATCACGGTGCCCAGGGCTTCGTCGGCATGACCCCCGATCTGACGACCCTGGGCAAGGTCATCGGCGGCGGCTTCCCGGTCGGTGCCGTGGTGGGCAAGACAGACGTCATGGCGGCCAGCGACGCTTCGCGAAAAGAACGCGTCACCCACGCCGGCACCTTTAACGCCAACCCGGTTACCATGACCGCCGGACGGGCGACCATGGAGGCCCTGACGCCAGAGGTATACGATTCGATGAACGCCAAAGGCGCCAAAATGCGCACGGGACTCGAAGCGGCCTCGGCCGGTGTGCCGCTTACCATCACCGGGGCCGGATCGTTCTTCAAGATCAATGCCACCAGCGAGGACATCACCGATTACCGCGCCGCCGTTACCGTCGACGGTCAGTGGGAGGAAGTGCTGTCGCTGGGTCTTTTCAACGCCGGATATCTGCTGACGCCGCACCTGCACGGTTGTTGCTCGGTCGTTACCACCGATGAACAGATTGAGGGATTCCTGGCCGCCTTCACCGATTTGATCACACCGTAGACGGAATGGGGTCGGCGCCGCAGGACAAGGTCTGCGTCGTCACTGGCGGCGGCACCGGCATCGGCGCCGAGATCGCGCGTCTTTTTGCCGCCCAACGATACCGCGTCGTGGTATCCGGACGGCGGCTCCAACCCCTCGACCAGATAGCCGCCGAAATCGGTGGCTTGGCGGTTACCTCTGATGTTTCCGACGAGGACCAGGTGCGGACTCTCTTCGCCGTTTGCGAAAAGACCTATGGACGCCTCGACGTTTTGGTCAACAACGCCGCCGTGCGCGGCCCGGTGATGGCGATAGACCAGATGGACGTCGCCGGATGGGACGAGGCTATTTCGATCAACGTCACCGGTGTGGCGTTGTGTATCAAGCACGCCGTGCCGCTACTGAAGCGGCATGGCGGGTCGATCATCAACATCTCGTCGGTCTCGGGTCTCAGAGGCAAGGCCACCCGCAGCCCTTATTCGGCAAGCAAGTTTGCCGTCAACGGCCTTACCCAGGCTGTCGCCTTCGAGGTCGGTTCCGACGGCATCCGCGTCAATGCCATTTGTCCCGGTGGCGTGACGGGCGAGCGGTTCGTGACCTCCCAGGCCCTGCGCGCCAAGGTCCTGGGGACAACGGCCGAGGCGCTTATCCGCACCCAGTACGAAGAGCCGTCGGCGCTCAAGCGCCTGCTCGAACCGGGCGAGGTGGCTCAGGCCACCCTATTCCTGGCCAGCGATGCGGCGGCGGCGATTACCGGTGAGCTGTTGGTCGTCGACTGTGGGCGGATATCGTGACGCCCGGGGGCACGCTAGCCGGCAAGGTCTGCATCGTCACCGGCGCTGGTACCGGCATTGGTGCCGCCATCGCGCGGGCCTTCGCGCAGGAGGGCTGCCGGGTGGTGGTCAACGACATCGTGGGTGCAGATGCGGAGCGCATCGCGGTCGAGATCGATGGTCTCGCCCACGTTGGCGACATCTCCGATGAGGCGCAGGTCCGGGCCCTGATGACCACTTGCGAAAAGACCCATGGCGGGCTCGACGTTCTGGTCAATAACGCCGGCGTGGCCGGTGCCCGGTGCACCACCGAAGAGATGGCGATGGTGGATTTCCAGCGCACCCTGGCAGTAAACCTGCGCGGCGTCATGCTGTGCATCAAGCACGCAGCGCCGCTTCTCAAGCGTACGCGGGGCGCCGTCGTCAACCTCACCTCGCGCGGGGTGCGTCCCGGGCGCGGTGACTACGTGGCCAGCAAGTCGGCCCTTTTCGGTTTGAACCAGGCGGCGGCCCAGGAGCTCGGACCCTTCGGCGTGCGCGTCAATGCCCTCTCGCCGGGGACCGTGAATACCGAGATGTCACGCTTGAGCATCGCCCAGGTGGCGCGCCGCGAGGGCTGCTCGGAGGAAGAAGTGCTGAAAGCCCATTATCTGGATAAGACGGCGATGAGGCGCATGGTCGAGCCGGACGAGGTGGCAGCCGCCGCTCTATTTCTAGCAGGCGATGGGGCCGGGGCCGTCACCGGCACTGAGTTGGTGGTCAATGGCGGGCGGATGTAGAGCATTTCACGTTTGCTCGGTGCCAGCCCGCTCCCCCTCCCGGCCACCCACGGCGTACAATGGCATTGGGTGGCCGGGAGGGGGAGCGGGCCGGTGCCGGAATTAATTTGGAAATGCTCTATCCCTGGCGCCAGGGAAGGCCGTCGACTTTCCAGCCGGCCACCGTGCCCCGGTGGCGCTCCGCGTCGGGGGGACCCTCGAAGCCGTCGGATACGTTGTAGCACGGACCGTACCCGGCGGCCGTCATGGCGAGGGCGGCGCTCTGAGAGCGCTGGCCCGAACGGCAAATGAACAGGAGTGGCGAGGATCGCTTGACACCATTCTCCGTGACCTGGCCGGCGAAGTCGTCGTTGAGTTCCATGGTCGGAAACTGTTGCCAGGGTACGCGGACAAGTTCCTTGCCGAGTTCCGAAAGATCGGGGATGCCGACGAAGCCCCATTCGGCGTTGGTGCGCACATCGATGAGCACTGCGTCCGCCTCCTTGGCCAACATCTCCCAAGCCTTCTTGGGCGTCACGTCGCCCGCGTAGCCGTCATCCGTCATGGTCCAACCTCTCTCGGGCCCCGATGGTGGGGCATTTGGCCGAAATCATAGGGCAATGTGGGGACGCCGGGGAGGAATTTAATCTATCCCTCAGCTATCCAGCACCGCCAACATATCGTCAAGAGTGACGAGCTTGCGGCGCGGTGCCGGTGGTGTTGCGGCGGCGACCTCGGCGGCATCGATCTTTTGCCAGTCGGCGTAGGAGATAACGCGAACTTGGCGCTCGTTAAGCAGTGTTTCCAAGGTCTCGCGGCCGGGCTTGCTACCGGCGCCCAGATCGGCGCGGATGTGGTCGGCGGCGGTGACGCCGTCGGGCCGGTTCGACGCGATGATGCCGGTCGGTCCGCGCTTGATCCAGCCCACCGCGTAGAGGCCGTCCGCCACCCGCCCGTCGTCGTTGGGCACAACGCAAGCACGTTCATCGAAGGGGGCGCCCGGGACCGGCACCGAGCGGTAGCCGATGGACGGCACCACGAGCCCGCAGTCGATCTCAAAGAATTCTCCCGTGCCAACGGCGCGACCGCCTTCGATCCGTGTGCGTTCAAGGCGCAGGCCCTCAACGTGCTCCCCGCCCAGAACCTCGACCGGCGAAGCGTAGAAGACGAAATGTACCCGCTTTGCCTTTTCGCCCTGGCCGCGCTCGGCGAACTCGTGGAGGGTTGCCAGGTTGCGCGCCTTGAGCCGAGCATCACGGTCGTCCAGGCCCTCGCCCACGGTATCGGGAAGCTGCGCCGGGTCGACCACCGGGTCGCAGATTTCCAACTTACCCATCTCGCGCAATTCGACGTTGGTGAACTTGGCCTCGACGGGACCCCGCCTGCCGATCATATAGACGTCGGTGATCGGCGCCGCCTGAATGGCCTGGGCGGCGTGATCCGGCAAATCGGAGGTCGCCATCTCTTCGGGGGTCTTAACCAGCACCCGGGCCACGTCGATGGCGACGTTGCCGACGCCGATCACGGCCACCGCCTTGGTGTTAAGGTCGGGATCGAGGCTCAGGAAGTCGGGATGGCCGTTGTACCAGCCGACAAAGGCGGCCGAGCCGTAAACGCCCAACTTGTCCTCGCCGGGGACCTTCATCAAGTGGTCGAAAGGGGCGCCGACGGCCAGTACCACGGCGTCGTAGACTTCGCGCAGTTCGTCCAGGCTCACGTCACGACCAACTTTGACGTTGCCGAAATAACGAACCTCATCGCGGAGTGCCGTGCGTCCGAAGGCCTCGGCGACCCTCTTGGTGGTCTGGTGGTCAGGCGCGACGCCGGCGCGAATCAATCCAAATGGGGTCGCCAGGCGGTCGATGATATCGATCCGCACATCGGCGCCTTCACCCTTTGATAAGGCCTCGGCGGTGTAAAACCCTGCCGGACCCGAGCCGACGATAGCGACATTCAAAGACATAAGAGTGCCCTCCCCCAAAGGCCGAAAGAATGGAACAGTGATGCCGCCGGTTTATCCCTTGACGGTCCAGGTGTGGCCCTGACGCATGAGGGCGTTGAGGTCGGCGGCGGGCGAATTGGCCTTCGCCTCTTCGATCTGCGCCGTCACATTTGTTTCGTATCCGGGCGCCGGATCACAGTAAATCACACCCAGCGCCATGGGAAAGGCGGGGGGCTGCAGTGCCGCCAGCATGGATGCCAGCAAGTGGTTTTTCTCGTCGTGGACCAAGACGTCGGCCTCAACGATACCGTTTTCACCGACGGTCACGATTTCCAACTCGAATGCATCGGGCTTCATCCTCAAACCCCGGTTGCTTTCGCGTCCGAACAACAAGGGCTTGCCGTCCTCGACGTGCAACTGGTTGTAGGCGGCGAGGTCCTTGGCGGTGAAGCTGCTGAAGACGGCATCGTTGTAGACGATGCAGTTTTGGAATATCTCGACGAACGAGGCGCCCCGATGTTCATAAGCGCGCTTCAGTACCTGGGAAAGGGGCTTGCGCAGGGTATCCACCGAGCGGGCGACGAAGCGCGCCCCCGATCCAAGCGCGAACGAAGCGGCGACGACGGGGTTGTCGAGCGAGCCCATGGGCGTCGAGGGAGAGCGGGTGCCGACCCGTGAAGTGGGCGAATACTGTCCCTTGGTCAGGCCATAGATCTCGTTGTTGAACAACAGGAACTGGACGTCGACGTTACGGCGCAACAGGTGGAAAAGGTGGTTGCCGCCAATCGAAAGTGCGTCGCCGTCACCCGAAACCACCCAGACGTCCAGTTCGGGATTGGTCAACTTGATGCCGGTGGCAATGGCCGGCGCGCGGCCATGGATGGTGTGGAAGCCGTAAGTCGCCATGTAATAAGGAAAGCGCGCCGCACAGCCGATGCCCGAGACGAACACCGTCTTTTCACGGCTCACGCCGAGCTCAGCCAGGGTACCCTGCACCGCCGAGACAATCGCATAGTCACCACAGCCTGGGCACCAGCGCACCTCCTGATCGGAGGTAAAGTCCTTGGCCGTCAGTTTTTCGCCAGGTGTGACGACGTTCATTTCAGCTCTCCAGCCGGGTGCGCACCGCGGCCTCGATCTCGGAAATTTTAAAGGGTTGGCCCGTCACCTTGTTGAGGCCTTCGGCGGCAACCAAGGTTTCGCTGCGAACAACCGTCAGCAACTGGCCTTGGTTCATCTCCGCTACAACGACTTGATCGAAACCGCGCAGCAGATCACCCAAGTCGCTGGGCAGCGGCCAGATGTGGCGCAGGTGGATGTGGGTAACGTCTACGCCGTCATCGCGCAGGTTGCTCACGGCTCGGCTGATGGAGCCGAAGGTCGAGCCCCATCCGACGACCGCCAAGCGCCCCTTCTTGTTGCCCTGTTCAGGGACCAGCGGCGGCAAGCCGTCGGCGATGCAAGCGATCTTCTGGGCCCGCACATCGGTCATGCGTTGGTGGTTTTCGGGGTCGTAAGAGATGTTGCCGGTATCGAAGTCCTTTTCGATGCCGCCGACCCGGTGTTCCAGGCTCGGCGTTCCCGGCACCGCCCATGCGCGGGCCAGAGTTTTTTCATCGCGCAAGTAGGGATGGAAACTTTCGGCGTCGGTACGAAACTCGACGGGAGGCACCGCGAAGCCGTCCGCGTCGGGGATGAGCCATGGTTCCGACGCGTTGGCGATATAGCCGTCGGTCAGCACAATCACCGGCGTCATGTGGGTGACGGCGATGCGGACCGCTTCCACGGCGACGTCGAAGCAGTCCGATGGGGCTCGTGCCGCAAGGACAGCCAAAGGCGTATCCGCGTTGCGGCCGAATACTGCTTGGTAGAGGTCCGACTGCTCGGTCTTGGTGGGCAATCCAGTGGACGGTCCGGCACGTTGCGCGTTAACGACGATGAGAGGCAGTTCGACCCCGACGGCAAGGCCCAGAGCCTCGGTCTTTAAAGCCACACCTGGTCCCGAACTTGAAGTAACGCCAAGGGCGCCGGCATAGGACGCACCGATGGCCGAACATACGGCGGCGATTTCGTCCTCGGCCTGAAAGGTGACCACATCGTAATGCTTGAGACCCGATAGGATGTGAAGAAGCGTCGATGCAGGGGTGATCGGATAAGAGCCGCAAAAAAGCTTCAGGCCGGCCAGCTTGGCCCCCGCGACCAAGCCCCAGGCCAGGGCTTCGGCTCCGGTGACGTTGCGATAGAGGCCCGGTGCGATATCCGCCGAAGGCACGGTGTAAGTATCAACCGTGCCTTCGAGTTCCATCGTCTCGCCATAGGCGTGGCCGGCGTTGAGTGCCGCGATGTTGGCCTTGGCGATCTCAGGGCGTTTGGCGAATTTTTTCTCCAGCCAATCGATGGTTGGCTGGCGGTCGCGGTCATAGAGCCAGTAGATAAGCCCCAGGGTCAAAAGGTTCTTGCAGCGCAGCGCTTCCTTCTGGGTTAGTCCCAGATCCTTCACCGCCTCCAGTGTTAGACGCGCGATGTCGACGGGGATAACGCGGAACTTGCTGAGGCTGCCGTCCTCAAGCGGGTTGGCCGTGTATCCCGCCTTGCGCAGGTTACGGTCGGTGAACACCGTCGCATCGGTGATCACTAGGCCGGCGGGCTTGAGTGTCGCCAGGTTGACCTTGAGCGCCGCCGGGTTGAGCGCGATCAGGACGTCGGGTTCGTCGCCTGGAGTCAGGATCTGGCGCGATCCAAAGTTGATCTGAAAGGCGGAAACCCCAAAGGTGGTGCCGGCCGGCGCCCGGATTTCCGCTGGATAATCTGGGAAGCTGGCCAGATCGTTGCGCGCCAGGGCCGTGGTTTGGGTGAACTGGCTGCCGGTCAGCTGAATGCCGTCGCCGGAATCGCCGGCAAAGCGAACAACCACCGATTCCAATGGCTGACGCGCGGACTTGGAACCATCGTGTTCGACAGCGGAAATGGTTGGCATGAATTCCACTCGTTTGCGTTATGGCGTGCCCGCCGTCCGGGGTGCTTCGCCAACGCCTATCTATAGCAATATAAGCAAACCTTGACTGCGAACAACATGCACTTCGCGAGCAGCGGACTTTATTGCGCGACGGCCCTTCCTGCAAGGGCCGATAATGGTCCTTACTACCGGCCTCTGGGGGTGGTGGCTGGGTCTTATCCCCTATAACATCCGATTTTACTTTCCAACCGAGGCTTCAGACCGATCCATGAGCCAAGATGACCAACCTCTCGACGTGCTTGCTGCCCTTATTGAACGGGCTAAGGCTGCCGGCGCCGACGCCGCCGACGCCGTTCTTGTCGGCGGCACTTCGTTGTCGCTGTCGCGGCGCCTGGGCAAACCAGAAAGCCTCACCCGGTCCGAAGGCGCCGATCTTGGCCTCAGGGTCCTGATTGGCCGACGTCAGGCGATCGTCTCGTCGTCGGATCTGTCGTCCTCGGCGATGGATGAGCTGGCGGCACGTGCTGTTGCCATGGCCGGCGCTGTGCCCGAAGACCCCTTTTGCGGATTGGCAGAGGCAGATCTCTTGGCCACCGAGGATAGCGGGCTTGACCTCTGTGACACCGCCGAACCGCCGCCCGAGACCCTTACCGAGTGGACGGCGCGGGCCGAGGATGCGGCGCTTGGCGTCGCGGGCGTCACTAATTCTGAAGGCGCCGAGGCGGGCTGGCAGCGTTTCTCCGTTGCCCTGGCGGCGAGCAACGGCTTTGCCCGCGCCTACACGACGACTCGCTACAGCCTTAGCGTCGCGGTACTGGCCGGCGAGGGAACGGCCATGGAAAGGGATTACGACTATGCCAGCACCGTCCATGCCGAGGACCTGAGATCGCCTGAAAAAATTGGCCGCGTGGCCGGCGAAAAGGCGGTGGCGCGGCTGAACCCGCGCAAGGTCGCAACGGCCCAGGTACCAGTGATCTACGATCCACGCGTCGCCGGTGGTATCGTGCGCCACTTGGCCGGCGCCATCAACGGCGCCGCCGTCGCCCGCGGAACTACGTTCCTGAAGGACAAACTGGGCGAGAAGATTTTCTCCCCGTCGGTCACCATCGTCGATGATGCGTTGCGCCGCCGCGGATTGCGGTCCAAGCCTTTCGACGGCGAGGGGGTAGCGACGCGGCGTCACGCGGTTGTCGAAAATGGTGTGCTGAAAACCTGGATCCTGGACCTGCGTTCGGCCCGGCAGTTGAAGATGGAGACTACGGGGCACGCCTCGCGCGGGACCTCGTCGCCGCCGTCGCCGGGGGCCACCAATCTCTACCTGGAGCCCGGCACCGTCTCGTCCAACGCCCTTATGGCTGATATCGAAACCGGCTTCTACATTACCGAACTGATCGGATTTGGCGTCAACGGGGTCACCGGCGACTATAGCCGCGGCGCCGGCGGATTTTGGATCGAGAAAGGCGAGCGCGCCTACCCCGTCAGCGAGGTCACGGTGGCCGGTAATTTGGCCGACATGTTCTTGGGTCTCACGGCGGCGGATGACTTGGAATTCCGCTACGGTACCGATTCCCCGACGTTGCGCATCGACGGCATGACCGTGGCCGGGCAGTAAAAGCAAACTCCAACCGAGCCCGGGCCCCACAACCGTTGGCCGCTTTGGCCGGCGCGTGCTATGGTTTGGCCGTTCATTGAGGGGACCGACCTTGAACGGCGTCACCGCCACCGACCATCCCGGACACCAGTCCTCGTTCGTCCTTATGCGCCGCCTGTTGCGCGAGAGCGTACGGCGCTATTTCGGCTGGATACTTCTGGCCGTGGCGTGCATGGCCATCATGGCGGCGGCCACGGCGCTTAGCGCCTGGCTGATGAAGCCCGTGGTCAACGACGTCTTCGTCGACAGAAATCGTGACATCCTATGGCTGGTCGGGGGCGCCGTCCTGGCCGCCTTTCTGATCAAGGGGCTGGCCAATTACGGCCAGGCGACTTTGATGAGCTTTGTCGGCCTGAAGATTGTCGCCGACACACAGAATCGCTTGTTCGCCCATTTGGCACGCATGGACCTCGGTTTTTACCAAGGTACGTCGTCGGGCAAGCTGATTTCGCGCTTTACCTACGACATCAACATGATGCGCACGGCCGTATCGAACGCCCTGACCAGCCTTGGCAAGGACCTCTTGTCACTCATCGGTCTTGTCGTCGTGATGTTCGTCCAGGACTGGCAACTCGCCGCCATCGCTTTCTTTGTCTTTCCTCTTGCCATTCTGCCCATCGTGCGCATCGGCCAGCGCATGCGCAAGGTCACCGCTAACACTCAACGCGAAATGGGCCTGCTGACAACGCATTTGGGACAGACCTTTCAGGGCATCCGCGTGGTCAAGGCGTATGGCATGGAAGGCTATGAGCGCGGCCGAGTGGCCGAGGTGGTGGAACGCCTTTTCCGTCTTACGTTCCGTGCTCAACGCATCCGCGCGCTTTCCAGCCCCATTATGGAAACCCTGGGTGGCGTGGCGGTTGCCGTAGTCATCGTCTATGGGGGTTGGCGGGTAATAGAGGACCAGATAGACGCCGGCGCCTTCTTTTCCTTCATCACGGCGCTGCTTCTTGCCTATGAGCCGATGAAGCGCCTGGCCAATCTCAACACGAGCGTACAAGAAGGACTGGCCGCCGCCGAGAGACTTTTCGATCTGCTCGACCAAGAGCCGCGTATCCTTGAAAAGCCGGACGCCCGCGACTTGGCGGTCGGCGGCGGCGATATCGTCCTCGACGACGTGCACTTTGCGTATATCAAGGGCCAACCGACGTTAGGCGGCGTGACGATTGCAGTGCCGGCCGGCAAAACCGTTGCCCTGGTCGGCCCCTCGGGGGCTGGAAAGTCAACCATCCTCAACCTGATTCCCCGCTTCTACGATGTCGATTCAGGGTCCGTCTTCATCAACAATACCGATGTTCGCGATGTTACCTTCGCCTCGCTCCACGCCAGCATTGCCCTGGTCAGCCAGGAGATCATGTTGTTCGACGATACGGTGCGCGCCAATATCGCCTATGGCCGGGCAGCAGCCGATGAAAGCGAGATCGAAGAGGCGGCGCGCCACGCTGCCGCCCACGATTTCATCATGGATTTACCCCAAGGATACGACACCTTGGTCGGTGAACACGGCACCAAGCTGTCGGGCGGGCAGCGCCAACGCCTTGCCATCGCCCGCGCCATGCTGAAAAACGCGCCTATCTTGCTCCTCGACGAGGCTACTTCGGCCCTTGATACGGAATCGGAACGCCAGGTGCAGGCGGCCCTTGGTCAATTGATGCTGGGCCGCACGACCTTGGTAATCGCGCATCGCTTTTCCACCGTCGTCGGCGCCGATCTAATCCACGTTATCGAGGGTGGAGCGGTGATCGAATCGGGAAGCCATGTTGATCTCTTGGCCCTCGACGGGGCTTACGCGCGCCTCTATGCCATGCAATTCGCCGAGGCGGCCGATGCTCCCCAGGTGGCCGAGGTCAAACAAGCGTGACGGAAAGCGGAGTGCGAACGCCGTGAAGCCTCTGAAGAGGGTGCTGCGCAACGAGACGCTCCGTCGCCTCATATGCTGGCTTGGTGCCCAATATATTCGTCTCGTCCACGCCACCGGAACCTGGACCGTGGTTGGTGGTGAGATTCCCCGCCGCTTTTGGGATGCCGAGCGGCCCTTCATCCTTTGTTTCTGGCATGGCCGGTTAATGATGATGCATGCTTGCTGGCAGTCCGGACGGGTCATTCACACACTGACGTCTCAGCATCCCGACGGCCAACTAATTGCCCGTACCACGGCGCACCTGGGTATTCGTACCGTGCAGGGCTCGACGACCCGAGGTGGCAGTGGTGCCCTGCGCGCCCTTTTGCGAATCCTCGAAGGTGGCGAATCCATCGGCTTGACCCCGGACGGCCCGCACGGGCCGCGCATGCGGGCCGGCGACGGCATTGTCACCTTGGCCCGGCTGTCGGGGGCGCCCATCTTGCCCGTCG
>Ga0187827_10005315_pt1 | contig 15305 bp, 14 predicted proteins | sample ETNtaG_39_FD_167969 | JGI IMG/M metagenome (GOLD analysis project Ga0187827, IMG submission 167969) | Marine microbial and viral communities from oxygen minimum zone, Eastern Pacific Ocean - ETNP2014_SV_150_PacBio MetaG (Illumina Assembly) | ecosystem: Environmental > Aquatic > Marine > Hypoxic...
CTTAACAAAAATAGATCATTATAATTTTTCAGTTAATGGGATTTGCACATTAAACAATTGTTCTTATGAAGAATTTGAAAAGAGATTACTAGAAATTTATTCAATTTCTAAAGAAAATTATTTTTCAAAAATAAACGCAAAACCAGATTATCTTCAGAAATTTAGTAAAAACTATTCAACAATAGATTTAATAAGAGAAAAACTATCTGAGCTAGGTGTAAATCAAAATTTTTAAAAGAATCTTTGTCACTTTATTTATTTTTCTATAAATCAGTAGCACATTTATCTTTACTGTTCAATAAATGAACGATATAATTGTTCAAGATTTGAACATTATGAAGGATAATAAAGACTATTTTGAGGTTTTGAGAAAAATTCAAAACAAACCTGAATCAACCCAAAGACAACTTGCTGAAGATCTAGGTTTTAGTTTAGGAAAACTTAATTATTGTTTAAAGGCTTTAGTAGATAAAGGATTGGTAAAAATCGAAAATTTTAGAAAAAATCCAAAGAAACTTAACTATATTTATGTCCTAACGCCCAAGGGAATAGCTGAAAAGACTAAGATTACCATAAATTTTATGGAGCGAAAAATAAAGGAATATGACGAGCTAAAAATAGAATTAAAAAAAAATAAAAAGTAAAGATGTGGATAATAATTAAATACAAAAGGAGTGAATACAGTTTGCTTTTATCGCAAATATCAAAAAAAATAAAGGATATTAAAATTTATTGTCCAAAGTTAATTTATGAGAAGAATAACAAATTTTTTACGAATTATATTTTAGAAGATTACTTATTTTGTTTCCATGAAAATTTTAATGATAAAAAAATTTACTCAAAACTTAAATATTTAAAAGGATTAAGCTCTATTTTAGATGGATGCTCACTTAATCAAGATCAAATTATAGAATTTATAAACTTATGCAAAGAAAATGAAGACCCAAAAGGAAATATTGCGCAAACCTTTTTTCATCAATTAAATATATCTAAGGCCAGATTTTTAAACGGTCCCTTTTCAAACTTAATTTTTGAAATTTTAGAAAACAAAAAAAAATTAGTTAAATGTACTTTAGGCTCTATAATATTTACTTTAAATAAAAAATCAAATTTATATTATAAGCCTGTAAAATAGTTGTATATATTATGAAATATAGTAGCATGATAATTTTCATAAGTGCGGAGCTATGGAAATATGAGATTAGATATGAGTGAAAATAACTACAAAGTTTTATTTTTATATCCTAATGAACGCCACGTGAGTATTGTTCCTCCATCTTTAGCTATATTATCAGCGATCTTAAAAAGAGAAAAAATTACTGTTGATTTATTTGATACCAGCCTTTATCCGACAGAGGGCTTAGATTCTGATGAAATCAGAGAAAAAAATTTAAGCGTACGAACAGTAAAGTCTTCAGATAAGGTTAAACTTAAACATACTGATAAATTTACAGATTTTATTAAAAAAGTAGAATCTTATAAACCTGATATGATTGCTGCGACTGTTACTGACAGTACAATTTTATTAGCAATAGAATTACTGAAGTCAGTTAATAAATTTAGCCACCTAACAGTTTTGGGTGGACCTTTTGCAGGCTTTGCTCCCGATAGAGCAATTTAATTAAAAATTTATGCAAAAAAAATGATATTAAATTTTTACAGCGTAAGCCTAAGATTGCTCTTGATAAATTACATAGAATTCTTGGAAAAAAGTTCAAAAATGAATATTTGCTTTGGGTAAATCCCACAGCACCCTTTTTTGCTGGAAAAGATATTTATGATTTTATAAAAAAATTTAAAAAAAATTCTAGAAAAAACGATTCAGCTGTAACTTGCTATAGAGAACAAGAATATTTTTTTTATAAAAATAAATCACTAAATTTTGATTCTTCAAAAAATACGGTTTCAAGAGACAAGATTAAAAGTTTAGCGAGAATAACTAGTGGAGCTTATTTAATTAAGGGTTCGTTAGCATATAAAAACGGAATTTTATTGGGAAAAAAACCATATTTTTATTACACAAATTGGTTGCAATCACTAGAATTAAAAACGACTAAGCAAATTCATCTTTTCAACGGACTTCTAGAAAATTATTTAAAACAAGAGTAATGGAGAAAATATTAATTACAGGTGGTGCTGGATTTATTGGGCTTAATTTAGTTAAACATTTGCATAAAAAAAAAAATAAAATTTATGTAATTGATCTACCAAAAAAAATTAAGAGATATAAAAAAAAACTTAGTGGATGCGTTTTAATTCCTGGTAATATTGAAAATGAAAATTTATTTAATAAAATAAATAAAAAAGTAGATACAATTTATCATTTAGCCGCAAAGTGTTCTACGGAAGTTTCGGAAAAAATGCCTATCAATTGTTTGAAAACAAATGTATTAGGAACGACAAATTTATTTAATTGGTCAATTAAAAATAGACCTAAAAAAATAGTTTTTACTTCGTCCATGGCTGTTTATGGAAAGATGACATCAAACGCTAAAGAAAATTATAATTGCAAACCTATTTCAATTTATGGAATTTCTAAATTAGCAGCCGAAAAAATTTTGTTTAAACTACAATCAAAACATACAAAAGTAATAATTTTGAGATTGTTTAATGTTTATGGACCAGGTCAAAATATGGAAAATACGAAACAAGGCATGCTTTCAATATACTTATCTCAAATTCTCAAATATAAAAAAGTATTTATAAAAGGTAGTTTAAATAGATTCAGAGATTTTGTATTTATCAATGATGTCATTTCTGCATTAACACTCGGATTTAAAAAATCAAATATTTATAATGTGGGTTTTGGTAAACCGCATAAAGTAATAGATGTTATTAAAATATTATTTCATTTAACAAAAAATAATTTTAATAAAAAAAAAGTAAAATTATTAATTAAACATAGCGGTGATCCTTGGGGTAATTTTGCGAATATTTCAAAGATTAAAAAAATTGGGTGGCGTCCAAAATTTAATTTAATATTAGGTACTAAAGAGACGCTAAAAAGTGTCCTTAACAAGTAGTTATGAAAATAGCTGCAATTATAACTGGAAAAGGAAGCAGCTCTCTAAAAAATAAAAATATTCTTAAAATAAATAACAAACCAGTTTTGGCTTATCCATGCTTAGAGGCAAAAAAAGTAAAAGTAATAAATAAATTTTATGTATCAAGTGAGGATAAAAAAATATTAAGCTTATGTCATAAATATGGTTACAAAAAAATTATGAGACCAAAGTTTTTAGCATTAGCAAATACAAGACATTCACATGTACTGAAACATGCATTAAATTTTATAATCAAAGATAAATTTAAACCTGAAATTATAGTAGTGCTCTTGGCCAATGCGCCAATAATAAAAGCTAAATGGATAATAGATTGTATTAAAATTATCATTAATAACAAAAAAGTTACTGCCGCTGTTCCGGTTGTACTTAACAATGATCACAATCCCTGTAGAGCAAAAAAAATTAAAAATGGATATCTAAGAAATTTTGTTAAAACAAATAAAAAAATATCATCGAATCGACAAGAATTAAATAAAAGTTTTTTTTTGTGTCATAATTTTTGGGCAATTAGAACTTCCGCAATAACAAAAGAGAAAGGCGAGGGTCCATGGAATTTTATGGGTAAATTTGTTAGACCGTATTTAGTAAAAAATTCAGTTGATATCCATACTATGGAAGATTATTACCTATCTAAAATTTTAGTAAACAAAATTAAATAAAACTATCGTTAAAAATATCTTTTACCTAAAAATGATTAAAAAATTTTTTTACTTTTTTAACAAACATCAAAAAAGATTTTTATTATTACTTTTTGGTCTTATGCTTATTTCAACAATTTTAGAAATGGCAGGTCTAGGCTTCATCTTTTCAATTGTAGGTGCCTTAAGTCCAATAAATACAAAAAGTAATTTATTTGTGGATAAGCTAAGTATTTTTTTTGAATTAGATAAAACTGAAATCCTTACATACCTTTTACTAACTTTTTTATTTTTTTATTTAATTAAAATTGCTTTTTTAACATTTTACCATTGGTTCGAGAGCAATTTTATATATACTTACAAAGAAAATTTATCTAGTAAAGTATTTCAAGAATATTTGAATCAAGATTTTAGTTATTTTTATAATAGAAATAGTTCAGAATTTATAAGAAATTTAATCACAGAAGTAGATCTATTTATTCTTTGTCTTTTTTCTTTTTTAAAACTGGCTCTCGAAATAATAGTTGTAATTGGAATATTATTTTTTCTTTCATATATAAATTTCTATTTTACAATTTTGATAACGATAGTTTTTTTGTTTTTTTCTTCTTTATATTTTCTTCTATTCAAAGAAAAATTTAATAAATGGGGAACTCAGAGACAGTCAAATATTCAAAAGCTGATACAGTTCATGCAAGAGGGGTTTGATGGAATAAAAATAATTAAACTTTTGGGGAGAGAAAAGTTTTTTTTTAATAAGTTTAAAGTACATAATATCAATTTATCTAGAATATCTGCCAAAACAACTTTTTTTAATAATGTACCAAAGCTGTTATTTGAACTTGTAGGAATATTTTTTGTGGTCTTTTTGCTTTATATTTTATATTCTTCTGGGAGAAGCATAATTGAAATTGCTCAAATATTAAGTATATATGTTGCTGCTAGTTTTAGGATTTTACCATCGGTAAATAAAATAGTTACAAGTTTACAATATTTTAAGTTGAATTCTCCAGCAATTGATGTGCTTTATTCAGAATTAAAAAATTTTAAAAAAGAAGATCACCCGTTTTATGAAAAATTTTCTTTCTACAAAAATATTTTTGTTGATATTAAAAAATTTAAATACCCTAATTCAAATAATTTTGAAATCTCTGACATAAAACTAAATATATTAAAGGGAGAAAAAATTGGAATAATTGGAGCAACTGGTTCTGGGAAAAGCACTGTAGTTGAAATTTTAACAGGAATTTCAAAACCAACAGAAGGAAGTGTTGTAGTTGATGGAAAACCTATTTTTTCTAATGTAAAAGGATGGCAAAAATTGATTGGGATTGTCCCTCAAAAAATATTTATATTAGATGAAAGTTTAAGAAATAATATATTGTTCGGTTTAGATAGCAAAAAATATACAGAGGATCAAATCTTATCATTGATAAAAAAGTTAAGTTTAGAAATCTTGCTAAAAAGATTGCCCAATGGATTAGATGGAAATCTTGGAGAAGATGGAGTTAATTTATCTGGTGGTGAAATTCAAAGAATTGGTTTATGTAGAGCGTTAATTCACGATCCAGAAATTTTATTTTTGGATGAAGCTACCAGCTCTCTTGATGTTAATACAGAATCACAAATTCTTAACGAACTTAAAATATTTAAGGAAAAAACTATAATTTCGATTGCTCATAGGGTAAATACATTGAAAAATTGTGATAGGATTTATTGTTTCGATAACGGAAAAGTTGTAGACCAAGGTAATTTTGATAAATTTAAAATGCAAAACTAATCTAAAGTTAAAAATATGAAATTTTTAAAAAATAAAATAATAATGATAACCGGAGGAACGGGTTCATTTGGGCAAATGTGTGTGAAGCATTTGCTCGCGCATAATGTAAAAAAAGTAATTATATATTCTCGAGATGAATTAAAGCAATTTGAAATGTCAAACAAGTTTAATAGCCCGAAATTAAGATTTTTATTAGGAGATGTTCGAGATCGAGACAGATTAAAACTGGCGACAAAGCAAGTGGATATGATAATTCATGCAGCTGCACTTAAACAAGTGCCAGCAGCCGAATATGACCCCATAGAATTTATCAAGACAAACATTTATGGTGCTGAAAATGTAATTAACGTAGGCATAGAAAATAATGTAAAAAAAATAATTGCGCTATCAACTGATAAAGCTGCTAATCCAGTAAATTTGTATGGGGCTACGAAATTGTGCTCAGACAAACTTTTCATAAATGCAAAAAATTTATCAGGGAGTGCTGATACACAATTCTCAGTCGTAAGATATGGTAATGTGGTAGGTTCAAGAGGTTCAGTGTTACCTTATTTCAAACATCTCATTCAAAAAAATGTCAAATCTTTACCAATTACCGACGAAAGAATGACAAGATTTTGGATAACCTTAGATTATGGAGTGAAGTTCGTTTTAAATTCAATGAACATTATGAGAGGAGCAGAACTTTTTGTTCCCAAAACACCTTCTATTAAAATAATTGATTTAGTAAAAGCTTTAGATAAGAATATCAAATATCATATTGTTGGTATTAGGCCAGGTGAAAAATTACATGAAGTTTTATGTCCAGCAGATTCGGCTAGAGACACCATAGAATTTAAAAATTATTATTTAATTAGACCATATGATTTTTCAAAAAGAAAAATTAAAAGATATGAAGTAAGTAAAAATAATGAAAAAGGAAAATTTGTTAAAAATAATTTTGTTTATAGTTCCGACACTAACTTACATTTTCTTAACATAAAAGAGTTAAAAAAACTCATCTAAATATCTTTAAGGAAAGCATTATAGATACCAATAAAAAAGACGATTAGAAAAACGATCAATTTCTATCGATCGTATTATGAAAAATCTTAAATATAGCACTCAAACAATCAGTAAAAAAGACATTGCAAATGTAAGCAAAGTTTTGAAATCTGAATTTTTAACCCAAGGCCCAAAAACGATTGAATTTGAAAATAAAATAAAACTTTTAGTAAAAAGCAAATATGCATTAGCAACCAATAGTGGGAGTTCAGCGCTACTTTTAGCATGTAAGGCATTATCATTAAAATCAGGAGATTTATTTTGGACAGTACCAAACTCTTTTGTAGCAACTGCAAATTGTGGAATACTATGCGGTTTGAAAATTGATTTTGTTGATATTGATCCTGATACTTGGAACATATCAATAGATAATTTAGAAAAAAAACTAAAAAAAGCAAAAAAAAGAAAAAAGCTTCCAAAACTAATTATCGTTGTGCATTTGGGTGGTCTTCCAGCAAATCCATTAAGATTGAAAAATTTGTCAAAGAAGTACAAATTTAAAATTGTTGAAGATGCATCACATTCATTCGGAGGAAAATATTATTACAATAGAGTTGGCTGTTCAAAATGGTCAGACATAACTGTTTTTAGTTTTCATCCAGTAAAAATAATTACTACAGGCGAAGGGGGCTGTTGCACAACAAATCAAAAAAAATATTATGAAAAATTAAAAATCTTAGCTAATAATGGTATAACTAAAGAAACAAAAAATTTTAAATTTAAAAATCTTGGACCCTGGTATTACGAACAACACTCAATAGGTTACAATTTCAGAATGAATGATATCCAATCAACATTAGGTATTAGTCAATTAAAAAATTTATATAGTTTTTTAAAAAAAAGAAATAAAATTGCAAAAATTTATCGAAATTATTTGAAGAATTTACCTATAAAGTTCCAAAAAATTGAAAAAAATATTTATTCTTCCTATCATCTTTTTATCATTAAACTGGATGTTAAACATAAATATCTTCATAGAAAATTTTTTAATTATTTAAGATCAAAAAACATATTTGTTAATCTTCACTATCTACCTATACATTTACAACCTTTTTATAGAAAATTTGGTTTTAAAAAAAACCAATTTCCAGTAGCAGAAGAATATGGCAAAACTGCTATTTCCATTCCCATATATCCAAATTTAAAAAGAAAAGAACAATTTAAAATTATTAATCTTATAAAATCATTTTTTAATAAATATGTTAAATAAAATTGCAAACTTAATTAATTATTTTAGAGTAGTCAGACATAGTCTTTATCGTGAGTTTGAATTTTTTCACGATCAACCTCCCAAAAAAATTGAGGATGTTCAAAATTATAAATTGAAATCTGAAATTGTAAACGAAATATTAAAGTTCTATGAAAAATGTAACTTTTTTTATGAAAATTTAAACATTAATCAAGAACTTAAAATTGGAGGAAGATGGCAAAATTCTTTGTCAACAAATAATAAAAAGCAGATTGATACTATTTTGAATAAAAACGTAGATGAAATAATGATTTTACACGAGGGCATGTTTTATAATTGTCTTGTGTCAGGTTTTATTGCCTATTCTTATTTTCAAGATGTAAAATTTAATTACAGTGCAATACTTAATTTTTTAAGAGATTTGGATGTGTATAAAATAATGTTTAAAAATTTTGACGATTTACCCTCAAATAATCAAATAAGCATGTGGGGATACAAACAAAAAAATAATAAAATTAATTTTAGTTGTATCTCAAAAGAGTTCCAAAAACACTTGATATTAAATACTCTTAAATTGTTAAACAAAAAAAAAAAATATAATATTATTGAAATAGGTTCGGGGCTTGGTGCGCTCGCAGAAAGATTATTTGAAGAAGATAAAATAAATAATTTGATATTGTTGGATATACCATCTAGTTTAACAACTGCCTTCTACTATTTGTCTTCAAGATTTGGTTTAGATAAAGTAAAAATCTTAAAATCACCTTCAGATATTCAAAAATACTACGATTTAGGCGAAGAAAAAAAAATATTATTAATACCAACATGTTATTACGATTTCGTAAAAAATATTAAAAATATTGATCTATTATGTAATTTTGCCTCTTTTTCTGAAATGAACTTTGACACTATTAAATTTTATTTAGAAAACCTACCTAGAGAAGTTAAGCTTATAATAAGTACTAATAATAATGCTCCATTATTCAGTCACGGTCATCATGATGTTATGTCTGATGATTTTCCAATACCTAAATACTTTGACTTAATTTTTTCAACCATCCGTTTACCTTTTTATCAAAATTGGAATTACAAAACTTGTGTTTGGTTAAAAAAATAAATGAAAAAAATAACCATTATTGATTACGAATGTGGAAATATTTTGAATCTGGTTAGAGCTATAAAATTTCTAGATTACGAAGTTGAAACTACACATGATAATAAAAAGATAATAAATTCTTCCCATGTAATTTTGCCAGGTGTAGGTGCATTTGGCAATGCCATGAAACAAATAGAAAAATACAATTTACGCAACACTATTTTAGAATATGCAAAGTTTAACAAACCTTTGCTTGGCATATGTCTTGGGATGCAAATTTTACTCACAACAAGTTATGAATTTGGCTTTCATAAAGGTTTGGGTTTGATTGAAGGTGAGGTAATTAAAATTTCAAATAAAAAAAATAAAGAAATAAAAGTTCCTCATATAGGATGGAACGAACTGTATCCTGTTAACAATGAAAAAGAATGGAAAAATAAAATTTTGAAAAATTCTCTTATAGGAAAAAGCTTTTATTTTGTTCATTCATTTGTCTGTTTAACAAAAAAACCAGAGGAAACCATAGCTGTTTGTAATTATTCAGGGATATCAATACCGGCAGTAGTATCAGTCAATAATGTATTTGGATGTCAATTTCATCCAGAGAAAAGTTCTGACAACGGGTTAAATGTATTAAAAAATTTTTGCGAAATATAAAAAAATTAGTCTTTAAGTAGTGAAAAAAAAAATCATACTAGGATCAGCAAATTATGAGCAAGCATATGGAGTTAAAAGAAATATAATCAAAAAATATGAAATTAGAAAATTATTTAAATTTGCTTTTAGAAATAAAATAAAAACAATTGATACTTCACCTCTTTATAACAAATCTGAAAAAATAATTGGGTCATTAAACAATAACAGGTTCAAAATAATATCAAAAATTCCCAAAACACCAAGAAATATCAAAAAAAAAAATATTAAAAAGTGGCTTAAGCATAATGCAAAAGACTCTCTTAAAAACTTAAAAATAAAAAAATTTGATTGCTTATTATTGCACAATGCTGACATCTTGCTAAGTAAAAATGGTGATGAAATCTATAAAAGCTTAAAAAATATGAAAGAAATTTCGATGACAAGAAAAATTGGAATATCAATTTACGATTTTAATCAATTAAATAAAATTTTAAAGAGATTTAAATTTGATTTAATTCAAGCACCACTAAATATTTTGGACCAAAGACTGATACAAACAGGTTGGCTAAAAGAACTAAAAAAAAGAAAAATCGAAGTTCATGCAAGATCAATTTTTTTACAGGGAATATTACTTTTGAAACATAATCAACTTCCAAAAAAATTAAAACAATTAAATAAAAATTGGATAAAGTGGGAAGCTTGGTTAAAAAAAAATAAACTTAGTCCATTACAAGCTTGTTTATCATTTGTTTTTAATCAACACCAACTGGATGGTATAGTACTAGGTTTCAATAATACCAAACAATTAAAACAAATTTTAAAATTAAAAAAAGTAAAAAGCAATTTATCGTTACCCGTTCTAAATATTAAAAATAAAAAATTAATTGATCCTAGGACGTGGATTAATTAAAAAAATTATATCAATGAAAACAGTTATTATAGTTCAGGCAAGAATGGGATCCACAAGATTACCTGGCAAAGTTATGAAAAAAATTGTTGATATACCAACAATTGGAATTATTTTAAAAAGATTAAAAAAAAGTAAAGAAGCCGATCAAATAATAATTGCTACATCTAAAAACAAAGAAAATTTGCCATTAATTAAATATTTAAAAAAAATCAAAGCTAGTTACTTTTGTGGAAGTGAGGAAGATGTTCTAAATAGATTTTATAAGGCTGCAAGTAAGTACAAAGCCACAATTATTGTAAGAATAACCGCAGATTGTCCATTAGTAGATGTTAAAATAGTAGATGAATTCATAAAAAAATTTAAAAAAAATAAGCCAGATTATCTTTCTAACTGCGCACCATGGACATATCCGGATGGTTTAGATGTTGAGGTTTTTAGTTATAAATTACTTAAGGAAGTTGAAAAAAAAGCTAATAAATTTCAGAGAGGAGATGGAGGTGTTATAATTCGTTATTTAAAAGATAATTCTAATTCTATAAATACAATTAATATTACCTGTCCAATAAAAAAATTACCAAAATATAGATTAACTATTGATGAAGAAATAGATTTACATTTAATTAGAAAAATTTATGAAAATTTTAAACCAAATATTTATTTTGGATTTAAAGAAATAATAAAATTCGCAAAAAAAAATAGGCAACTTTTTAATAAAAATTTAGATTTAAAATTAAACGAAGGATCAAATTTAGATAAAGGTCAAAAACTTTGGAGAAGAGCAAGTGCAATTATACTGGGCGGTAATAGCTTGTTATCAAAAAATCCAAATTTATTTTTACCTAACAAATGGCCAACATATTTTAGTAAATCTAAAGGCTGTAAAGTTTGGGATTTAAATAATAAACCTTATATCGATATGTCCTTGATGGGTGTGGGAACAAATATTTTGGGCTATTCTAACAGTGAAGTTGATAATGATGTAAAAAAAGTTGTAAGAAAAGGTAATTTGACAACTCTTAATTGCCCAGAGGAAGTTTTTTTAGCAGAAAAATTATTAGACATGCATCCTTGGGCCGGGAAAGTAAAGTTTGCAAGAACTGGAGGAGAAGCAAATGCTATAGCAATTAGAATTGCTCGATCTGCTAGTGGAAGAAAAAATGTTGCTTTTTGCGGTTATCACGGTTGGCATGACTGGTATTTAGCAGCAAATCTAAAAAATAAAAGTAATTTAGATCATCATCTTTTGCCAGGACTCGATCCATTGGGGGTACCATCAAATCTTCGAAATACATCTTTTGGCTTTGAATATAATAATATTAATCAATTAAAGAAATTGGTTGATAAAGAAAATATTGGTGTAATAAAAATGGAAGTTTCAAGAAGTACACAACCAAACGTAAAATTTTTGAAAAAAGTTAGAAATCTTGCTACTAAAAAAAATATTGTATTAATTTTTGATGAATGCACTTCTGGATTTAGACAATGTTTTGGTGGTTTGCATAAATTAATAAATATCAATCCTGACATGGCAATCTTTGGAAAGGCACTGGGAAATGGGTATGCAATTACTGCTATTTTAGGAAAAGAATCTATTATGAATAGTGCAAAAAAATCTTTTATGAGTAGTACTTTTTGGACTGATAGAATTGGACCAGTTGCAGCAATAAAAACTCTTGAGATTATGGAAAGAGAAAAATCTTGGAAAAAAATTTCCTATTTGGGTGAAAAGGTATTTTTAATTTGGAAAACTCTTGCAAAAAAAAATAGATTAGCGATTAATATTTCGGGATTACCATCTCTAGCAAAATTTAATTTTAAGAGCAAAAATTCTCAAGCTTATAAGACTTTTATTACTCAAGAGATGCTAAAGCATAATTTTTTAGCAGCAAATGCAGTATATTTAAGCACCGCACACAATGAAAAAATACTAAAAAAATATTCAGATCATCTTGATGAAATTTTTTATAAAATTTCTCAATGTGAAAAGGGAAATTTACAAATAAAAAATATACTTAAATATCCTATATCTCACACTTTTTTTGGTAGGTTGAACTAGCAATCAAAATATTTATCAACTAAAAAATTTATTTATGAAAAAAAATTTTTTTGTTACTACAGGCTTGATAGATTCGTGGGAATCTGGAGAAAATAATTTTCTTCTAGGAAGATGGTGTGAATTTCCCGAAACAGATAATTCTTTGAAAAAAAAATCTGACACAAATATAATAAAAAATGCATATTACTGGGACAATAATGAAAAAAAAAACAAAGATTATGAATATTTAGAAAAAAAAACAGAATATTTATTAGAAGAAATTTCGAAAAAATTATCTGATATTCATAATATTCAAGAAGATAAAGAGTATTGGAGAGTAATTATTTATACTTGGTTAAGTTCATATACAACAACTATTTTTGAAAGATGGGAAAATATAAGAATATTTTTTGAAAATAATAAAACTGAAAAATTTTACTCTAATTTTATTTTATTTAAAGACCAGGATTATATACCAAAAAATCATTTAGAATTTATTATTAATTCGCAGAAAGATTCATGGAATCATTTGATCTTTCTAAGGATACTTAATTTTCTAAATATTCCAAATCTTTCATTAATAAAAAAAGATTCAATAAAAAATAAAGAAAAAAAAATATTTAATAGTATTGAAGCTTATCAACATCAACCTCACAAAAAAAATTTTATGATTAGTTTGGTTGATTATTTTATTACAAAATTAGCATTTAAGTTTAATAAAATTATTATAGAGAGTTTTTATTTTCCAAGAAAAGAATATCTTCAAATTTGCTTGAAATATAAATTAATCCCGTCAAAATATTTAAAAATTTTTAATTTTAATATTAAAGAAGATAATTTTTTGAAAGGCAATAAAAGAGAAAAATTTAAGAATTTACTATCGAAATTTAATACTCAAGATAAATTCATCGAATTTTTATTACATAATATTTATAAAGATATACCTAAATCATACATAGAAAATTTTGAAGCCATTAAAAAAAAGATTTTACCGTTTTCGAAAAAAAAAAAAATTATTTTTTCTATGCATTCAATATTTGTTAATGATAATTTTAAAATATATATTGCTGAAACAAAAAAGATAGGTTCCAAATATATTCATGCTGAACATGGTGGTGGCTTGACATTTGCAGCTAATTCACATTTTGATTTTTTTGAGAAAATATCAGATAAGATAATTAGATGGGATAATACAGAGCAAAAAAAAAATATTTATTTCAATCTTAGCCCTACCTTACCAACAATAGTTAATTCAAAAAATGAAAAGGACAAAGATCAATGCAGCATTATATTTGTTGAGCCTCGAAAATATTTACTAAAATATCACAGAGGCCCTGGATTAGATCAATCAATCAATTATTTTAATGAACTTACTCAATTTGTTAATAATCTTGATATTGCAATTAAATCAAAAATAAAATTTAGAACGAAAGGGAATTATAGTTATGATTCAAAAAAATTTTTTTTGGAAATTTTTGGAAAGGAAAGCATAGAGGAAGTTTCTGATAAAAATTCTTATGAGAAAACAATGTTAAATTCTAGGTTAATTATTGTTACCTACCCTGAAACAGCATTTTCTCAGGCTATGTATTCCAACATTCCAACAATACTAATTACTAAAAAAGAATACTACCCATTTACAAAAACGGCTTTAAAAACTTTTGATATTTTAAAAAAAAACAAAATTGCTTTTGAAGATTTCAATGAAGCTAAAGATCATGTTAATAAATATTGGAAAGAACTTGATATTTGGTGGGGAAATGAGGAAGTTCAGTCAGCAAGAAAAAATTATTTAACAAATTTTTTTAATGTAAGGCCCGAATGGTATAAAGAATGGTCTGATTATATTTCTCTGACCTTATCTAGAAGTTGATAAAATTTAAAAATTTACAAAAAAGTTTAAATAAAGTTACTATAATCATATATAAAAGAAATAAATCAAAATGAAAGAAAATAAAAAAATACCGGTTTTTGACATTAAACTTGGAGACAAGGAAAAAGAATTTGTTAATGATTGTCTTAAAACATCTTTTATAGGTCAGGGTCCTTATGTCAAAAAATTTGAAGAAGTATTTAGTAATTTTGTAAATTGTAAATATGGAATTACTACTACCAGCGGAACAACAGCATTGCATTTGGCTTGTGAAGTTTTAAATCTTCAAAAAGGAGATCAAGTTTTAGTTTCATCTAGTACTAATATGGCTTGCGCTTTCTCAGTAGATTATTGTAATGCAATTCCTATTCCAATTGATATCAAAAGAGATACCTGGCAAATGGATGTTACTAAGATTGAAAAAAAAATTAATGAAAAAACCAAAGCTATTATGGTAGTCCATCTTTTTGGACAGCCAGTTGATATGGATCCAGTTTTAAAAATTTCAAAAAAATATAACTTGAAGATAATAGAAGATTGCGCAGAAGCGCATGGAGTAGAATATAAAAGCAAAAAAGTAGGATCTATCGGGGATATTGGTGCTTTTAGTTTTTTTGCAAATAAAACAATTACTTGCGGTGAAGGAGGCATGGTAGTGACTAACTCAAAAGAATTAGCTGAAAAAGCTAGAAGCTTAAAAAACCTAGCGTATGGAAAAACAAATAAATTTGTACATGAAGATATTGGTTTTAATTATAGATTACCTAATATTAGTGCTGCTCTTGGATTGGGACAGTTTTCCCAAAAAGATAAAATATTTTTGGAAAAAAAAAGAATTTATGACAGATATAAAAAAAATCTTGAAAATGTAAAAGGTATTAATATTCCTTTAATTAGAGACTGGGTAACAAAATACATAATGTGGGTTTTTAATCTGTATTTAGATAATAATTTTCCAACTACAAGAGACCAATTAGTAAAAAAATTGGAAGAAGAAAATATAGAAACTAGAAATTCTTTTGTTCCGATAAATAAACAA
>Ga0187827_10005317_pt1 | contig 15296 bp, 10 predicted proteins | sample ETNtaG_39_FD_167969 | JGI IMG/M metagenome (GOLD analysis project Ga0187827, IMG submission 167969) | Marine microbial and viral communities from oxygen minimum zone, Eastern Pacific Ocean - ETNP2014_SV_150_PacBio MetaG (Illumina Assembly) | ecosystem: Environmental > Aquatic > Marine > Hypoxic...
AAGCTTTGGTTATACCCAAGAGAACTCTTTCTACGATAGCTGGTTTTTTCCTATTTTTTATTAAATTTTCGTTCTCTTCTTCTAATTCATTTTTATCAATTATTTCTCCAGTTAAATATTTTGAATCTCCAGAATTTTTAATTTTCATTTTTTTCAGCATTTGTTTTACAATTACTTCGATGTGTTTATCGTTAATTACTACTCCTTGTAAGCGATAAACTCCTTGAACTTCATTTACAAAATAATCTGTCAATTGCTCTACACCTAAAATTTTTAAAATATCGTGTGGATCCGGACTGCCATCAAGTAAATATTCACCTTTATTAATATTTTCTCCTTCGTTAAAATTGATGTGTTTTCCTTTTGGAATTGAATAATTTGAAACTTCCCCATCTTTTGATTGAACTGATACTACTAATTTGCCTCTCACTTCCTTACCAAATATTACGCTACCATCATTTTCAGCAATAATTGCAGTTTCTTTCGGTTTTCTTGCTTCAAATAAATCTGCTACTCTAGGCAGCCCTCCAGTTATATCTTTTGTTTTCGAAGTTTCTTTTGGTAATCTTGCAATCACATCTCCAGCTAAAATATGCTGGCCATCTTTAACTGATAAAATTGAATCCGGAACTAAATAATATCTAGCTTCGTTGTCATCCGCTTTTTTAATTACGTTACCTTTTTCATCCCTTAAAGTGATCCTAGGTTTCAAATCTGTATTCTTAGATTGTGATCTCCAATCAACAACTGATTTTGATGAAATTCCTGTTTCATCATCTACAGTTTCGACTAATGACACTCCATCTATTAAATCAACGTAGTTTGCTATGCCGCTTTTTTCGGCTATCACTGGCATTGTGTAAGGGTCCCATTCGCAAATTTTAAATCCTTTTTTGATTATTTCATCATTTTGATAGAAAAGTTTTGCTCCATAAGGTATTTTGTAAAGTGCTATTTGTTGTCCATTATCATCTTCTATTGCTAACTGAGTATTTCTTCCCATAACAACTTGGTTTTTCTTGGAATCTTCTAATAAATTTTTATTAATTATTTTTAAAATGCCGTCTGTTTTAGCAACAACTTGAAAGTCTTGTTTAATTTGAGCTGTTCCTCCTACGTGAAATGTTCTCATAGTTAACTGTGTTCCGGGCTCACCAATTGATTGAGCAGCTATCATCCCGATTGCTTCTCCTAAGGTTACCAGTTTACCTCTTGAAAGATCTCTTCCATAGCATGTGGCACATATTCCATCCTTAGATTCGCATGTGACAACTGAAAAAACTTTAATTGATTTTACTCCAGCAGAATCAATTCTTTCACAAGCCTCCTCATCTATCATTTCTTTTTTCTTAATCAAAATTTCACCATTAATTGGATTTTTGATATTTTCTGCAGACGTTCTACCTAATGCTCGATCAGATAAAGTAACTAAAATATTTCCTCCTTCAATAACTTCCGAAAGAACAATGCTTTTATTAGTTCCACAATAATCTATCTTTACTGACAAATCTTGAGCTACATCGCAAAGTCTTCTTGTTAAATAACCTGAATTTGCTGTTTTAAGTGCAGTATCAGCCAAACCTTTTCTAGCACCATGTGTAGAATTAAAATATTCGAGAGCGGTTAATCCTTCTTTAAAATTTGAAACAATTGGTGTCTCAATAATTTCTCCTGAAGGTTTTGCAATTAATCCACGCATGCCAGCCAATTGTTTCATTTGAGCAGCTGAACCTCTCGCTCCAGAATCTGCCATCATAAAGACCGAGTTTAAATTACTAGTTTTTTTATCCAAATTATTTTCAGTAGTGGAAGAAATTTTCTTCATCATCTCCGCTGCCACTAGATCGGTACATTTTGACCAAGCATCAACTACCTTATTGTATTTTTCTCCTCTTGTAATTAATCCTTCAGCATATTGGTTTTCATATTCTTCAATCATTTTTTTGGTATTATTTACTAAAGTTTGTTTTTTTTCAGGAATAATTAAATCATCTTTTCCAAATGATATACCGGACATAAATGCATATTTGAAACCAAGATCCTTTATTTTGTCACAAAAAATTACCGTACTTTTCTGCCCACAGAATCTGAAAACTAAATCAATGATTTCCGAGACTTGTTTTTTTGTTAATATTCTATCAACTAGAGAAAATTTAATGTTTGGATGTTTTGGTAAGATGTTAGCTAATAAAAATCTTCCAGCTGTACTTGTATATTTTTCGTTTACAATTTTTCCTTTTTTGTCAATCGTTTCATATCTCGAAATTATCTTAGAATGAACATTTATTGCATTACATTCTAAAGATTGCTCTATTTCTGAGCCGCCTACAAAATAACCCTTTATTTTATCAGCGCTAATTGGGTTTTGAGATAAATAATATATCCCTAAGATCATATCTTGACTAGGCACAATAATTGGTTTTCCATTAGATGGGCTTAGAATATTATTGGTAGACATCATTAAAATTCTTGCTTCAAGTTGAGCCTCTAAGCTTAATGGAATATGAACAGCCATCTGATCACCATCGAAATCTGCGTTAAATGCAGAACATACAAGTGGGTGCAATTCGATTGCATTTCCTTCAATCAATTTTGCCTCAAAAGCCTGAACTCCCAGCCTATGTAAAGTTGGAGCTCTATTTAATAATATTGGATGTTCTCTAATAATGTGTTCTAAGGCATCCCACACCTCATCTTTTTCTTTTTCAACTATTTTTTTAGCTTGTTTTATTGTTGTAGACAGACCCAATTTATCCAACCTCGCGTATAAAAACGGTTTAAATAATTCTAATGCCATTTTTTTTGGTAAGCCACATTGGTGAAGTTTTAAATCAGGACCAACTACAATTACCGACCTTCCAGAATAGTCTACTCTTTTTCCTAACAAATTTTGTCTAAATCTGCCGTATTTTCCTTTTAACATTTCTGACAAACATTTTAATGGTCTTTTTCCTGTTCCGGTTATAACTCTGCCTCTTCGGCCATTGTCAAATAATGCATCAACTGATTCTTGCAGCATTCTTTTTTCGTTTCTTATTATTATATCTGGAGATTTTAAATCAATAAGTCTTTTTAATCTGTTATTTCTATTTATAACCCTTCTGTATAAATCATTTAAATCAGATGTGGCAAATCTACCCCCGTCTAATGGAACCAAAGGTCTCAATTCTGGAGGAATTACAGATATGGTTGTTAATATCATCCATTCTGGCTTGCCGCCTGAACTTATAAAATTGTCTATTAATTTTAATCTTTTAATTGCCCGTTCCTCAGCGACTTTTGATTTTAATTGTTTTAATTGTTCGGAAAGTTTTTCTCTTTCATCTTTTAAATTTAAAGACTTAAGTATTTCTAGTATTGCTTCAGCTCCAATACCAGCTGTAAAAGCATCTTCACCAAATTTGTCTTGATTATCGATCAGTTCATTCTCGGTCAATAACTGATTTTTTTTAAGTGTTGTTAATCCTGGCTCAGTCACAATAAAACTTTCAAAATATAATACTTTTTCTACTTCTTTCAATTTCATATCGATTGCTAGAGAAATTCTGCTTGGTAATGATTTTAAAAACCAAATGTGAGCAACTGGTGTAGCTAAATTAATATGACCCATTCTTTCACGTCTTACGTTAGACTTAGTGACTTCCACTCCGCATTTTTCACAAATGATTCCCCTAAATTTCATTCTTTTATATTTGCCACACAAACATTCGTAGTCTTTAATTGGCCCAAATATTCTACAACAAAATAATCCATCTTTTTCAGGTTTAAAAGTTCTGTAATTAATTGTTTCAGGTTTTTTAATTTCTCCAAAAGACCAGGATTTAATTTTTTCAGGACTAGCCAAACTAATTCTAATGCTACTAAAACTTTCTTCTATAGGAGGTTTATTTTTAAATAAATCCGTCAACTCTTTTTTCATAATTTATTTTAATTCAATATTTAATCCTAATGACTTAATTTCTTTAGTTAGTACGTTGAAAGACTCAGGGACACCTGATTGAAAATTCTCCTCCCCTTTAACTATCGTTTCATATATTTTAACTCTTCCAGCTACATCATCAGATTTAACTGTTAGTATTTCTTGTAAAGTATAAGCGGCTCCATATGCTTCTAAAGCCCAGACTTCCATTTCACCAAATCTTTGGCCTCCAAGTTGAGCTTTTCCTCCTAAAGGTTGCTGGGTTACCAAACTATATGGTCCTGTTGATCGAGCGTGTATTTTGTCTTCCACAAGATGGTGTAATTTCAACATATAAATAGTACCCACAGTTACAGGTCTTTCGAATTTTCTCCCTGTTCTTCCATCCCATAAACTTGTTTGTCCAGATGTAGGTAAATTAGCTAGCTTAAGCATATCAGATACATTTCTTTCCTTGGCCCCATCAAATACCGGAGTAGATATCGGAACTCCTTTAATTAAATTCTCGCAAAGATCATTAAATTCAACTGATGATAAATTTTTAATAGCTGTATCATAAAAATCCTTTCCATAAATTGAATTCAGTAAGGAAACAATATCCTCATTATTGTTTATTTTGTTTCTATTTTTGTTAATTAATTTCTTTAGATTTTCCCCTAATTCAGAACAACTCCAACCAATGTGGGTTTCTAAAATTTGCCCAACATTCATTCTACTTGGAACCCCTAGTGGATTTAGAACTATATCTACAGGTTTGCCATTTTTCATATACGGCATATCTTCAACTGGAACTATCTTACTAATGACTCCTTTATTTCCGTGTCTTCCTGACATTTTATCACCAGGTCTCAGACGTCTCTTTACTGCAACAAAAACTTTTACCATTTTCATAACGCTTGGCAATAATTCATCTCCTTGTCTAATTTTTTGAACTTTATCTTCGAATCTTTCTTTAATATCCATTTTAACTTTTTTATATTGTTCTATTAACGTTAAAAGACTCTCCTTTTTAGAATTATCCTTTAGTGATAACTTAAATAAATCGCTTAAATTCATTTGTTCTATTTTTTTTGCTTCAATTTTTTCATCTGCTTTAAAATCTTCAAATCGCTCTTTTAGCGCTGAATCTTTAATTATTTGAGTAGCTCTTTGTATCGTATTTCTTTCTAATATCTCTTCTTCAACTACCTTGTCTTCTTGAATCATCTCTATTTCGTTTCTTTCAATTGCTATGGATCTTTCATCTTTTTCTACACCGTGCCGATTAAATACCTTGACGTCTACAACAACTCCCTCACTTCCCAGTGGTAGACGTAAAGATGTATCGATAACATCAATTGCTTTTTCACCAAAGATAGATCTTAATAGTTTTTCTTCTGGTCCTGTTGGGGTATCACCTTTTGGTGTAACCTTTCCTGCTAAAATATCATGAGGTTTAACTTCAGCCCCAATATAAACAATCCCAGATTCATCTAAATTTTTTAATATTTCCTCACTTACATTTGGAATATCTCTCGTTATTTCTTCCGTACCTAATTTTGTGTCTCTTGCCATCAACTCATATTCTTCGATATGAATTGATGTAAACACATCATCAGTCACACATCTTTCGGAAATTAGAATTGAATCTTCAAAATTGTATCCAAGCCAAGGCATAAATGCTACGGTAACATTTTTTCCTAATGCAAGCTCTCCCAATTTTGTAGATGGACCGTCGGCAATTATATCTCCTTCGGAAACCAAATCACCGACTCTGACTAATGGTTTTTGATTAATGCAAGTATTTTGATTTGACCTTTGAAATTTTAATAAATTATAGATATCAACTCCCGACTTACTTGGATCCTTCTCGGACGTAACTTTTATAACTATTCTTTTCCCATCGATTTTATCAACAACACCACTTCTTTTTGCAACAATTGTTACTCCTGAATCAAGTGCAACATCTTTTTCAATGCCTGTGCCCACAAGAGGAGCCTCCGGCTTGATTAAAGGTACTGCTTGTCTCATCATATTTGAACCCATTAAGGCTCTGTTTGCATCGTCATTTTCCAAGAAAGGAATCAATGATGCAGCAACGGATACAAGTTGTTTTGGTGATACATCTATATAGTCAATATTTTCTGGTTTAGATAAAATAAAATTTAGAGACTTTCTACAGGACACTAAATCTTCTAAAAAATTTCCATGCTTATCAAGTGGAGAGTTTGCTTGCGCTATGGTATATTTTGATTCAACCATAGCAGATAAATAATCTATTTTGTCAAGAACTTTAGCTTCAACAACCTTTTTGTATGGGCTTTCAATAAAGCCATATTTATTAATTCTTGAATATGTTGATAAACTACTAATCAATCCAATATTTGGTCCCTCGGGTGTTTCGATAGGACAAATTCTTCCGTAGTGTGTTGGATGTACATCTCTTACTTCAAATCCCGCTCTCTCTCTTGTCAAACCTCCTGGACCAAGAGCTGAAACTCGTCTCTTATGAGTTATTTCAGACAATGGATTAGTTTGATCCATAAATTGTGAAAGTTGAGAAGTTCCAAAAAAATCTTTTAAGGCTAACGTTAATGGTTTTGCGTTAATGAGATCTTGTGGCATCGCTGACTCGATCTCCAAAATAGACATTTTTTCTTTGATTGCTCTCTCCATTCTGTATATGCCAATACGTGATTGATTTTCAACTAATTCCCCCACAGATCTAACTCGTCTGTTACCTAAATGATCAATATCATCAACCTCATTTTTACCATCACGAAGATCTAACATAAATCTAATAACTGCAACAATATCTTCGTTCCTAAGTATAGTTATTTTGTCTGAACAATTTAAATTTAATCTTGAATTAATTTTTACCCTTCCTACATCGGACAAATCATAACGCTCTGAGCCAAAAAATAAATTTTGAAAGATTTGATTTGCAACTTCATCACTAGGAGGTTCTCCTGGTCTTAAAATTTTGTAAATATCGGCAATTGCTTCTTCTTTAGTATTATTTTTATCTGCCAATATAGTTTTAAGCAAATAAGGCCCTTTGTTAATGGGGTTTGTATTGGAAATTTGAATCGTTTTTATATTATTTTCTATAATTTTAGCTAAAATTTCTTCAGTTATTTCAGTTCCTACAGAAATATTTTCCTCAGGGGCCAAACTTATATTATTGTGCAAAAATCTTCCATAAATTGCGTCGCTAGAAACATAAATATCTTTTAATCCATTGTCACAAAGCTTTTGTGCTTGTGACAAATTAGTTCTAGATCCCAATTTAACAACTATCTTATTAGTTTTTGCATCAATTATTTCTTCCGAAATTTTTTTAAATTTATAGTTCTCTGGGTTAAATTTTGTTTTCCATTTATTTAATTTGGAATTGTATTCGAATTTTTCATTCTCATAAAACAAATTGGCTATTTCTATTTTATTATAATTCAAAGCTTGTAAGAAAGTTGACACAAGCAATTTTCTTTTTCTATCTATTCTAAAATACAATAAATCTTTTATATCGTATTCAAAATCTAACCAAGATCCTCTATTTGGAATTACCCTACAATTAAATAAAAATTTGCCACTAGAGTGAGTTTTTCCCTTGTCATGATCAAAGAAAACCCCAGGACTTCTATGCATTTGATTAACGACGACCCTTTGTACTCCATTAACTATAAATGTTCCGCTAGGTGTCATCATTGGGATTTCTCCCATGTAAACTTCTTGTTCTTTAGCAGACAATATTTCTTTTGTATTATTTTCTTGATCAATTTCGTAAATTACCAATCTTAAAGTAGGTTTTAAAGCTGATGAATAAGTTAAATCCCTCTGAATACATTCTTCTACACCGTATTTTGGTTTTTCCAATCGATAAGAAACGTATTCTAAAGTCGCTTTTTCTGCTAAATCTTCTATGGGAAATATGTCTCTAAAAACTCTAGCTAGACCTTTTTGTACAAAGTTTTTATCACTTTTGTTAACTAGGTTTAAGAATTCATTATAGGAATTTTTTTGGACTTCTATTAAATTTGGAATTGATAAAGTCTCTTTTAACTTCCCAAAATTTTTTCTGATATTTTTTTTTTCAGTAAACGATAGTTGCATTTATTGAATCTGATTCTCAAAAATCAGATTTAAAAATTTTGTTATTTTAATTCTACTTTGGCTCCAGCAGCTTCTAATTTTTTCTTAATTTCTTCTGCTTCTTTCTTATTAACACCTGACTTTACTTCTTTAGGTGCGCTTTCGACCAAATCTTTAGCTTCTTTCAAACCTAATGTTGTAAATGTTCTAATTTCTTTTATTACATTAATTTTTTTATCTCCAATTGAAGTAAGCATAATTGTAAATTCATTTTGCTCCTCCGCTGGTGCTGCTGCTCCACCTGAATCAGGTGCGCTGACAGTGGTTGTTGCAGCAGTCACACCCCACTTTTCTTCTAATTGCTTTGAAAGTTCAGCAGCCTCTACAACTGTTAATTTTGATAAATCTTCTATAATCTTATTTAAATCGGTCATAAATTTTCTATGTTGATTGTTTGCTTTTTTCGAGCGTCAAAATAGCAATTTTTGAGCCTGGTGCAAGTAAAATACTTAACAATTTTTGTGCCGGAGATTGTAAAATGCTAGCTATTTTAGTTCTAGCTTCGTTCAATGTTGGTAGAGTGGCTATTTTCAGTACATCTTCTAGTTTAAGAACCTCTTCACCCATTACTCCACCAAGAATCTTTAAGTTTTGATTATCTTTTGAAAATTTTGTCAATATTTTTGCCGAAGAAATTGCATCTTCCGATAGCGCAACCGCAGTTGGTCCAGAAAACATGTCAGCTATATCCTTACATTTAGTATCTTTTAAAGCTAATTTTGTAATTCTATTTTTAGTAATTTTGAACATTATGCCATGCTTCCTCATTTCAGCTCGCAAAACATCTAATTGATTAACACTTAACCCTTGATAATGAGTTACTAATACTGAATTATTTGCTTCAAAAAATTTTTTCATCTCGCTTATATAATTCTTTTTTTGTTCTTTGTTCATCATAAAATCAAATAGTCTTGTTCAGTTTAAGTTTATAAGATGTTCCCATTGTAGAAGTAACAAATGCACTTTTAACAAAATTACCTTTTACTCCTGAAGGTTTTTCTTTAGAAATAACATCAAGGACAGCATTGAAATTTTTGATTAAATTTTCATCTGAAACACTTTTCTTTCCTATCGATAAAGCAATATTCCCATCCTTATCATTTTTTATTTCAACTTGTCCCGATTTTATATCTTTCACTGATTTAATAATTTCATTTGTAACTGTTCCAAGTTTTGGGTTTGGCATTAATCCTTTTGGACCTAAAATTTTTCCAAGCTTGCCTAATTTGATCATCATTTTAGGAGTTGATACAAGTTTTTCAAAATTGATTTTTCCTGCGGAAATATTATTAATCAAATCATCAGAACCAATAACATCAGCAGTGCTTTTTTTTGCTTCCTCTAATTTTTCTTCTTCACAAATAACCGCAACTCTAATTTTTTTGTTTTTTGTCACCGGTAAATTGAGAACTGTTCTTATGTTTGTTTCGCTTTTTTTTTGTTTTAAATTAAGTCGAAAATGAACGTCAACGGATTCATCAAATTTTGCCGTACAATTTTTTTTAATAATCTTTAACAAATTTTCAATCTTATCATGTTTTAACTCTCTGGTTTCTTGTGGTAATGCTTTATATCTTTTTGAAATCATTAAATTTACTCCTTAACTTCAATACCCATAGAACGTGCAGAACCACATATAATTTTAGTAGCTTCTTTTAAGTCTATGGCATTAAGATCTTTCATTTTCTCTTTAGCTATTTGTTGCGCTTGCTTTATCGTTATTGAGCCAGTAATAACCCTTCCTGGCTCTTTAGATCCACTCTTTAACTTTGCCGCTTGTTTAATGAAGTGGGAAGCTGGTGGTGATTTGATGATAAAGTCAAATTTTTTATCTTTGTAAACTGTTATGACAACTGGTACAGGATTGCCCATAAAATTTTTTGTTTTCTCATTAAATGCTTTGCAAAATTCCATAATATTAATTCCTCTTTGTCCAAGAGCTGGACCAACTGGTGGCGCTGGGTTAGCTTGCCCTCCTTTGATTTGAAGTTTCACATATTCTTTAATTTCTTTTTTTGCCATTACTGCACTTTCTCAACCTGATTGAATTCCAATTCTACAGGCGTTGGTCTTCCAAAAATCATAACCGAAACCTTAAGTCTTGATTTCTCCTCATCGGTCTCTTCAACAAGGCCATTAAACGATGCAAAAGGACCGTCAATAACTTGAACTTTTTCGCCAATATTGTAGCTTATGAAAGATTTTGTTTGAACTACTCCATCTTTAATTTGTCCTTTAATTTTTTCTATCTCTTTTTCAGAAACAGGAAGTGGATTTCCTTTTTGACCCAAAAAACCACTCACTTTTTTTATATTCTTTATTAAATGATATAACTGGTTATCCATATCCATTTTAACCAAAACATATCCTGGAAAATATTTTTTTTTCCTCTGAACTCGCTTACCTCTTCTAACCTCAGTTACCTCATGAGTGGGTACAAGCACCTCTTCTATCTTATCCTCCAATTTTGCTTTAACAGCTTCTTTTTTAATTGAGTCTGCAACCTTCTTTTCAAAGCTAGAATATGACTGGACAATATACCAATTTTTCATAATTTAAAAACTTATAGTTAATATTAAATTCAACAAAAATTTGAGTATTTGGTCTAAAATTAAAAAAAATATAGCAGCAACTATAGCTAACAAAACAACCATTACGGCACCTGTTAACGTTTCTTTTCCTGTTGGCCAAGAAACTTTAAAGGCTTCGTTCTTAACTGATTGAATAAACTTAAATGGGTTAATCATATTGTTTCCCTAATTTGGCAGGAGCGGAGGGGATCGAACCCCCAACCTCCGGTTTTGGAGACCGGCGCTCTACCAATTGAGCTACACTCCTAAAGAGTTTTACTCTAAAATTTTAGTTACCACACCAGCTCCAACAGTTTTGCCGCCTTCACGGATTGCAAAATTCAATTTTTCGTTCATTGCAATTGGTGTAATTAATTTAACTGTAAATGTTGCATCATCACCAGGCATTACCATTTCGGTACCTTTTGGAAGCTCAACTTCTCCTGTAACGTCAGTTGTTCTGAAATAAAACTGTGGTCTATATTTTGTAAAGAAAGGAGTATGTCTTCCTCCTTCTTCTTTTTTTAATACATAAGCTTGTGCTTCGAACTTTGTGTGCGGCGTTACAGAACCTGGTTTTGCAAGTACCTGACCACGTTCAACATCCGCTCTTTCCACGCCTCTTAATAAAGCTCCTATATTGTCTCCGGCTTCTCCAGTATCCAAAATTTTTCTAAACATTTCTACACCAGTACAAACCGTTTTTTTGGTTTCTCTGATTCCAACTATTTCAAGTTCTTCACCAGTTTTAACAATCCCTTGCTCAACACGACCTGTCGCAACAGTTCCCCTGCCCGATATCGTAAAGATATCCTCAACAGGCATTAAGAAAGGTTTGTCTTTTGGTCTTTGTGGTTGAGGAATATGTTCATCAATTGCTTTCAACAATTCAAGAATTGAATTTTTTCCAATTGCTTCATCCTTTCCTTCAACTGCGGCTAGTGCAGAACCTTTAATTATAGGAATTTTATCCCCAGGAAATTTATATGAAGTTAATAGTTCCCTAATTTCTTCTTCAACCAAAGCAACCAGCTCTTGGTCTTTAACCTGATCAATTTTATTTAAATAGACTACAATTGCCGGAACACCAACTTGCCTTGCTAATAATATATGTTCTCTGGTTTGTGGCATGGGTCCGTCATTTGCACTAACTACTAAAATTGCTCCATCCATTTGTGCTGCACCGGTAATCATATTTTTTACATAATCAGCATGTCCTGGACAATCTACGTGAGCATAATGCCTCTTATCTGTTTCATATTCTACATGAGCTGTAGCTATCGTTATTCCTCTTTCTTTTTCCTCTGGTGCTTTATCAATTTGATCATACGCTACAAATTCTGCACCACCTTTTTCTGATAAAATTTTTGTTATAGCTGCAGTTAATGTTGTTTTTCCATGATCCACATGACCAATTGTACCTACGTTTGCATGCGGTTTTGTTCTTTCAAATTTCTTTTTCTCTGCCATTTTATATACCTCAATAATTCATGTCTTTTTTTTATATTAAATTTGGAGCGGGTGAAGGGAATCGAACCCTCACGACCAGCTTGGAAGGCTGGTGTTCTACCATTGAACTACACCCGCGTCATTCCAAACGTATCACACTCACCAGTTGCATCAAACTTTCTTGAATGGTGGAGGGGGAAGGATTCGAACCTTCGAAGACCGAAGTCAACGGGTTTACAGCCCGCCCCATTTGACCACTTTGGTACCCCTCCATACTTACAGGGGTAACCCCCTTTCAATAAAGCTCTCAACAACAAGGTTTTATATGCATGTTCTTAAATAAAAGCAATAAATGATTTTAATGAAAAAAGTATGATATTAGTGAAAAAATAATTGAAATATCATGATAAAAACATCTTTTTTTATTGCAGGCAAACACGCTGTCACTAAAGCATTAAAAAATCCTAACAGAAAAGTTCTGAGAGTGTTCCTAACTGAAGAATCAAAAAAAAAACTAAATAGTGAAAATCAAAATAAGCATTTACTAAAAAATGTAAAAATTTTATATAAAACTAATAAAGAGTTGAACAGATTATGTTCAAAAGATCAAATTTCTCATCAAGGATTAATTGCTGAGATTATGCCCTTAGAAGAACCCAATATAAAAAAATATTTAACAGAAAATTCGGAAAAAAAATGCATCACTTTTGCTGCTATTGAAGGAGTTACTGATCCTAGAAATATCGGTTCAATAATAAGAAGTGCATTATCGTTTCATATCGATGGAATAATCGTTGTGAAAAGATCTTATCCCGGTCAAAGTAAACTTCTTTACAAGACTGCCAGTGGATGCGTAGAATTACTAAATATATTTGAAGTGTCTAATATTAATACAACATTAAAATATTTAAAATCAAAAAACTTTTGGATATGTGCTTTTGATTCACAAAGTAAAAATGATTTTTTAAAACATAATTGGGATGGGAATAATGTTTTGTTATTTGGTTCAGAGGGTTATGGTTTAAAATATCAAACAAAAAAGAATTCAGATTTTTTACTCAAAATAAATATAAATAAGAAAGTTGAAAGCCTCAATATTTCAAATAGTGCGTCTATTATATTCCACCATTTAGATCAAATAAAAAAAATAAAATAATTTTAATTCCTTATCCCATAAAGTTGAACGTTCAATAAATGTAGTTTTTCACTTTCATATAAAGTCCAACTTTTTTGTATATCGGTTGGAATATTGCAATTATAACCCATGACCGGTTCGTAACAAATTACCCACAACTTATTTATATCTGAAGAAATATTATTAATATTGAGAATCTTAAAATTGTTATTTTTAAATACATTGAGAGACTGAATATAATTTTCAATGATCTTATCAATTACTTTGGGTGCATAAAAATATAAATTTTTTGTCTCATGTTTTTTTAAATTACCAAGGAGTTTGGTAAATTCGGGTTTTGAATTTTTTCTAAATTGAATTTCAATATAATTATTTATAATAGTTGGAATTAAAATACTTATAAGTAAGAAAATTTTTAATTTTTTGTTGTCAATTTCGAAAATTAAAGTTGATATAAGAATAAAAATTGGTATTAAAACAAATATAATATATCTGTCAGTAAGAATCGGAGTTTTTAACAACGCATAAAATAAAGGAATTAAATAAGAAAAAAACAAAATAAATATAAGTGGCAAATAATTATTGGAAGTAAATAATATTTTCTTTCTAAAACGAATTATTAAAAAAAATAATGTAGATAAATAAATTAATCCCATGATTTTTGATCCAAAAAATCTTGAAAAATAATAATTATAATAAAATTTCCAATTTTCATATTCTAAAAAATATTCGTTGTAAGAAAGTTGGGAAATTAAATAATTATAATTTATTATTAAGTATATAATTAAGATAAATGGAATTGATAAAAAAAATAAAAGATTTTTTTTCTTGAATGCAATAAACGAGTAGATGGAATAAAAGATTTGTGAAAAAAAAATAATAAATACAAAAGGATGTGACGATAGACTTAATACAGAAAAAAAAATAAATAAGAAAAAAATATATATTTTTTTAAAATAAATTAAATCTGAAAATATTATTTTATAATAAAAAATTAAATTTATCGTACTTAATAAAAAAACAAGGGTATATGTCCTTGTCTCTTGAGAATATTTAATTAAATATATGTTTATACTTACTAATAAAATCGTAAGTAAAAACGAGTTATTTTTTGCAACTTGATAAGAAAGAATCCCTACAAGGGGAATTGATAGTATGCCAAAAATAAGCGGAACATGCCTACCTATTTCGGGATCGTATCCAAAAAATTTTAAATAGATTTTTAAAAATAGCTGAAATAAATAAGGAGTCTGATCATCAACAAGTTCCCTTCTAACAAATGTAGCATGAAGAGTAATATTTGGATCGGCAACCCAAAAATCAACCAACTCATCAAGCCAATAATTCTCAAAATTTAATTGGTATAATCTTAAGAAGACCCCAGTCAAAATAAATAATATAGAAACCCAAAGAATACTTTTTCTATCTAGCATAAATATTTAAATTAATTTATTTGTTTCCAGCAACTTCTAAAATGCATCAATTTTTGTCTGAAACTTACCAAGAATCAAAGCATGAATATCTGCTGTTCCCTCATATGTATTGACTGCTTCAAGATTAATTAAGTGTCGGATAATATGGTACTCATCTAAAAGACCGTTGGCACCCAATATGTCTCTTGCGTCTCTAACAATTTTAAGGGCTTTATTACAATTATTTCTCTTCAACATACCAATGGCAATTTTTGTATCTTTATTTTCATCCATGGCTCTTCCGGTATGCAGGCAAGCGCTAAGACCAAGTGAAATTTCAGTTTGCATATCTGCTAATTTTTTTTGAACTAACTGTTTAACAGCAAGTTGTTTATTAAACATAACTCTATTTTCTGCATAATCTTTTGCAATTAACCATGATGATTCCGCTGCACCCATTACTCCCCACGCAATTCCATATCGAGCTTTGTTTAAACATGAATAAACAGACTTCCAACCTTGTGCGGTGGGTAGAATATTATTTTTTGGGACCTTAACATTATTTAAAATTATCTGACCTGTAGGACTTATTTTTAAACTTGCCTTTTCTATCATAGAAGTTGTCAAACCTTGTGATTTTCTATTAACAATAAATCCATGAACTTTTTTTTCTTTACTTA
>Ga0187827_10005319_pt1 | contig 15292 bp, 11 predicted proteins | sample ETNtaG_39_FD_167969 | JGI IMG/M metagenome (GOLD analysis project Ga0187827, IMG submission 167969) | Marine microbial and viral communities from oxygen minimum zone, Eastern Pacific Ocean - ETNP2014_SV_150_PacBio MetaG (Illumina Assembly) | ecosystem: Environmental > Aquatic > Marine > Hypoxic...
ACACCCACACAGTGTCTTCGATGCCGTAGCCATGGAACGCCTGCAAATCAAGGTTCGCGAGGAGCCAATCAGTCAACTGGTTCAGGACTACGACATGGCGATTGTCAGCAGTGGATCCTCGGCTGTCATCGACCTCTATGTGCTCGGTCTGCCGGTCATAATATTTCAGTTCGATGACAATCTTGATTTCAGCCCTTTGAAGAGCATCTTGGAGTTGCCTACCGTTAGTAATGCCGACGAACTTGTGGAAACACTGAAGAACGCGAGAGTTCCTGTCGAGCCACTTCTAGAACCTGATGATGCTTTCTTTCTCGACCCCTCGCTGAATCTGTGGAGTTCACTACTCAGTAATTCACCTGCAGGCCATCCGTAGTTGTTGAGCAACTCCGGCCTTGGTGAAGGCGACCATACTCACTGACAGCAAGGGGCAACTGAGGCGTCGAGGTTCTAGCCGAGCAGGTACATAGGATGCCGAGTATGGGAGTTACTGTCATGGCCATGGCCGACCGGATTCACTGGTTGTAGTAGATGGCTTTGCGACATAGGGAAACGTCACGTGCAAGTCTTGAGCCCATGAGCGAAATCCCTGAGGTGCCAGACACAGACAGTGGTGGCCTCACGACAATGCTGTTGTCGTTATGGAATCATCTGAGCAGTCGCAGGCACCGGCAACTGGTGCTTCTCCTGGCCTTAGTTTTTCTCAGCGCGCTTGCCGATGTCATCACTCTGGGGGCAGTCCTGCCATTCATCAGCGTTCTGACTACACCCGAACGCGTGTACTCCTATCCACTGGTTTCGAGTGCAGCGGACTCACTGGGCATTGGGACGGCTGGCGAACTGGTCCTGCCACTTACACTCGTCTTTGTTGCTACGGCTCTACTCGCTGGGGCTATTCGCTTGTTGTCCCTGTGGTCCACGGTTCGTCTTGCAGTCGCCATTGGTGCGGATCTCAGTGCCGATGTGTACAGAAGGACTCTCCACCAGCCGTACAGCACCCATATCGCGCGCAACAGCAGCGGGCTGATCAGCGGTCTCACAACCAAGCTAGATGTTGTGGTCGACGGTGTGATTCTGTCAACGTTGCACTTGGTCGGTTCCCTGTCACTGATAGTGGCGGTGGTTACTGCGCTGGTGTTGATCGATCCGACTGTAGCCGCTATCGGACTTCTTTCTTTCGGTAGCTCTTATGTTGCTGTCACCCTGGTATTTCGGCACAAGCTCATGAATAACAGTTTCATGGTTTCGGAGGGGCATACGAGAATGGTCAAGTGCCTGCAGGAGGGAATGGGGGGGATTAGGGACATCCTGATGGGTGGGACACAGTCGTTCTTTGCCACTACGTTTGGGGCTGCTGATCGACAGTTTCGACGGGCTCGGGGGAACACCATTTTCATCAGCAGTTCCCCACGATTTGTTATGGAAGCTCTGGGGATAATACTCATCGCCCTGCTGGCGTTCGGAATGAGCAGGCAGGCCGGCGGCCTTACAACTGGTCTACCTACGTTGGCAGCATTAGCAATTGGCGGTCAGAGGCTTCTGCCGGCTCTACAACAAGGCTATGCCGGTTGGACGGGACTCATCGGGAACCGTGTACTGGCAGCAGAGGTCACCAGTTTGCTGAATCAACCCACTCCTAACAGGGTTGATGGGCCGCCACCGGAGACAACACCGTTCGCGAAATCGCTTGAACTCGACTCAGTCTCTTTCCGATACGCGGCCGATGGTCCACTCGTGCTGGAGAATGTCACCATTGAAATTCAACATGGTGCCACCGTTGGCCTCGTCGGTTCTACGGGTAGCGGGAAGAGCACAGTGATTGATCTTCTGATGGGCCTCCTTGAACCTACCTCAGGCACTGTCCTCGTCGACGGAACACCAATCACTGGTGCGCAAAGACAGTCATGGCAACAAGGCGTCGCTTACGTGCCACAGACGATCTTCTTAACCGACGGGAAGATCACCGACAACATCGCGTTTGGGATTCCCCAGGATGAAGTCGAGATGGCAAGAGTGCGAGCATCGGCTCGCGCAGCGGCCATTGCGGACTTTATCGAGAGTAGACCCGACGGCTACGACACCAGAGTAGGCGAGCGGGGGATCCAACTCTCAGGTGGCCAAAGGCAACGGATCGGTATTGCCCGCGCGTTCTACAAGGGGACCAGCGTGCTTGTGTTTGACGAGGCAATGAGTGCTCTTGATCCCGAAACGGAACGAATGGTTGTTGACTCGATCAATCATTACGGCAATCACTTCACTGTTATTATGGTGTCCCACAGGCTGCGAACTGTCGAGAACTGTGACATCATTTATCAGTTTGCTAATGGGTGCCTTGTGGCGCAGGGAACACTTGAGGAGCTCACGTCCAACAACTCAATGTTCAGACAGATGGCAGATCTAGTCGACTTCTAGTGCTGTAACCACTAGTGAACAACGGTTCATATCGATCCGTTACTGATATGAATCGTGCCGACTACTTATTGCCATAATTGCTAGTCAACCTCTAGTGGGATAGTAATTGGTTCGATGCCAGTTTCTATGATTTAGTTGGCAGTACATACTACTAAAAGGAAAGAATAACGAGTGTGGTCAAGCCAATTCTTATTGACACTCGGACGCCGTCCTTTGGGCGCCAAGCCTCAACCCCTCATGTTGGAGTTGAAGAACGCCGTGTAGTGCTTTCCACCCATCAAATCACCATGCACATCACACTTCGCGCATGGGTTGAAACCACGATCCGATGCCATCATCGATGACCTGACATCCTGATAGAACCCGTTTGTCCATATATCCCAAATTGAGTCAACCAGTGCATTTCCCATCACGAGATCCTTCGACCAATCATGGGCACACAGGAGTACATCACCGTTGTAGTCGATTGCCACCTGATAGAAGGGGTAGTGGCACGGTCGCTTCAGCGGGAGGAGTTCAACACTCACTGACTGATCCGTCTCTGCCCGGTATCGGTTCGAATCGACCAGGCCGGCCCGATTCGAGACAGTCATTCCATAATCTCCATTGTTGAAATACCGGCGGCGAAGACCCATCTGTGTCACTGAATAGCCACCTCGTTCACGCTTTCCCATGAACTCGACATACTGGTTCTCGTCGTCGTAGAGACTGAACTGGATACAGTCAATGCCGGACTCGTAGAGGCTGGCCAACTTGTCATCACGCTTCCGGATGACATCACCGTTGCTCACCACATGGAGTTCTGCCTCTGGCAGGATTCGTTTTGTGATTCTCGCGAGTTCATGGATCTGTTTGTGGAGCAATGGTTCAGAAAACATAGACCAGAGGACAATGCCGTCGAAATCAATGGACTTGAGATCTATAAGGATCTTCTCATAGTCACCCGGAGCTATTCCCTCCCTGCGATTGGTGAATACCTCTGGATCAGAGACCGGACAGAAAGAGCATCGCCGATTGCATGCACCCCAGATGTTGAACTCCACGATACTGAAAACTGGAATCCTGTGGTGCGTCCGGATTCTTTCCTGGACGGCCTGTCTCTTTTCTGGAATCGATGGATCGAGGTAGACGGACATGGCTGGCTCACGATTGTGTAGGGATCAACAGGGAGAGGGTACCGTGGGCCCAGTCGTGCGGTGAAACAGGGAGGCATGTTGAGTTGACGCCTGCACATTATCTTGGAGCGACTCAGGTTTCATCCACAGTTATCAGACCTTCAGTTCCACAGCCGTGACTCACCATGGGGTCGAAAAGCGCACGGTTGGACGACTCAGTATGCAGACTGTGTGCTGGCGAGTTTGGAGATCACCCGACCCACACCGGTCCAGACCACGACTGGATCAGTCATCCAACAAATCGCTACAATCCAAGGGAACTGTCCATCCCTTGGGGAGGATCGGGACCTCCACCCGTCCGTCCGGATCAGTTGCACACTCGCTGGCTACCATGTCCAGCCCTGCCACCCATGCAGGGCCGGAACGCCGGGTCGGGCTTGGTGCCCAGTGGGTGACCACAGAGGCCAGAAGGACAAGCCCCATTGCTGTGGCGACCACTCGTCCAGCCGGCTGAAGTCGTTCCAGATCAGAAATGTTCTCCATTACCATTAGGAGTGCCCACACGATGCAGAATGCCGGGAACACGGCGTAGCGGGGTTCGGGACCTGTCAGCATTGATGCAGCAAGGAAACACATAATTCCGGAGACAGGAACTACAAGTACCAACTCTGCTCGCTCCTTCTTTCCCCTACGCTGGTTTCGAACTGCTACAACAACAAATGTCGTAGCCAACAGTGCCAGCATCACAAGGCCTATCAACGCGCGAATAACCAATTCAGCACTGATACCAACAGTTTCATCCGCGGCAGAGATCCCGGGCCACAAAGGCAGCAGATTAAAAGAGACCACGCGTTCGAGGAAAAGGAACCCGGCCTTGGCAACCGAACGATCTGAGGATAAGTCACGATCCTCGGCCAAAGTGGCGATCATGGCCAGTTGCACTGTTATACCGAGTGCCCAGCCAACGACGACTGGAGCTGGCGACCTCGTCTGGTAGACCCGCCAGTCCCACCAAAGCCGGAGGGCGACCAACGGTGCCAACCCGAGCGTCAAAGGAGAGGTGAGCCCAGCCATGGTGATCAGAGCAACGTCGTTCACCTGCCGGCCTCTACTCTCTTGACGACCAACCAAGATGACTGCCGCCGGACACAACATCAGGAAGTGGAGGTTCGCAAGGCCGCCAATCACCTCGAAGCCAACTATGGGGAGAATGACCGGAACAAAGGCCAGAGCAACCCGACTAAGCGGTTGATCAAGGTGACGATCTCCCGCCAGGACAACTGTCACAGCAAACCAACCCAAGACGAGTGCGCACATCGAGAACATGACCGCCGGAGCAACCTCAAGCGGCCCGAGCGTAGCTACGGGACTCAGTACACGCGGCAAGAAAAGAAAGTAACCACCCAGCGAACTAGTGATTGGTTTGATCCACCCATGCTCCATCGCTTGAGCGAAGAGCAGCGCACCGTCTTCGCCCCAGAAGTTCCTAGAGGCAAATGGCGCTCGTGCCCAGAGAAGAACCGCCGCACCCACTCCCGCGATTGCGCAGAGCCACGATCTCGATAGAGGGTGATCCATTGTCACGCTCTCAGCCCAGTTCAACAGGAATCATTGTGAGAGCCTCCAAGGTCCGACCTTTCTTCTATCCCTGCTAGGGCCTAGAATTATCAAGAACGGTTATTACATATCCCCTCGTCGTTTCGAGAACTACCTCGTAGGCATGTTCGTAGGGATTGAAGGTTGCGAGTCGTTTGAAGCCGGCAGTTGGAGATCTAACGGCAACACGCTCACCTCTGCATTATCCGACACAGTTGGCGACTGGCGACAAATTCCACGAAGATTGTCTCGAAACACTGATCCTCTTGACTTGCGCGTAGTTGCCTCTATTCGAAGTCTTCGGAACGTCGCAAATAGCCTTTCCTCAAACACAGTGTCCGATCGATTGGTCTTGTAGTTACGAATACTTCGTAGAATATGGGATGGATGAAGAAGATAACTCAAACCGTAGAACGTAGACATCCCAATAAGGCGATAGAAGCCCAGTTCACGAGAACCTACATTCTCACACACATTACTAGACTTTCCCAGGCCCATGAAGATCATTAGGCTTTCAAAGTAGGAGTTATCGAGTTTCTCTATGTGTTTAGTGCTTTGGAGATATCGGAATAACTCAGACCCTGGATAAGGGGAAAAGAGGTAGAGTCCGACATCATCTACTCCCATTAGAGCAAATCTGAAATTCACCCAGAGAGTTTTCAGAATATCTGAACGGGTTTCTTTCGGAAAACCGATCATGAGATTACACTTTACATAGAGGCCATGTTTCTTTGCATATCGAACAGTGTCGTAAAGTCTGGGAAGTTTGACTCGCTTTTTTATCTCTTTTAGGGTTTGACTAGAGCCACTTTCCGGAGCCAACGTAATATTCATACACCCGGCAGCAGCCATGGCTGCGACACACTCCTCATCTAGTGCTTCGGCTCGCGTACCGCTAGGCAGTTGCCACGTAAACTTGAGTGACCGGTTCTGGATTTCTTTACAGAATTCCAATACCCAACTCTTTCTACAAATAGCCGTAAGATCCATGAAATCGATATTTTGAGCACCATAGTTATTGATATAGTGTTCAATTTCATCGAGAACCAGTGCTGGTTTTCTCATTACGTAACGGGTAGTCCACATGGTGGGATTTGAGCAAAATGTGCATTGGTAAGGACAACCTCGGGTAGCAAGCACCGGCATGCTCCGACCTCTCTCCACACCATGTCCCTCGCCGGTCTCAAAGAATGGCTCCAGGTTGAAAAGTCCCCAAGCTGGCCAAGGGAGATCGTCGGGAGAGGTAAGGCGGGGTCGTACCTGGGTTCTGCATACAGAGCCGTCCTCATCCAGGTAGCACAGACCCTCAACACTGTCGAGGTCGCGCTTCCCATCAAGGAACTCCGCAAAATCCACAATCGTGAACTCACCTTCACCTAGCGCGACGTACTTCACTGCAGTACATGTGTTCAGAATGTGTTCCGGAAGGGCCGTTGCATGCTCTCCTCCAACAATGATCGGGACGATTGGGAACTTATTGTGGATCGCGTTGATCACTGCTTCGACATGCGGCCAGTCCTGTGAGAACTGTGCCGTAACAGCAAATGCGTCGGGAGCCATCTCGATTCGGTTGACAATGGCGTTGGTGGACAGACCCCGGTACCGTACTGATGGCGCGTAGGAAACATCAATGTGATCTAAGCCTTCACCAAAGGCATCAAGGCAACGAACCTCGTGTCCATGCTTTAGTAGGTTCCCAGCAAGGTAGGCGATTCCCTGAGGCATTGTGACCGGGGCGCTGTAACTGCTGCTGGCGAAGACTCCCGGCGGTCGCAGCAAGAATAGGCAACTCATTGTGTGCAGACGATACCACCACGGCCCTGTGGGCAGTCTGGCAAATTCAGCAATGGGTCAACACTGCAGTTGCAAGTCCATGACCAAGTCGACACACCCCAACCCAATGATCCAACCCACGCGGAGCGAAACGAAATCAAGCAGGTTGCCATGAAGATACGCGACACGGTCCATCTGCAGGGAATACTAAGACCAAATCGATATCTGCCTGACATCAAACTACGTGCCACACCTAGATCCATCCACTGTTGATCCCGTCCTTCACCCATGGGATCATCTCATCAAGGACTGTCTCGATTGGCGTGTCCGCTACAAACCCCAGAGATTCCCGAGCCTTCGACACATCGGGGACCCGTTTCTGGACATCATGGCGATAAGGAGTGTCGTGCTCTACGGAAAAAGGTCTGGCAGATCCGTGAACCTTCCTCCACACCAACTCGGCAAGTTCCAGTACTGTCGTGACACGCGAGGTCGAAAGGTTGAAATCCTCATTAGTAGCAACATCTGCTTCGAGTGATCCGATTACCCCCCGCGCCAAGTCCCCACCATAGGTGTAACACCTAACCTGATCACCGCTACCAAGAATCCTCAACGGGTCCTGCCCCTTGAGTACCTTCTGGATCAAGTCCGGAACTACGTGGCTCATTGCGAGTGATACAGAGCCAGATCTAATGTCCACATCTCCGAGAGCGCGACGCTCGCCGATTCCGACACAGTTGAAGGGGCGCAGAATAGTAAACGGGATCCCGTACTGGTCCCAAGCTGCTCGGGCAAAATACTCAACTGCAAGTTTCTGGAAACCATAGGAGGAGTGTGGAGGAGGAACCTGTAGTTCTTCCCCTTCACGACTCGGCCAACGATCAGTTGATTCGAAGACCATCGATGACGAAAGGTATGTAACCTTCTTTAAACGACCTCGGGGGAACACCTCGATTGCAGCATCACAGGTGCTAGCAATGATTCTTTCATTGGTAGCTAGGAGGTCGTAGGCATAGGAATGAAAGTAGGTAATGCCTCCAATCATCGCTGCACCAGCAATTACGTGGTCGGCCTCAAGAAATAGGCGTTCTAACAACTTGGTGTCTCGGACATCACCTTCCACGAACTCATAGTCAGGGTTTCCATCATAGGATCGGGGTACCGGACCATACTTGCTCAGGTTGTCGACTCCTGTGACTGAGTACCCTTGGTTCAGCGCTTCCTCGGTGATATACCCACCAATAAACCCTGCTGCACCTGTTAGCACGATGTGGCCAAGATCAGTTCCCATTAGATTGATCCGAAGCGCTTTTTGGGTCTCATAAATGCTCGGAAGTACCAGCGCAGGTACTGTGGAATCCATTGCCACAACCTGAACCCTGACTTTCCGAATGACCGTTCCAGCCAAATCGTCGGTACTTCTGCAACGGGTAAGCGTAATAGGCAGGCCTTAGCAACAAGTTCCAGGCCCATCTCAAATCCGTGACTTGACTCGATTCCGACCTTTTCCAGGAATCTCCGATCATAGGCTTTGAAAGCATTTGTAGCGTCGTGAGTGCCTACTCTGGCAAGGAAATAAAGCGACAGGCAAGCAAGTCTGGAAAACATCGACTTGAGAAACGGTGCTCCAACGTGTTGGCCCCCAGCCATATATCTGGAAGGGACTGCAATAACGACTCCCCGTTCAACGAGTAGTACAAGGTCATCGATCACTCGCGGGTCGTCACTACCGTCCGCCATTGTCACAACCACGACCGGCGCTGTCGATCCTTGAATACCTGTCTGGATAGCTGTCGCAGGGCCACCAGCCAGTTCGTTTACCAGCAGCCGGAACCTGGGATCCTCAGCTCCAATACCTTCAACAGCACCTACCGTCAGGTCGTCTAAGTTGTCGACTACCACCAGACATTCAAATGGCAAAGACACCCCTTCGGCTATTCGTTGGAGCACCGGAGTGATCGAGTCGTGCTCATTTCTCGCCGGGATGATGATGCTGCACCGCGGAGTGTTCAAATCAACACACCATTGCCATAGATGTTCCAAATATCGATTAACGGTTGGTCACAGATCAGCGACCGATAGGCCTGGTGGGGGGCTGCCACGATAACAAGATCCGATTCACCTAGAACACGATCCTCGGCTACTAACCGGTGATCCGTTACATACGGGTCTGAGCACAACACTTCCTTTGCCCGGAACAGGAGCAACTTCCGCAACTTGTAACTAAGACTGCTCCGGTTATCGTCTGTGTCGCCCTTGAACGCCATCCCTAAGATACCAACCGTCATTTCGGCGAGTTCGAATCGGTCTTCAAGTCGTTCGATCAGATATAGAGGCAGTCCTTCGTTGACCATGACGGCCGCGTTTCCCAGAGCAAATGTGTTGCCAGTAAAGGCCGATAACTGCATGGTGTCCTTAAACAGACAGGGGCCTGCAGCAAAGCCGGCGCCTGGCATATCGGCTGCCCTTGGATAGTCGGTCGTGATAGCCACACGCACACGCTCAAAGTCGACATTGAAGTCATTTGCCATCATCCAGAACTGATTTGCCGCTGCAAACTTGATGTACCGCCAACTGTTCGTGAACAACTTGGCCAACTCGGCTTCCTCCGGTTCCACCCGGATCGAACTGACCCCTATCGAATCAAACAACTCCACCGCACGATTCGACACTTCAACTGATCTGGTACCTACAAGTTGGGGAAGCTCTGTGATCTCCTCAAGGGCGAAACCCTCAGCTATTCGTTCGGGACAACACGCGACAACAACGTCCTGATGGTGTTCGTCGAACCAACCCTCTACCTTGCGGGTGACTCCCGGAAAGACGGTCGATCGCAAAATGACCAATTGCCCTGAGTTGAAGAATGGCGAGAAGTCCGACAGGACTCGAATGACCGCTCCTGGATCTGGATTTAGGTACTCGTCAACTGGTGTCCCAATGACTACTACGACACATTCGGCTTCTACCAGACACGATGGATCGGTGGTAGCAGAAAATTTCTGGGTCGACAACACCCTTGCCAGTAGCTCCTGTGCACCTCTTTCCATGAACGGCATCTCGCCAACGTTGACGCTGTCTACCTTTATCTCATCACGATCAAGTGCCGTCACCTGATGCCCGCAATCGGCCAATACCAGCCCAAATGGCAGACCGACGTGACCCACGCCACCAACGATCACGATCTTCATACAGCAACCACCTCAGCGAGAATAGCCTCCAGCGAACTGGCCTAGAGGGTGTCAAGATACTGAAGAAAAGCAGATACCTGACAAGCTAGTGGCCGCGCTGACACAGCCACCACGGATGTACAGGCCTCGGCCCGACATATGACCGGCCAATGGTGATGAGGCTTGATGGTGTTGGCCAGGCCCAATCGCCCTACGGTTCTGGTTCACCTAACCGAGTTGAACCTCGGGGATTCAGACAGCAGTACAGATCTCCAAGTTGGCGGCCAACGCCCACCGTGACTAAGCATACGAATGTGACACTGGGACGGCAGATTAATCCAACACACCAATCTCCCTAATCTCCGACGGTCACATCAGGGTGAATACGGGCTATCGCGTAAATAGACTCTTGGCCAATTGACCGTAGAGTCTTCCTGCGAACGGCCACGAAAAGAGCGTGTTAGTCGACATCGCACACTCGTATGTACAGTGGCACTCGGTTTCTCTGATCCATGTTCGAAGATTCTTGGCATCGCTAGATTGAACCATCTCAGAAAACGTCGCCTCGCGGCAATCAGTGCCATTCGCGGTGAAACTGTCGTTCCGACGATCAACGGTAACAGGTGATTCCGTCGAATTGATGGGCCCGGACCTAAGCGGCTTACCTGAGCGCTGAGTCCCCCTTATTGCACCGATCGCCTTGTTCGGAGGCAGGATCTCACATGCTGCAACTGTCCCGTTCTCATCAATGACGTAACTGAGCGTCCCAGCCGTACAGGGAGTGACGAAGGTGTCCTCACGGGCCACACGAAGTATCAGTTCCTTCTGCAGCAGTTCCTTAATTGCTAGAACCCTTCGGCCGAAAAAGCCATAATGGTCAAGCATCCCCCTCCGCAGGTGTTCTGCATACACCTGGGTAGCTGAGTCGTAGGCATCCAATACGTCCTGTGACACAGGTGGATGATCGAGGCTGTGGTACCGGAAGAGATTGATCGAGACGGCACTTGGACTTATTTCGCGTACTAGATAGTCAACAAACTCTGAGATTACGAGTGCATTCTGAGTTGTGACCGTGGTTACCACGCTCAGGTAGAGATTTGGGTAAATGTCTTGCAATGGCCGAAGTCGCTCAATGGTCTCTACCGCCTTTGAGAAGGAGCCCTCTCCTCGAATTGCATCATGGATTGGCTCTGGTCCGTCTAGAGAGAAGAAGAGGATCAGATTGCCTCGATTCATGCGTTCCAGCATCCGAAGCGTGGACAAATAGGTCCGCTCAACAAACCAACCGTTCGTTGGAAACGAAAACACCTTCGGGCGACAGTGCTTCTGAACAAGACCGACAATGTCTACAAGGTCGCTACGAAGAAATGGTTCACCCCCAGCGAGTGAATACCAGAGCACAGGACCTATGTCTCTCGTAGTCCTATCCATTGTCTCGAGCGACATCTCTCCGGGGTTTGGAGCGTCCAGAGTTTCCTTGTAGAAGCAATGCTCACACCTGAGATTGCATCTGGCAGTAACGTAATGAATGATCTGAATTGGTCTTCCGTACCTGAAGAGAACACGTGCACCGCATCGGATCCAGTCGGACACTTCCCGCAATAAATCTGCCACCCTCTTGCTGCCATGACTAAAGAAGGCGAGAACGACTGCTGTCGCGATACTCCAGCCAATCAGAGGCCACAGCACAAGACTAAGCAACTTGACGATTCCGGAAACACCTCGGAACACGGTCCGCCACAAGAGAACTGGGGACAGAACAAGTCCAAGCAACACTAGGGCGTCGACGAGGCCAACATTGTGTCGCACTAGGAGGTTCAGTGCCCCAACCGGAACCAAACAGCCGCAGATCAGGGTACCGACGACTACCAGGGTGAGATTCGTATCCATACCTCTAAACACCGCTGGGCTACCCAGTCGCACTCTCATAGCCTGATAGGCCTTGATGAAGTAGTCACGCAACAGAGATGGAACCGAGTATCTCTTGAGATGCACCGCTTCAAACTGTGGTTCAGGTGTGACAGCAAAGCCGAGTCGGTAACACCGTGCCGAGAACTCAATGTCTTCATAAGACGGTAACTCCGGATTGAACCCACCGACCTGATCAAAGACTTCACGGCGAACCAGCATGTGGGATGTTGATCCGTGTTTCGTCCTATCGTTCCGACTAGTTAACAAGCGAAAACGGAGAATCGCGTTCTGTAATTCGTCCACAACCCCATTCATGTCACGGTCAGTTCGATAAGTGCCACAGACAACATCAAGGTGGGGGTTTCTCAGAAATGCACTTACGAATGCCTTCGCCCCCTCGGTCAGTACCACATCCGAGTCTATGAACAGTATGAAATCGCTGTGGATGTTCTCTGTTCCCGCATTACGGGCTGCTGCGGGCATTGTCCGACCTGATAGTCGCTTTACGGTCACGGACGGATCGATGCCGGCCGGATCCTCAGGCGACGAGTCAACAACAACAACTCGCTCAACTTGAAGATCTCGAACTGAATCCAGAACCTTCGTCAGGTGCTGGCTTCGATACGCGGGAACTACGACAGTTACCGTCGCTAGGGCACCGCTCTCGTTTTCGATGAAGGAACCTGTATTCATTTCCGATGCGATTCGAGGATATGTCAAAGCCAACTGGGCATTGGTTCCAGAGAGTAATCAGGTGGCCACCAGTAACTCGGCATCAGGACACAACTAAGCGCCAATCCGCACGCAGCTCCGAACGGCCAACAACGATCCCGTGCCTAGTCCATCATGACCAACTGCTCAACCTGAGTCGAGCGGCATGGCACGCGCCAGATGTCTGATCGGTACGGTGACAAGAGTGAATCGCTTAACCCAATCCGTCCTGGGCATCTACCTACTCATGTTGCTGGCTCTGGGCGCCACCCCTCATGTCACACAAACCGTAACCACTAGAGCCTCGTTAGGTAACCGTTTTACAATCGAAACCGACCAGCCCCCCTCCGCTCGTCGCGCTCTGGCGGTCACCTCCGAGGGTCTAGTAGTAGTCGGTGCACCGACTTGGCATGCCGCAGGTCACAACGGTTCTGGGACACGGGTGGCGATCGTGGACATGGGTTTTGACGGCTGGGACACCCTCCCAGACGGCGAATTGCCCTCTGATGTCCAGACCGCTGCCTTCGACAACGACGGCGTGCTTGACACCGGTACCGACCACGGCACCCAGATGGCCGAGATCATTCACGACGTGGCACCCGAAGCTGAGTTGGTATTTGTCACTTTCTCAGATGCTTACATGACCGAGATGGTCGACTGGTTGATCGCCACAAAAGTCGATGTGGTGAGTATGTCACTTGAGTGGACTGAGGGCCCCCTTGATGGAACTCATTTCAGCGCTCCTGAGATAGAGCGAGCGATTGATGCCGGTATCACCTGGGTAGTCGCGGCCGGCAACTCGGCGAAGCGTCATCACGTAGGAACGACCGTCGATGACAACGAGAACAGTTGGGTGGAGTTGAACGGCACGTCGACTGAGTTCAATGAATTCCGACTGTCTGACAACGCCTCAGCAGATCTCCTGTTGACATGGAACGACAGAGCTACTGACCTTGACATCTGTGTGTTCGACATGGAGGAGTTGAGCGATGGTTCACCGACTCAGATCATGTGTACAGCGGGTCCTCAAGGCAACGGAGAACCTGCCATCGAGACGATGACGCTCGAGAACACCACCGGTGCAAGTCGGCTCTATGCATACTCGATCAAGTTCTTCACCGGGGTCGAGGTTATCTACGACACGCGGATCTGGGGCAGCAGCAACCTCCAATTCTCGAACCCGGCAGCCAGCATCGGGGTTCCAGCCAACATGACCGATGTACTCACGGTGGGTGCCATTGCCTGGGACACCGAGGTCCTCCAGCCCTATAGCGGCTGGGGGCCCAACCAGCAGGGCATACTCAAGCCCGAGGTGGTCGCCCCCGACCAGATCACAACAAGCCAGTGGGCGGGAGTCAGCAACACGGGTACTTCGTATGCGGCGCCGCATGTAGCTGGAATCGTGTCACTGATGCTGGGTGCCATGCCAGACCTCACCCCAGACCAGGTAAAGAACCGCCTCAAGACCCGGGCTAGCCAGACCGACAGCCCCGACCACCGACAGGGCTGGGGAATAGTCAGACTCGGCGCACTGCCAAGCTCGATAGTTGGTATCAGAAGCCACTGGGCAGAGTCCTCAATCGACTGGGCGTTTACCACTGGTATAACCGCGGCCTGTCCGGCAACTGAGGGCACCATCGGGTCCACCTGCCCGGAGTTACCTGTGACAAGGGATGAGATGGCCCAGTTCATGTGGCGCTCCAAGGGTCAACCCACACCCGCAACGACTGCCACCTTCGGTGACGTGGAAACGGGTGCACACTACGGCACCGCCGTCGACTGGCTGGCCGAGGAGGCCATCACCCTCGGTTGCACCACCACCAACTTCTGCCCCGACAGCACTGTGACCCGGGCCGAGATGGCAGCATTTCTTTGGCGCCTGGAGGGATCACCCGAGGGCTCAACTCCAGCAGGCTTCAGTGACGTGCTAGAGGGTGCCTTCTACGACAATGCCGCCGACTGGCTACTGGCAACAGGCGTTACGACGGGCTGCAAGGTGTCGTTCTTCTGCCCACAAGGGACTGTGACCAGGGCAGAGATCTTCACCTTCCTTCATCGCCTGGAGGATCTGGACTAGAGATCGGGGTTTCAGGAGCGTCGCTAGTGGGACCGGCGACTCCCTGACTGGCTAGGTGCTCATCACGCCTATCAGCAATTGCCTGAAGTCCTGCAGCGGAAAGAAAAGCGAATGCAAACAGCATCTGCTCCCGATGTCTTAATGCAGTACCGAGATTGCCATGGGTCACTGCACCTGCGGTAGCGATTGCTCCGACAATCAGAACTGGAAACAAGAGTTGTCTAAGGTTCCTCCTGCGCTTCCAGATGCCGTAGGCGCTGAGGCCATACAGCACAATCCAGACTGGGGACTCAAGCACAGCGCCGAACTTGTCAATATTCGACCAGCTGCCCTCCCAAGGAAGCGGCCGAACCATTGTGTCGAAGAGACCTCGAGGGGCACGAGACAGAGTAGTGCGTAGGCGGTTGTCAACAATTATCGATCCGCCTACGCCATCCCCAAGACACACCCAGTCCGCGGTCGAACGTTCGTGAATCTCTGACCCGCGCACGCCTGAGACCAAGTCCATGCGATCTCCGTCCGCAGGGGCCCAA
>Ga0187827_10005320_pt1 | contig 15291 bp, 13 predicted proteins | sample ETNtaG_39_FD_167969 | JGI IMG/M metagenome (GOLD analysis project Ga0187827, IMG submission 167969) | Marine microbial and viral communities from oxygen minimum zone, Eastern Pacific Ocean - ETNP2014_SV_150_PacBio MetaG (Illumina Assembly) | ecosystem: Environmental > Aquatic > Marine > Hypoxic...
CAACAGCTTATCCAGCTATGGTGGGCGGTAGAGGACTTGAACCTCTGACCCCCTGCGTGTAAAGCAGGTGCTCTAACCAACTGAGCTAACCGCCCTAAAGTGGCGCGCTTGGCGGGGCTCGAACCCACGGCCTCAGCCTCCGCAGGGCTGCGCTCTATCCAACTGAGCTACAAGCGCCAATGGCAAAATATCGACAGACATATGTATTTTGGAATTTGCCTTTAATGTTTGGTAATCTCTTCATGGCTAAGTTCTTGGTGCCGAAGGTGGGATTTGAACCCACACGCCCTTTAGGACACTACGCCCTGAACGTAGCGCGTCTGCCATTCCGCCACTTCGGCATAGTGGCCGTCGTATAAGTAAATTATACTTGCGCTAAGAAGTAGTGTCAATGAAAGAGCTTGTTAGACAGTGGAAAAAGTCAGGATTAAAAGTCGGGTGGCGGGTCAAAGGGTTGGTGGAAATACTACTTGTCGTTGGGCTATACCTCTGTTTTATCGAGTTTAGCGTTTGACTTTTTACGGGCAGATTTATAAGATTACACTAGAGAAAGTAAGAGATGTCGATATACGAATATGTTTGCCACAGCTGTAGGGCAAAATTTGAACTATTGCGCCCTATGAGTCAAGCTGGCGAGAAGGCGCCCTGCCCCCATTGTCATAGCTGGACTGAGCGGGTGCCGTCCGCCTTTGCTTATTTCTCCCGAGGTGAGAGTGGACCAGCCTCCTTTACTGATGATAATTCCTGTTCAAGTTGCAGTCTTACTAGTTGTGATAGCTGCACTCCCTAATTTGAGGTGGCATAATTGTTCAGGTTGCTAAGTATGAAAAAGTATGGGCTCTATCTCCTGGGCTGCGTTGCTGCCTTTTTGCTGTTAGCCAGTTGTGTAGTTACTGTTGTTGAACTCAAGACTGACCTAGGCCAGGAGTTCACCTTGGCTATTGGCCAGAGTGTCATAATAAACGGTGAGAATCTTGAAATTAAGTTTCAAGAAGTTACCGAAGATAGTCGTTATCGGCCGTCAGAGCATGACCAGTTTTGGGAAGGCAGGGTTCGCGTTATCGTGGAAATCATCGAAAATGGGTCACCATTTCAGATGGTGCTCACTCAGCCGGGTCTGATGGGCCTGAATGATGAGTATGTTGAGGAAATTTATAAAGAGTATTGGCTTATCTTTAAGGTGGAACCTTATCCTGAGGTGGGTGCCGTAATAGCTACCGCTGATTACCGGTTGTTACTGACCGTGAGCAAATAACTAAGTGGCTATAAAGAATGGCTGCTTAAGTAAATCTACGGATGCAGTACTCTTTAGTGAATTTTCTCCTGGGTTTTCTTTAAATATATCCCAGCTCCCCCACCCAAAATTACTGTCAGCCCGAGTATTATGCCGCCACAGAATAGAGCGGTATCAAAGAAAAAACTTTGACGAAAGAGTAGAAGCATATAGCCTTTGGCTGCCCAGAACTCATTGCTGAAGAAGAGGTAGTGAAACTGGAGAAACAGCTGCCTGAAGCCCAGTAGCACCCCTAGACCTAAAGCCAGTATCAGGGTTAAAGTAACACCGCTGCCGCCAATTATCCCCCATGCTAGTCGCTGCCAGTACCTTCTCCTTTGCCAGAAGAGGCAGATGCCAGCATAGATTAAAACGTAAATCCCTGTCCCCAGTAAAGTCCAGTAATTAAGCCAAATCAGCCCCTTGACATCCTTAAAGTGAATTATCTCCTCCGCGGTAAATAGCCGTCTTTTCTCATTGTTCTCAGCTACAATAAGGCTGATATACTCCTCATTCGAGTTGAAATAACCGATTAGTTCGTTAGCAATTTTCTCCAGATCTAATTCAGCCAGGGCCGGGGTCTGGGCGACACTATATTTTTGGAAGCCGTAATTATAGAGCCAGTGGCTATTTACAGCCCAGCCAATACTAATTGTAAGCAGCAGTACCGGCAGGCAGAGTATGAAAAGCCATTTAGTGATGGCATCAAGAATCTTCAATTTTTCATGCCTCTCATTTTTATCCTGATTTTACACCATTGAGATAAAAAAACCCAGTGTTATTTACTTCACTTCTTCTAAGCACCCAGAATGGATTTATTTATTTCTGTGCCATTACGCTCGAAAATCAATACTCCAAACACGATCCCTGTGCTATAATAATGGGTGAACTTCCACTGCAGAAGGTACTATGTTTACTCATCTCCATGTTCATACCGAGTATAGCCTGCTTGATGGCATGAGCCGCATTCCCAAACTAGTATCTAGGGCCAAAGAGCTGGGTATGGAGGCACTGGCGATAACTGACCATGGTGCCATGTACGGCGCTATCCAGTTCTATCTGGCTGCCAAAGAAGCAGGCATAAAGCCCATTATCGGTTGTGAGGTTTATCTGGCTCCGGGTAGTCGTTCTGGCAGAGAGGCCGGTGATAAAAATAATTATCACCTTATTCTACTAGCTAAAAATCAGACCGGATATCGCAATCTAATTCAGCTGACCACCAAGGCACAGCTTGAGGGCTTTTACTATAGGCCAAGGGTAGATAAAGAGCTTCTTGCCGAATATAACCAGGGTCTCATTGCCCTCTCCGCCTGTATAAAAGGTGAGGTCCCCAATCTTATTCTGCAAGGGCGCCATGAAGAGGCAAAACAGGCGGCCCTTTGGTATCAGCAGACATTTGACGATTTCTATCTGGAGATTATGCGCCATCCTATGCCTGAACTGGAACGAATAAACCAGACTCTTATCCCGCTGGGAAACGAGTTGGGCATTCCGCTGGTGGCGACAAACGACGTTCACTATGTAAATAAAGAAGATGCTTCAGCCCATGATCTGCTGCTGTGCATTGGAACAAATTCCTCTATCTATGACGAAAAGAGGATGAAGATGGCTGGCGATTTTTTTTATCTTAAAACCTTTGAGGAGATGACTGAGCTATATAAAGACATCCCTGAGGCGCTTGAGAACACTGAGCTAATTGCCCGGATGTGCCACCTTGAACTTGAGTTTGGTCGTCTTTATCTACCTGAGATAGAACTACCTGATGGCAAGACAGCCGATCAATTTCTGGCTGATCTGTGCTATCAAGGACTACCTGAATTCTATCCTCGGTCTGGCCCAGAGATTGAAAAGCAGCTTCAGTATGAGCTGGAGGTAGTCAGGCAGACCGAGTTTGCCAATTATTTTCTGGTCGTCTGGGATATAATCACCTTTACTAAGAAACAAGGCATCCTCTTTAATGTCAGGGGCAGTGCCGCCAGTAGCATTATCCTTCGTTGTCTGGGTATTACTGAGATTGATCCTGTGAAGAATGGATTGGTTTTTGAGCGCTTCTTGAATCTGGAGCGTAAGGAGATGCCGGATATTGATTTGGACTTTGAAGACGAGCGTCGTGACGAGGTTATCGCTTATGTCTCTAGCAAGTATGGAGTCGACCATGTGGCTCAGATTATCACCTTTGGCACATTGGGCGCTAGAGCCGCCATCAGGGATGTTGGGCGGGCGCTAGCTATGGCCTATAGTGATGTTGACCGTATCGCTCGGCTAGTTCCTTTCGCTCCGGGCATGAATTTAAACCGAGCTCTTGAAGAAAACAGCGAACTGAGTAATGTCTATAATGATGATGCAGTGGTTAAAAACTTGGTTGAGCAAGCCAAGAGAGTGGAGGGTATCTCTCGCCATGCCAGCACTCATGCCGCCGGTGTCGTCATCTCTAGAGAGCCTCTTGTCCGATACACCCCACTGCAAAGAGCGAGCAAGGGTAACGGCAACAACCTAGTTATAACCCAGTTCTCTATGCAAGATATAGCCCGTATTGGACTGCTCAAGATGGATATTCTGGGGCTGGCCAATTTGACTATTATGGGCAAGGCACAAGAGATAATCAGTCAAAACTGTGGCCTTGATATTGATCTGCTCCGTATTCCACTGGATGACGCCAGGACCTTTGAACTTCTGTCTCAGGGAGAAACCACTGGTGTCTTTCAGCTGGAAGGCAGTGGTGTGCGCCGTTATATCAAGGAGCTAAAACCGACCGTCTTCAGTGATATTGCGGCCATGATCGCTCTTTATCGCCCTGGACCCATGGAGCAGATTCCCCGTTTTATCAATGCCAAGCATGGCTTAGAAGCCATTCATTATCCTCATTCAACACTGGCTGATATTCTCGAGGAGACCTATGGGGTAATTGTCTATCAGGAACAGGTGCTCTTTATTGTGCAGGCTCTTGCCGGTTACAGCTTAGGTCAAGCTGATGTCTTTCGCAAGGCGATGGGCAAGAAAGTCCCTGAGGTTATGAAGAAAGAGAGGAACAATTTTGTTGCCGGCGTCAGGAAGAATGGCTTCTCTGCCGAGGTGGCTAGTGAGGTCTTTGACCTGATTTTACCATTTGCCGGCTATGCCTTTAATAAGGCTCATGCGGTAAGCTATGCTCTTATTGCTTATCAGACCGCCTATCTCAAAGCAAACTACCCGCTGGAATATATTACCGCTTTCTTAATCACTAACGTTGGCCAACAGGAGAAAGTAGCGATTGCGGTCAGTGAGTGTCGTCGCTTAGGTATCAAGGTATTGCCACCTGATATAAATCGCTCTGGGGCTAATTTTGCAATAGAAGAGGCAGAAAATGATATCCCGGTCATTGGTTTTGGGTTGGCGGCTGTAAAAAATGTGGGCTTTGGGGCTGTAGAATCCATAATTAATGAACGCAGCAAAGGAGGCTCGTACAAGTCTATCGAAGATCTGTGTTTCCGGGCAGACCTTGGTGGTGTCAATAAGCGAGTACTGGAGAGCCTGATTAAGGCTGGTGCTTTGGACTCTCTGGGAGATCGCGGGACTTTACTCCACAACGTTGGTTCTATACTGTCTCTAGCTCAGCGAGAGCAGCGCAGGCGGCAGTCAGGACAGGCTACTATGTTTGACCTGTGGGGGGCAACCATGTCTGTTCCTCTACCTAGCCTTGATATGGTAACCGCTGATATCTCTCTCAATGAGAAGTTAGCCTGGGAAAAAGAGTTACTGGGAACCTATTTATCCGAACATCCTTTTAGTCCATTTGCCCAGAAGGCGGCCTCGGAGAATACCGCACTTTGCGGTCAGGTTGATACTGAAATGGAGGGGCAGACTGTAAGGGTCGCCGGTATAGTAGCCTCGCTTCGTAGTTTGTTTACCAGGGATGGGCAGCCCTCTTTGAGTGCTGTGCTGGAGGACCTGGATGGCAAGGTTGGTGTTATGGTTTGGCCTAGAGTCTACACCAGCACTAAAGAGCTGTGGCAGGAAGGTAATATTCTGCTTGTTGAGGGCAAGGTGAAGGTAAGAGGTGATCGGGTACAGCTAAACTGTGATCGTGTTCGCCACTATCCTCTGGAGCCAGTCGGGAGTGAAGAAACGATTCCTGTTCAGCCGAGTGAGGCGTTATCCGTTGTTGAGGAAACCGCAACTAAGCCGGCACATGCCGAAAGCCGTCGGCTGATAATCAGCATCAGCCAGACCAGTGATGAGACTGGTGATATAGCTCTACTTCGTCAGTTGGTTGACATTTTAAGGCAGTTCTCGGGATCTGATAAAGTAGACTTGTATGTCGCAAGCGATGATAAGATTTTCAAGCTTAAGCTGCCCAATATAACTACCAACTATTGCCCCGAGCTTCATGAACGATTGGTAAAACTTTTAGGAGAAGACAGGATTATGCTGGCTGCAACTTGACAGGATATTTTTCGATTACCTCTTCTGTATCTTGTCTTCGCTTCAGAGATAAAAAGATCCGCAGATCCTTGTGCCTAATAGTTAAGCGTAAGATTATTTTTAAAAAGGAATGTTCATAACTGATCAGTTATTGCGGGGTAGTAAAGAGCCTTTTCTCAAAATCCATCAGGCTAAAATAATATTCCTGTGTTCCATAGCACTCAACAGCGAAAGATGCACATACGCTTCCCATTTCTGCACTCTGTTTAATATTCAAGTTTTGAATCAAACCCTTAATTAATCCTGCTCTGTAGGCGTCACCAGCACCTGTCGGGTCAACAATTTCCTTTGGTTTGGCAGCGGGGATATCTATTTCACAATCTGGCGTACACACAAGAGAACCAAACTCTCCTAATGTAGTAATGATAATATTGGTCTGTTGAAGTAGTTTCTTCTTGTCTAATCCTGTTTTATTAATGATCAATTCTAACTCGTAGTCATTTGAAATCATAATCTTAGAGCCGTCTATACATTTAATAAGGTCTGAACTACTCCACATTGGCAGTGACTGGCCAGGGTCAAAAATGTAGTCAATACCCTTAGACTTGTACACAGCAGAGCAATTCATCATATCTTCCAGATTACCTGGGGCAATGATAGCGATACTTTTCCTGGGGCTGATCTCATCAAAATCGAAGGAGGAAACGAATTTCATAGCACCAGGGTTGAATCCTGTGATCTGGTTATCGGCTTGGTCGGTTGTGATGTAAGCGCCAGCAGTTAGTTCCTGCTCGATAATCCTGATGCCATCATGCGAAATATTATTTTTCGTCAGCCAATCGAAGTAGTTATGATAATCTCGACCAATAGTAGCTAAGATTAAAGGCTTTTCACCTAAAAGAGAAAGGCCATAAGCAATATTACCAGCAGTACCACCAAATTTCTCTGTCAGATTGCTAACGGTAAAACTTACATTCAAAACATGTATTTTATCTGGTAGGATGTGATCAGAGAAGCGTCCCTGAAAGTCCATAATTCTATCATACGCCAGTGAACCGGAAACTAAAATATTCATTGATAAATTAAACCACCTCAAGATTTTGTGTAGCTATGACATTTATCCCATCGTGGATGCTCGATGCTGTAGATGTGGAGTCAAAAATTCCCAACTCATCATAGATATAACTCTTTTTGATTATGCAGACAAGCCAACCTAGCACACCTGGACTAATACTACAATTTTCATTTATTTGGTAGGCAAAAACCTCTCCTCTCCTCATTGCAAGAAACCCAATATCTCTTGTCTTGATACTTTATTCTGAGTTTCTTATTGAGCCAGTCTTTACTGGTGAATATTTCAATAGGTTTGTACAACACACCACAAAGGCTTTGTTCCTGTACGTACAGATGGTATTCATTCATTTGATAATTTTTGCACGAGTATGGGTAGATGTCAATTTTGTGCGAGGTATCGATTTGTACATAGAGGAGGATATAGATTACAATAAATATATCCAGAAAATGAAGAATCAGATAGAGGAGATTTTACCAGGTCCTCTTGAGACGGGAACGATTAAATAGCAAGCTGCAGCCGTTATTATCATTCTTCAAGTTCTTTAAGCAGTAATAAGATATCACCCCAGCCGTAAACGAATTTGCAGTTTTTGGTAATGTCGTTTGAATTATTCTAAGGTTGATCAAATAGAATTGTATGTGTACCAGCTTATGCAATTGAATAGGCTTCTTCTATGAAATCCTCCACAAACACATCAAATGTTGGGGGCGTCCGGTAATTGCGTTTACTGTTACTGTCCTACACTTAAGCCGGAGCTATGATTTTGCTAGTAGACCGAACAAAACGCGCTGCAACTAGTTGGTACTCTGTGTATAAAACAGGTTTTGAGCGATTGACGTAAAAATTCTAAATTGAACGTAATATAACCCATTAGGACACCATATGTCAGGCTTGAAAACCGTTGTCGTCACAAGACGACCGTGGGTTCGAATCCCACCTTCTCCATTATCATGAGACTAGAACATCAGTAACTCTAATTTAAAGAGTGGTACACTTTCGTAATCTGCTATAATAATGCCATGGGAAGGTATAGATTAGAAACAAACCGCAAGGAGGTGCCACTAGGGCTCACTACAATTGAATAAGAATAACTGAAAAAAAGGAGAAGAGTATGATATTACTGCTAATCGTGGGGTGCCTTACGCTGATATTTGGGTTGATATCTCGTGGGCCTTCAGTAAGTCACGAGACCAGGAGATACAGCAAACATATAATAGTAGGAGGCGTAGTAATACTAGCCGTCAGTATTATTCTAGGTATAGTAACTACAGTACCCGCCGGTCATAAAGGAGTGGTTGTCCGATTTAGCGCCGTCACTGGAAGAATTATGGCCGAAGGTTTGAACATCAAGATGCCCTTTATAGACGAAGTCAAGAATGTGAGCGTGCAGAGCTTCAAGCATGAGGTTCCAGCATCGTCCGCCTCTGTGGACTTACAGGATGTGGCCACAACTATTGCTATCAATTATCATATAAATGCACTTCACGTTGACGAAGTCTATCGAACTCTAGGTCATACTGACATCCGGGACTATGTTACCAGATTCGCTGACCCAGCAATACAGGAAACGGTTAAGAAGGTTACTGCCCAGTATCTGGCTGAAGACCTTATTCTAAAAAGAGATGAGGTCAAACGAGAGATAGGCCTCGCCTTAACTGCTTGGCTACAAGATAGGTGGATAGTGACCGAAATTGTCAGTATAACAGACTTCAAGTTTTCTGCTGTATTTACTGCTTCCATTGAACAAAAGGTGGCAGCAGTTCAGGCAGTCCTAGAAGCTACGAATACTTTGGAAAGAGTGAAGGTTGAGGCAGCACAGCGTGAAGCCCAAGCTATTGGTGAAGCGAATGCTAGAATTGCCCAGGCAGAAGGAGAAGCACAGTTTATCCAGATAGTAACTGCAGCCCAGATAGCAGCGAATGAGGCTATTGAGGAGAGTCTATCTCCAGAGATTCTACAATATATTTTAATTGATCGGCTGGGCGAAGATATCGAGATTATCGTTATACCTGGAGGCCAAGGACTGGACTTAATATTGCCGGAACTGCCAGAATAACTGCTATTCTATAATCCCAAAACTGAAACTAGAGGAAATAAACCAGTATCTTAATCCTGGAGTAGATCTCTAACTGAGAAGGCCAAGGGTTAGGTATGGTTATCTCTCGGCGTCTTACTCGAAGCAAAGTGCCTCCATTGTGGAAATAAAAACCCAAGCGTCACCCTTTTAAACTCAACTAACTGAGAATATACATGAATCTTCTATCAGAGTCTGGAGCTTTCAGCCTCGACGTTACATATTGTGGCGGGAACGGACATTATTAGCTCCGCTCATAATGGGTTCATCAATATAGACGTCACCATTTCTAATTTTCAGGTTATAGCCACAATCAGGATTAGTACAGACCCACGCTTTATAATGGATAGACGATCCTTGAGAGCCAAAATCGGACAAGGGCACCAGATCTCCTTTGGCACACTTGCAGCATTTAGGGAAACTAGATTGTTCCACGAGGTCCACCTCCCAGCCAAGATTTAATGAAAGTATACAATAATTTAAAGGTCGGCGCAAGGGCTGGTGGGTTTAAGTCTTTAGATTGCTATGAGTCTAAGGTGATGGGTTTTTACCCAGCCCGGCGAAGCTTAATTGGCTGTAGCGGGCACCTTCTCTATTTAGCTGGCTCCTCATCAAGCTGATGGTCTCCACCTTAATCGTGTAATTTTTCTCAGGCTTGATGCTGGTAATAAGCTGAGCCGTCTTGCAGCGTTCATCCGCTGATGTCTGAGGGCGCAGGCGGGCTAAGGTCAGATGAGCTCTGAAGGTTCGTGTTTCGGGAGCAAAGCCCAGGCAGGTAAGGCCAGATTCAATTTGTTTATGAAGTTGGCCCAGTTTATTCAGCTCGCCACCAAGTCCTAACCAGACTATCTGAACCTGTTTCAGATTGGGGAAGACATCTAAGCTTTGGGTTTTAAGCTGAAATGGGGGGATTTCCTGGGCGGCCTTAGCCATTACTCGGCTTATTTCATTAATTCTATCTACAGGAACATCGCCCAGAAACTTCAGTGTCAGGTGAATGCCATTCGGGTCGGTCCACTTTATCCAGGGCTTGTTACTCGTTTTGAGTCTTATCTGGAGTTTAGTAAGCCCCAGCCTTAGTTCAGCGGGCAGCGAAATTGCAATAAAAGAGCGGACTGTCTTCATAGCTTACTTAATAACCATCTGGGACCATCTGCCAGTCCTTTAGTTCTTTATATTCTCCGCTGGGAACTTTCCTTTTAATCCCTTCCTTTATCAAGGGGGGGATGGGGAAAGAAAGAGGGGCTTCACTCTTTTTAGATACCCTATTAAAACCAACTTCTTCAAAGGAAGGAACAATTATGTATAGATGTTTGCCTCTTCGAATCCTTTGCTAAACAGCCTTATCCATAATACCCAGTAATTTCTGGGCATTATCAGCTAGGATTAGATTTTTCGTTTCTCTGGGTATGTTAAGAGAGGTGACCTCTTCCAGTGCCCGCCTCTGTTCCGCTAGCGGATAGTCACTACCGAATAGAATCCGTTCGGCGCCGACAAGCTGGACTACCTGTTCATATATCTGAGGGCGGTATAGAAGTGGTGAAGCTGCGGTATCAAAAAAGACATTTTTCATTGCCTTACTTACTTCAGGCATCAAGGCATAAAAGGGTAGTCCGCCACCCCAGTGGGCTAGGATTATGATTAAATCAGGGTAGTTGCTAATAAAAGGGTAGAGTACCTCTGGGGTGAGTACTCCCTTACCAGGGTAGCTATGACCTATCGGCTCAGAGGCATGGCTGAGGAGCATTAGTTTATGCTTCATTACCGTATTTATAAAGGGCTTCATTACCTCTTCATCCCTAGGGTCAAATAGTTGCATGTCCGGCCTTATTTCACCGACACCCCTTATCCCCTCTTTTGCACAGCGCTCAATCTCATCTATAGCAGCTTCATATGATTGTGGCTGGACGCTACAGAAGCCTATCAATCGGTCAGGGAAACGGGCCATGGACTCTAGGATATAGTCGTTGGTCTCAACACATAGCTCGTGGGTAATCCAGCCGATATTTAGTATAACCGAGATATCTATCCCGGATTCATCCATACTGGCGATGAGTTCATCGGCGGTGATTAGTTTGGAGTCCTTTTTAGAGTAAAGGATGGCGAAACAGGGGTCGCTATCAATATACTTATTACGGTTTTTCTTTATTTGCGGGGAGAATACATGGGTATGAAAATCAATAATCATAACCGGATTATAACAGAAGCTCTCAGACGGCTTCAAGCTAAGTTGTTGCCTGATACTATGGCCAAAAGAAGGCAGTTCGCTCTTGGGTTACTGCTATTACTTTGACTCTTCTCCAGTTGGAGTTTTTACTTCTGTTGTCACTCCAGCCTCAACCCCCGCTGCCGCTGCCTCGACCTCTTCAGCAACAACCTCTATCTTTTCTACCTGCACTTTGCTGACCTTAATCACTAGTTGGTCATGGTTAGTGGTAATAATAACACCCGGGTCGAGAACAATATCACTGACATGGATTGTGTTATTCACCTCTTTGAGAGGACTCAAGTCAATCTCTATCTGGGGTGGCAGTTTATCTGGTAGGCACTCAACACCAAGGTGAGTGATAGGTTGGGTCAATATACGCCCCTTTTCTTTTAAGGCTGGGGCTTCACCAACCAGAACAATGGGAATATCAGCTGTTATTTTCTCTTCCTTTTTTACCTGATAGAAGTCAACGTGTAGCAGTTGCCCATCAAGTTCATCTCTCTGGATTTTACGAATGAACACACTCCTAGATTGTTTTTCTGCCTCAATTTGAAGTTTAATAAGCCGGCTCATCCCTGCCTCGGCGATAATATGTCCAAGCTCGGTAGTATCACACTGCAGTGCCAGCGATTCAATGTTATGTCCGAAGAGATGGGTGGGGGTGATACCATTGCGGCGCAAGAATCTGGTCTTCTTACCCAATTTGTCTCTTTTGGCAACCGGCAAAGTTAAATCTTTCACTTATTTCCTCCTCCTATCATTCTTATTTAAGCAGAGAGAGCAGTAAAAATCAATTAGACGAGCCCCCAATCCCTGTAGCTCTGCTTAATTGCTGCCTTGTATTCTGGCGACGGATCTGATTCTTCCGATTGGTCGCGCATAATATAGGTTATGGCTTCTACCGGGTCGTCGGTATCCCGGTAAACGGTAACTTTCAATTTATCATAGGTATAAGGGTAGCCTTCATATTTATCCAGTCGTCTCAAATCACGGTCAGAAATTTCGTAAATACCTCCCAGGACACACTCACCTCTGAATGGCTTGATACTAGCGGTACTACTCCGCCATAGCCTAGACCAGCCGGCAAATACAAGCTTGTAGTTATGAAGGGTGGCTGTAAGCCTAGGTTGACTGTTGGGGCAGCGCTTTAACATCTGTTGGCGATTTAAATTACTGCCATAGGCGAAGTAGTACATGGTTTTTGCCTGATCATCCTTTTCTATTATGATATTTCATTATACATCTTTCTGGTCGATGTATCCAAGAGGTGACAAGTCGCTATCCTTACAATTTTGGTGTAGCTGTTGACATCGAAGATAGAATAGGTTATTCTTGCTGAAAAAAGGGGGGAGATCAATGCAAGGCTATTGTATGAAATGTCGTACCAAGCAAGAAATGAAGGATACCAAGGCGATAACCATGAAAAATGGTCGACCAGCAACACAGGGGGTTTGCCCTGTATGTGGCACCAAGATGTTTAAAATAGGTAAGTGCTAAAGTTGCACTTAGGCTGTTAGATTAAAGAGGCTGGATATTTGCCAGCCTCTTTTTAATATAAAATGGGAAGTTTCAGGCCAAAAGCAAATTGACAATAGTTATCAAGATGTTTATAGTGGGTACCGACTGGGATACTCTGGCAACAGTATATCGGTGCACATTGGGGACTGGTAGCAATGAGGGCACATGATGAGTCAATTGAGATTGAACATCTGACAAGGCTGAATGAATATGGTCTCGATGACCTTTTTATTTGCTGTGCCAGTTTTGAGGACAGGTGTCTTGAGAGCGCACTAAGATGGGTGTGGCCTTCCGGGTCAGATTTAGTGTTATCTTTGTGATTGAAGAGCCTTTCTATAAGAAGCAAGTTGACACCAAATCATTTAAGTTGCAGGCTGAGCTGGGGAAAAGGACTTCGGAAGGTGTCTTCGTCATTAGATGCCAGAGGGACAACCCAATGGAAGGCATCTCTCAGCTGAAAAGTATCTGGGATCGGTGTAAACCCAAAGACCTTGAAGACCCTTCTATTACTATTGACATTAGCGGCTTTACCAAAATCTACTTATTAGAGCTTCTTTATTACCTTGTTGCTGAACTAAATCTGGGAATTCCTCGTGTTCTGCACACAACACAGACATACGCACCAACCAAACTTACCCGGGGGGTTGAACAGATTTCTACGGTGCCCAACTTTTTTGGAATTATCTCTGTTGAAAAACAGACCCTTCTTGTCTTGTTTCTGGGCTTTGAGCCGGAACGCTCCTTGGCAGTGTGGAAACACTTTAATCCCTCAAAGACAATTGCTTTAGTAACTAATCCTCCACGCTATGGTAATTCTGATTACTTAGAATATGCTCGGAAAAATAACTCCTACTTGTTGTCACAGCCTTCTGTAGAAGTGAGAGATGTGCCGGCTGATGACCCGTATGCCACCAGGGGTGTGCTTGAGACTATTTATAATGAGAAAAGGGGCTCATTCAATATGATAGTTGGCCCTTTTGGCACAAAATCGCAGACTGTGGGCCTCTTTCTCTTTTGCCTGGAGTACCCTAAGGTTCAAGTGGTTTATTCCTTTCCGGCCAATTATACGAGGTCTTATCTCAAGCGTAAGCCGGGCAGCACTTTATTACTACCTCTGGCTCCGATGGTCAAAGTTTAGTCCAGCAGAAGTAGGGCTGATAAGCTAGCTTTGGGCCAGCAATATCTTTTAGGTCTTGACATTGGAGGCAGGATAGGTTATTCTTGCTGACAAACAAAAATGGAGGAGATCAATGCAAGGTTATTGTATGAAATGTCGTACCAAGCAAGAAATGAAGGATACCAAGGCGATAACCATGAAAAATGGTCGGCCGGCAACACAGGGGGTTTGCCCTGTATGTTGCACCAAGATGTTTAAAATAGGTAAGTGCTAAAACCTATACTACAGGATTCCTGATTCTCAGAGCGGTGGGGTATTTACTGGCTAAGAAGGCCCAACTTTTTTAGCAGAGGTGGTGCCCTTTAAGCAGGAGATATCATTAGCTTGTGCTAGTGTTCAGGAAAAGCACACCCTGTATAGGTGATATTATAATTTATCTGTCTGGTGGAGCGGCGTCCTAGTTGCTTTGATATTGAACTAATAAATTCAGGCCGAGCGTATCAGATTTCGTCTTGCCCTAAGGAAGTGAGTAAAGCCTATGAGGCAGGGTAGCCCGATACTATAGGCAATGAGCAGGCCAGAAACTCCCAGCCACCAGCACACCAGCGCCAGGGGTATAAACAGAACAGCACTGGCCTTGATTACGTTCCCAGTTTTAAACAGTACTGCAGCAGCTATACTGCTCACCAGCAGCATTGGTTGAGTTATTAGTACCAGCAGCACACCAATTGTAGCGCTCTCGCCCCGGCCACCTTTGAAACCAAGGAAAATGGGCCAGTTATGGCCGATAACTACAGCACTACCAGCTAGTAAAATTACTACTTGATGGGTATTGGTTGCTTGGGCAATAAGAATAGCCATTGCCCCTTTGCTGGCATCAACGATGCCCACGACAACCCCTGTTTTGGCCCCTAATTCACGGAAAGCATTCTGTGCACCCATGTTGCCATCGCCTAACTGCCGAATATCTCTGCCTTTGGTAAGATGTCCGGCGATATAGGCAGTAGGGATACAACCGAGTAAGTAACCTAGAGCTACTATCAGCCACGGCATAATAATCTTCTTAAGTTTGGTGCCGGGGGTGGGACTCGAACCCACAAGGACTAGGTCCGACGGATTTTAAGTCCGTTGCGTCTACCAATTCCGCCACCCCGGCTGTGGTAGATGCTGTTTACCTCTTTGCTCGTTCGATGATCTTAGCTATAGGGCGTATCTCTTTATGCTATCTATTCTCTTATATTTAATGGCTTCTTTGAATATTGTCAGATTCACCTGCTCCGCCATTTTAGCTAGTTTGATGACATCTTTGTCGTAATTCTGCCTTGAGGTGTGCACCTTACTTCCTAAGTAGACCTCAGCAATGCGGCAGTTCTTCATGGCTGTTTCTATTAAGAACCAGATGTCTATACCCCAACCGGCAGGGCAATTACGATTCTTAATAAGAGTCTCAAAAAGACCAGCGGTAGCGCATATTTCACCGCTTAAGGGCTGGTTAAAATGAGCAATCTCGGGGAAGAATACCCCGGCTAGTGGCCTTGCTATGAGTTTGGTTACAGCGCCATCATACGCAGCCCTATCATAAAATCCTCGGGACATATCGCATGCTTTTTCAACAACAGGGTCG
>Ga0187827_10005321_pt1 | contig 15289 bp, 13 predicted proteins | sample ETNtaG_39_FD_167969 | JGI IMG/M metagenome (GOLD analysis project Ga0187827, IMG submission 167969) | Marine microbial and viral communities from oxygen minimum zone, Eastern Pacific Ocean - ETNP2014_SV_150_PacBio MetaG (Illumina Assembly) | ecosystem: Environmental > Aquatic > Marine > Hypoxic...
TTTGTTTGATTAAAGTGCTTTGATAGATAAAGTTTTCGGTATTTTATTGGAAATCCATTAAAAAAATAAAAGGGGAGAATAGACGCACAATGCTCTTGATCTCTTCTTATTTAAGTTCTCCACCCTCTTGCGCTTTTGTTCTTTGAAGGAGCTGAGAACTAGGTTGGTTAAAAGGTTTTTTGTTAGAAAAAAGTAGCAGGATTGGAATAAGCCGCCTTTTGTCAACCCCAAAACAAAATCTAGATGATTTTGTCGATAGGTTGTCTTAGCATTCGACTATGCGTCATGTAAAATTTGACTTGCACAAGTCAGGGCTCGCCGTTTCATCCTTTCCTTTTAGAACGTCAGTGGGTTAACTCATTCTTGTTGCCAAGAACTTCTCTCACATCATCCTCCTAAAAGGTGGTATCGTTTCTGAGCGGTTGCCATCCATTTCTGAATCTTACTCCCGTAAGTGACTGCTCCACCATGATTTCGGAGTTTAACCGCGAATCAAAGGCTTCAGTGGGCGGACTTTCCTCAGTTCAAACAAGTGAAACGCCATAAATTTTCTTGCGAAAATTTAACGTCACGTGGAACCGTTAGCTAAGTACCAACCCTGCTAAGAAAAAGGAGGTTTTTTGGGTATATAAACTTAACGCTCGAATGTTACTACAATCATCGGAGCTTTTCCAGAATACACTTGTCTTTGTTCTTTTATTCTGAATTTGTGCTTTTCTGCGTATTTCTTCAGTGAATCGATGGTCTCTGAGATTAGGACTATCTTGCCGTCTTTCTTTAGGGTGAATTCTGCTTGGTAGAATAGTTCGTTGTAGACCTTTTCTATGTCTTTCTTGTTTAGGTTTGTTATCTTTGGGGGTTGGGCTATGATTCTGTCTATAGTTTCTTTTTCAAACTTGGTGTCTAGCCATTCTACGTCTATTCTTGCAAAGTTTATTAGTTTGTGGGTGCCTGCTATCTTTGCGTTTTTCTTTGCGTTGGTTATGTATCCTAAAAATGAGTCGTATCCGTAGAGGTTTAGTTTGTCTGTTTTTCTTTTTTTGTCTGCTTCTTGGAATACTTTCTCTGAATTTATTTTTTTGAACTTTAAGAATGCGAATTTGTCTTTGCTATAGTAATTTATTGGGAATTTTGAGAGGTATAATGCTGTTTCAATAGGTATTGTTCCTGAGCCTGTAAATGGATCAACTATTGTCTGGTCTTCTTTACAGTCTGCTATTCTTAGTAATGAATAGGCGATTGTGCCCCTTAGGGATGATTGATGTGTGAATATACGGTATGTTCTTTTGTTTAATTCAATTCTAGAGAAGTCAATCCCAAAGTAGCATTCGTCTTTATGGATGTAGATGAAGAAAATTACGTCTGGACTGTTTAAGTCTACTTCCTGATTGTAATTTTTTTCTTTTTTTATCTTGTTAATTATCATCTCTCCTGTTTTTGCACAGAGCTCTTCTGAGGTGAGGCTTTCATTTACTTTTCTACATGCTACTTTGAATGTAGCATTTTTATCTAGCCATTCTGATAAATCTAATTTTTTGATTTCTTTTTCTAGTTTATCGAGTAAATCTTTTTCATTAAAATTGAAATGATTGAATAGGAACAGGATCTTATCCACTGATTGTGCTTTGTAGCAGAGTAAAGCTAAGTCTTCTAGTTTCTTTGGTTCAAATATTATGCATGAGTCTTTAATCTCTGTTTTTGCATTGATTAATTCTTTAATTTCATCTGCAGAAATATCTTCAATTCCTTTTGATGTGATCGCTAGTGCTTTCATGTAGTCTCTTTAGACGTTTCCTTATTTAAATCTTCTTTAGGATTATCGTTAGTATTGATGTCGTCTCTAACTATCTCTTTAGGTTCGTTATTGATTTCTTCTATTTTTTCAGCTATCTTTTCTTCAGTTTTAATCTCTTCTTTATTAGTTTCATCAGTCTTGTTTTCTTGATTATTATCGTTTTCTTTAACTATTCCTTTATCTGAATCTTCTTTGAGGATTTCTTCAGTGTTGATAGTTTCTTTAGTTGCTTCCTTAGGAGTATCATTGTTTTCATTAACTTTTTCATCATTACTTTCTTCCTTAATGGGTTCAGGGACATTACTATCTTCTTTGATTATTTCTTTAGGTTCATTATTGTCTTCATTACTCTTTACATCATCATTATCTTCATCTGAATCTTCTTTGTGGTTGTTTCCATTTCCATTCTCTTCAATGTTGCCGTTGTCTTCTTTTATTATCTTTGCAGCTGCTACTATTTTATCTCCTTCCCCTAGTTTCATCAATCTTACGCCTTGTGTTGATCTTCCGATTACTGAGATATCTTTTGCAGGGGTTCTTATGATGATGCCTTTTTGGCTGATAAACATTAACTCATCATCATCAGCTATTGATTTTATTGCTGAGACGCTTCCGTTTCTCTCTGTACAGAGGATGTTAATAACTCCTTTTCCTCCCCTGTTAATCAAACGGTATTCTTCAATTTGCGTTCTCTTACCATAACCGTTTTGGGTTATTGTTAGTAGTGTTTTTCCAGGTCTTGCTATGACCATGCCTATGATATCATCATTTTCCTTTAGTGTTGCTCCTCTTACTCCTCTTGATGAACGTCCAGTTGGTCTTACGTCTTCTTCTTCAAATCTGATTGCAAGTCCGTTTTTTGTTGCTAACATTATTTCTCTATTACCATCAGTTTTAGAAACGTTGACTAGTTCGTCGTTATCATCTAGTGTTATTGCAATTATTCCCCCTCTTCTTGGCTTTCCGTATGCTGATAAGTTTGTTTTTTTAATTGTGCCTTTTTTTGTGGCCATAATAAGGTAATGTTGGTCATCAAATTGTTTTACTGGTACAAATGCAGTTATTTTTTCTTCATTACTTAGGCTAAGTAAGTTGATAATTGCTTTACCCATTGTTTGTCTTCCGCCTTCAGGGATATTGTATACTTTTAACCAGTATATTTTTCCTTTGTTTGTAAAGAAAAGTATGTGTGAATGAGTATTTGCAACGAATAAGCTTTCGACAAAGTCTTCTTCCTTAACACCTGTTGCTATCATCCCATGGCCCCCCCTTCTTTGTTGTTTGTAGGTTGTTAGAGGTTGTCTTTTGATGTAGCCAGAATGAGTTACGGTTATTACCATCTTTTCATCTTTGATTAAGTCTTCCATATCTAATTCTGTAACTTCTTCGGTAATTTGAGTTCTTCTTTCATTTGCATATTTTTCTTTTAATTCGAGAATTTCTTTCTTTATGATATCTAGAATTTTTTGATTAGATGCCAAGATTGATTTTAATTTTTCTATTAATTTTAATAGTTCTTTGTGTTCATTTTTTACTTTTTCTTGCTCTAAGCTAGTTAATCTTTGAAGTCTCATCTCCAGGATTGCTTGAGCTTGTTCTACTGAAAGTGTGAAGCTAGATGTTAAGGAAGTTTTTGCTTGTTCAACTGATTTTGATTCTTTGATTAATTTTACAATTGGGTCTATGTTATTTAGTGCTACTATGATCCCTTCAAGAATATGTGCTCTTTTCTTAGCTTTGTTTAATTCAAATTCAGTTCTTCTTTTTATGATTTCTTTTCTGTGGTCAACATAATATTGAATTATTTGTTTTAGGTTGAGGATTTTAGGTTCGTTGTTTACTAATGCCAGCATGATAACTCCAAAAGTTGTCTGGAGTCTTGAATGTTTGAAAAGAAGGTTTAGGATGACTTCATGGTTAGCATCTTTTTTTAGTTCAACGACTATCCTCATTCCATCTCTATCGGATTCATCCCTAAGGTCAGAGATTCCGATTATTTTTTTGTCTCTGACTAGATCTGCTATTTGGGAGATAAGCTCTGATTTGTTTACCATGTAAGGGATTGCAGAAATAATTATCTTCTTTTTGTCCTTCTTTTCTTCTAGGTCTGCTTTTGCTCTGACCCTAAGTTTGCCTCTACCTGTTTTGTACATATTTATGATTTCATTTCTCCCGCAGATTATTCCCCCTGTTGGGAAGTCTGGACCTTTGATTGATTCCATCAATTGTTCTATTGTAATCTTCGGATTGTCTATTTGTTTGATTACTGCATCTATTACTTCGCCCATATTGTGAGGGGGCATGTTTGTTGCCATACCTACTGCAATTCCAGAGGTACCGTTGATTAATAGATTGGGAACTTTTGATGGGAGAACAGATGGTTCTTTTGAGCTATCATCAAAGTTAGGTACAAATTTTACTGTATCTTTGTCTATGTCTTGGAGCATCTCTTCTGAAAGTTTGTTTAGGCGTGCCTCAGTATATCTCATAGCTGCTGCAGAATCTCCATCAATACTACCAAAATTACCTTGTCCCTGAATTAATGGATGTCTTAATGAGAAGTCTTGGGTTAGCCTTACTAAAGTATCATATATTGCTGCATCACCATGTGGATGGTAACGAGCCATACAGTTACCTACTACATTAGCTGATTTTTTGAATGGTTTGTTATGTAGGAGGCCTGTTTCCCACATAGTGTAGAGAACACGTCTGTGAACGGGTTTTAAGCCGTCTCTGACATCAGGTAGTGCTCTGCTAACTATAACGCTCATAGCATAGTCTATGTAAGACTGTTTCATCTCATCTTCAATTAATTTTGGGATGATTTTTTCAGTAGGTTTTGGACTACTTTCTTTACTATTCTGTTGAGTATTTTCTTCCATTTTAATATGTCAGAAATCGAAGATTTCTGAGCATGCTCAAAAACCACTTTATAGGTTTAGGTAATTTTTGACAATCTCTTTTGATTTAACATGGTGGTTTTTGACAGAATTGAGGTGAGACCTCAGTTAATTTGAATGGGTGGGGGTTTATAAGTATTTTGGTTGAATTTTGGCTTTATAGGGGCTGTAAGTGGTGTATTTGGGATTAAGAGTTGATTTCCTTGGTAATTGAATTTCTTATACTCATTGAAAAACCACAATAAACACACCTCTTTCTTTTGCTTGTAATTATTTGGCTTTGGGACTGATACTTCATCTTGTTTTTGCATTTGGGGCATTGTAGAAGGAACATTTTATTCTTCTTTCGGGGTGTCTTTGGTTTGCTCTTTATCTTCTTCTGTTGTTTCTTCTTCGCTTTGTTCTTTTGGATGCATCATCTCTTCTACTCGTTGGTCTATTTCTGAGTCTCCTTTTGATTCTTCGTCTGTTGTTTCTCCTTCACTGTTTTCATCTGACTCTTTTGTTTCGTTTGTTGTTTCTAATTCTAATGTGCCTTCATCTGATGCTTCTTCTTCGTTGCCTTCTTCAGTGGTCTCTTCAGTCTCTTCTTCTTTTGGTTCGTCAATGATTTCTAAATCTCCAAGTTTTTCTTTTTCCTGATGTATTTTTGGCTCTTCTTCTTTTGGAGGTTCTTCATCAACAATTTCTAATTTAGTTTTATTTCCTTTATCATCAACTAAATCTATTTCTTTTTCTTGGGTTTCTGCGTTTTTCTTTTCTTGTTCTGCTATTTTTTTGTTTTCTGCTTTGATTTTTTTTATTTCTTGTTCTTTGTTTTCAATTATTTTTGCAATACTTCCAAAGTCTTGGAATTTATCTTGTAGTTCATCTTCAGCTAATTGGAAGTAATCAAAGAATTTTTCAGTTAGTTTTATGAGCTTTGAACGGCCATGTTTTATTCTTGTGATGTAACCCATATCCTCTAGTTCTCTTAGGTGGTCGTAGGCTTTATTCGTTCGGATATGGATTAATTCAGATTGTTTAATTGGGTATTTGAATGCGATAACTGCTAACGTTTCCATCAAAGTTTTGCTGAGTTCTGTTTTTGTGACTATTTCTTTGACTAAAGGGAGGTGTTCATCTTTTATGGTGATTTTCCAGTATCTGTTTTCGTTGACTACTTCTAGTGATGAGTTTTTCTCTTGATAATCTTTCATTAACTCTTCTAGGGCTATTTGTACTTCTACATCTTTTCTTTTACAAAGTTTAGAGAGTTCCTCAACGGACATTCTCCTTCCTGAAGAAAAAAGCAGCGCCTCTGCTTTATGTTTTAAGTTCATGCTATTAACTTATATTTGTTCTCCTCTTTTTTAATCTTGTTGTTTTTTACTAGCTCTTCAATTATAACTCCTATCTCTTCTTTAGGTATCCCGGTAAAATTGGAGAGTTCATCATCATCCATATCTTTCATCTTTAGCAATACTGCAATTGAATTCTTAAATGAAGCCTTCATGTTTCTCTTTAAGAAGTCATTTTCAACATTTAGCTTTTTAACTTCCATATCCACACCGTGTAATCTTGCTTGCATGTCATTTACCATATTTGAAACGTCTTTACTTTTGAAGATAATTTCATCTGGCTTTATTATGTCTATTGAAGAGGGCATATAGTCAAAACAGAATGCGACAAGTTTTGGGATTCCTTTGACAACTATCTCTAATTCAGCAAATGTACTCCATAATTCTCCCTGTTGCTTTGGATCTGCAAAAGATTCGTTTAAAATTATTAGATCTGAGTCATCTCTGATGCCTGTGATGTACTCTTTGATTTTTTTTTCGATATGTTCTTTGGGTTTTCCAAGAACTTCAAGTATCGTTTTGCACCTGATATGATTTTGTTGAGGTTGTTCAGTCATTTTTTTAGATTAATAGTATGTAATTTAAAAAATTATCGATTGGGGCGAGTGGTTATAGTTTCTTTTTGATATGTCAGAAATATACCACTAGTCTATTTGACCAGTGGACAAAGTCCACAATCCAATTATGGATGAGGGTATATTTCTGAGCATGCTCAAAAACCACCTAGATGATGTTAGCTATGCTACAAGCATGCCACCCATCTGTGGTGGGTGGTTTTTGACAATTAGGATTATGTTTAGGAATATGAGTAATGCTATGAATAATGAAGGGATTAGTTTTTTTAATTTGGTGTTGGGAGATTCATAGATTGTGAGTATCTCTGTTTTTTGAGGGGATAGTGCTGTTAAAGTTGGACTTAAGCTATTTTTTATCTCCTCTCTCTTGTTTAATAGTGGTTGGGTTGTTTCTTCTTTTTTGTGAGGGGTAATTTTAATTTCTTTTGTTATTTCCTTATTTGTTTTTTGGTTATCTTTATTTATCTTTATTTTTAGTTTGTAATCTCCTGGCGGAGTGTTAGGTAGTTGATTGTTAAGGGAGATTGTTTTTGATTCTTTTGGAGCTAATTTTATTTTCTGTTTGTTTGATTCTCTATTTCCACTATATGATTTGCTGCCCCTGTAGACATAACTCCAAACACTGAAGTTGTGAGGGGAATTGTATTTATTTGTGAGTTTTAGTTTGAAGTTTAAATCATCGTTTTCTTTAATCTCTTCTGGAAAGTCGATTAGTTTAAATTCATCATCGGTATTTCCTGAATTTCCATCTTGTTCTATGTATTTGTATATCACTTCTGTTGTGCAGTAGTCCGAAGATAGTCCATCTATGTTGATCTTTTTGGTTGCTTTAGCATCAATACCTTCAATTATCAAATTGTAATCTCCATCTTCAAACTCATATCCGCAATTTGGATCTATTTGTACTGGGATTGTGATGCTGTAGTTAGTGTAGCGAGAGTAGAGGTTTATCTTTGATTTTTCACTTAATTGCTCGTCATTATTTTTTTCTATCCACGCTTGGACAACATTTTTTCTTGAATTACCTTTGTAGATATCTGCTTTAACTCTTAACGTCTGTCCAAATTTTGCTTTATTGTCTGATAGTCCTAGGAATCTATTTATGTTGATCACAGAATCTTTTTGGATGTTATATGTGGATGATAAGATGGTTTTTATTATTATTAGTTTTTCTGCAGAATTATCTGATAGGTTTTGGTCATCGCACAAGGGGTAGAGTTTAGATTTTATGAGCAACACTTTATCACTTTCATCTATTTTTGGAGTATATGATTTTTTATTTGTATTTGTTGTATTGAACTTCTTTTTTACTATGTTGCCAAATAAATCCTGAATCCAATATTCAATGATGAACGGATATGTTTTTTTGTTTAAGTTGTTATAGAATGATATCTTTTCTTCTTCATCGTAGATGAACTTTTCTGTTGAGATGTTATTGATAAATTGCATGGTATCGAATAAATGTTTATAGCCTCGAAGTCCATACATGCTGGGCTAGTTTGGAAGGTGGATTTGGGAGACGATGAGTTTATTATTGATCCGCAAAGAGTATAATTGCCTGCGCTTTTTGGAATGAATTCTCCTGTGGATGCATAACCTGTACAACCAATTTCTCTTGTGAACTGGGATTCTTTTATTAGGTTATTATGGGTTATACTATATGAGACTGTTATGTTTTCTTTGTTTGAGCAAGGTTTTTTATTTTTAATCTCTATCTTAAAAAGTTTAGTATATTTTTGGTCGAGGTATATTGTTTCATCTAGATATGCCTTGAGGATGATGTTGTTTGTTTCTTTTGGTGGGTTGTTGTTTATTTGGGAGACGCTATTTTTATGACCAGGGGTTCCATTGATATTAGTTGATTGGTAAAAGCTTTCATTGAAGTACTCCATTGAATAACCATTGTTGTTTGCAATTGATGAGTTTATTTTTACTGAGTCTAATAGATTTAGGTTATCATCGAATAGGTAAACTGTTTCATCATTGTTTAGTCCGCGGCTCCCTATTGTTGAATCTGTAATGTAAGTGGTGGTGTCTGGAAGGATTAAGGTGGAGTCATCTTCTATGATCAATGAATAGCTTGATGATTTATTGATGTTGATGGGGATGAGAGTTTCATTAGCTTTTCCATCAGATATGTAGAAATTAGTTAGATTTTGCCATTGCGAATGATATATTTCTATAAACTCCTTGTTAGTGTCTGAGCCTTTAGGATTATACATGACTTCGTTAATCATTATGGTTGCTGTAGAAATCTTGGAGATGATTAGTAAGATAGAAAGTAGAACTGTTAGTTTTTTCACTAATTCCATCTAAAGAATGAAATGTGATGGAAATTTTATATAAACTTTTCTTTATTCAACAATCTCTGTTGATGTATTCGGAGTTAGAAGTTGTGTCAACAACATATTCATTTGAGTATTCTATTCTTCCAGTGGTTGACGATTCATCGAATTTGATTCTTAATAAATATGTTTTGTGCTTTCCTAGATGGAATGCTCCACTAGCCTTACATCCTGCTTCAGCTTCATCACAAATTGTGAAGTATCTGTATTTTTCTACTAGTCCAGGGAATGATTTTAATTCTTGATATTTTGAGTCGATGCCTACTACTTTGGATTCAACAACAACTGAATCTGGTGTTGCCGCCATTTGATAAAACATTTCCCCTCCAGCTCTACCCGAGACACACGCTGGCTTTACTGATGTTGTTTCGATGAATGTGTTATCTTCGTTTGTCTTTATTGGATTGATGGTTGCTATATCTATTTGAGGGAAGCATTCTTCTGGTTCATCCACAATCTCCTTTGTATCTTGACAGACATATTTAGTTATTTCTCTAACTGTTTCTTCTTTGACAATTTTTTCTGGACATGTTGTACAATCTAAATTACAGTCTTTTTGTGCAGGACATATGACATCAGGACATTTTTGACTGTATTTAAAACCAAGAAATATTGAAAGAATTATCAGTAAGATGACAATTATAATCCAGATTACATTTAGGTCAACTGGTCTTTCTGAGAAAATTTTGACATTTATAGGTAGCTTACTCATTCTAATTTTAATCTATTGTATTGTAGTATTTAAACTTTATCATTCCACTTTCCAGGGATTGTTACTTTGCAAGTACATTTATTTTCTTTTAGATTATTCTCTTGGACTTTGAAACAATCTCTTTTTATGAGTAGTTTGTTACATTTATGACAATAAGTGTTGTTATGTTTCTCGGTTGTTATATTCCCAATGTAGATATAGTTTAGACCCACTTTTTTTGCTATGGACTTTGCTTTAATTAAAGTTTCCTTCGGAGTAGTTCCGAGATGGGTTAACTTGTAACAAGGTCTGAATGAGGAGAAATGTAGCGGGACATTCCCTCCTATATTTTCTTTTATCCAATTGCATAGGTCGTTAATGTCTTGTTCTTTATCGTTTAATGTGGGGATGATTAGGTTTGTAATCTCTAACCATATATTGTTCTTTTTTAGAATCTTTAATGTGTTTTGGACAGGTCCCAGCCAGCCCGTTGTAGTGGTTTTGTAGAATTTATCAGATCCTTTTAGATCTATATTTGCTGCGTCTATGTATTTGCACCATTTCTTTAATGGTTCTTCATTTATGAAGCCGTTGCTTACGATTACGTTTTTGATTCCATTCTTTCTTGCTAATTTTGCAGTATCTAAGACATATTCGTAAAATACTGTTGGTTCATTGTATGTGTAGGCAATACTTTTGCAGCCAGATTCTATTGCTTTTTCTATTAGTTCTTCTGGCTGAAGTTCATATTCAGGTAGTTGGTTAGGTAGTCCTCTTGCTATTGTCCAGTTTTGGCATTGTTTGCAGTCAAGATTACAACCTACAGTGCCTATTGATAGTGAGGGGGTACCTGGGAGAAAATGATATAGTGGTTTTTTTTCAATTGGGTCTAACGCAACTGAAATGGGATTTGCGTAAACCAAAGAAAATAGTTCGTTTTTTATGTTTTTTCTGACACTGCAAAATCCTACTTTGTTTTTGGAGATTGTACAAATTTTTGGGCAAAGGGTACATTGAAGTTTACCTCCTTTTTTTGTGTAGAATAGGGCCTTTTTCATTGGCATTTTAATGTTATCTAGGTATTTAAGGTTTGCTTTTGGATTGTTACTATTTTAGAATGCTACTAAAAGTTTTTAATATACCTTGCCCAGATATGGGATAGGTGATAATGTTGGGGATATTTGATTTTTTGAATAAAGGTAGAGCTAAAGCTAAAGAGGGTGCTGATATACCTCCGATGCCACCTCCTCCAGCAGATATTTCTGAGGAACATCAAGGGGATTTAGGGGACGCGCTTCCGCCCTTACCAGATATAGAAGAACATCATGATGATATTGAGGCTGAATTGCCACCCTTACCAGATATAGAAGAACACCATGATATAGATATGCCTCCAGTTCCTGATGAGTTGAAACTTCCTGAAGAGAATGAAATTAAATTTCCCCCACATCATGAAGAGATTGCTGGACATCCATTTTCTGGAGATATTCCTGTAGTGCCACCTTCTGGGCCTAAGGTTGAGGAAATGCCTGTGATGAGCGTCCCTCAAGTTAAGAGAGATGGGCCTTTGTTCGTTAAGAGTGATATATTTAAGAATGATGTTCTTGATAACATTGCCAGAATAAAGAGTGAAGTAAAAAGTTCAAACGAGGTTGTTTCGAGGTTGGTTGATTTTGAACAAGATGAGAATACTATCTATAGAGAATGGCATGCTCAAATGGAAGATTTGCAGAAGAAGTTGTTATCAGTTGATAAGATTTTGTTTAAATCTTAGAATTCCACCGATCTGTGATTGGTTTAGGGTGGAATTCTGAGGATGTCAAAAACCATATATGTGTGGTTTTAGACAAGCGGTTAAGTTAAAAATAGGTGAGAGGGATAAAAATGAATGGAGAAATCGGAAATGCGCCTGTGTTTGTTAAAATTAATGAATATAAAACTGTTGCTAGTACTCTAGACGCTATTAGGAGTAAATTGGCCGATGCAAAGGATAATCTTGGGAAGATTAGTGAGATTAAGTCCCAGGAAGATAGCGAACTAAAGGAATGGGAATCTTCATTAGGCGAGATTGATAGGAAAGTTGGAGAGATAAATAAGGCTTTATTTGAACATCCAAGTGCTTAAGGTGAATTTATGAAAAAAAATCAACAACAAGAAGAACCATTATTCGTTGGTGTAAGGGGCCCTTTAGAGATTAGGAGGAATTTGTTAGAGGCATCTAGGGGTGTTGTTGAATCTTTGAAGCGGTATGAGACTCTTAAAGTTACACGAGAGAAAAAGATGGTTGCCGTTACTAATCTTAAGAAAGATATTAAGGATATTTCTAAGTTAGTCTTTAAGTTGAGGGCTAGTTTGCCTACTGTTACTGTAAAGTCTCCCCCCATAGCAAAAGAGAAGGCAATTACTGTAGTTAAGAAAGAACCTGTTGTTAAGAAATTTGTGAAGAAAGTTGCTCCTGTAGTTAAGAAACCTAAGACTGAATTGGATAAGTTGGAAGATGAGTTGAGTGATATTGAGAGTAAATTGAACAGCATTTCTTAAGAATTTATTTTTTAGTTTTATTCTAGAAACTTTTTTATAGTGTTCTTGGTTAGTTATTTGTTATGCGGAGATGCCGGAGTGGCCAAATTACTTTTTAGTAAGGCTAAACGGGATAGTTTTTGGCAGTACGGTGCTAAAAATCCAAACTCAAGTTATTGAGTAATGAGGTCTTCACAAGAGATCGATGAAATGCTTTATGGGCCATCTATTGGCTTAGTGCCTACGGGGGTTCAAGTCCTCCTCTCCGCATTTGTTTTTTCTTGGTTCTGCTGCCATTGTTATTAAAAATTTATAATGTACGAATTGGCATTTACCAACAAACATTTTAGAAAAATTCCACGTATTCCCAAACCTTTTAGAAAAACAATGTTTTTCTAAACCTTTGAGAAAAGTAAACTTTTCTAAAAGTTTATATACTAATCCTTAGATTGTAATATTATGGTAGTTGAGATATGTGCAATTGGCGGTTATAATGAGATTGGTAAGAATATGACTGCTATTAAGTACAAAGATGAAGTTGTTATTATTGATATGGGGATTCATCTTGAAAGCTATATCAGGTATACTGAGGATGAAGATTTATTTCAGCTAAGTTCTGCTGAATTGTTGAAGGTTGGGGCAATACCTAATGATAAAGTGATTAGTGATTGGAAGGCTAATGTTAAGGCGATAATTCCCACTCATGCACATTTGGATCATGTTGGTGCTTTGATTTTTTTATCTAATAATTATAGTGCTCCGATTCTTTGTACACGTTTTACTAACGAGGTTATCAAGGCGATATCAAAAGATGAGAAAATTAAATTAAATAATCCGATAAAGGTGTTGAATTCTAATTCTTTTTATCAGGTTTCTGATAACATTAAGATTGAGTTTGTTAATATGACTCATTCAACTCCTCATACTGTGATGGTTGCAGTACACACTCCTGATGGGACTGTGGTGTATGCTAATGACTTTAAGTTTGATAACAATCCAATTATTGGTAAGAAGCCTAATTATGCGAAATTGAAGGAGCTTGGGAACAAAGGAGTATTGGCTTTAGTTGTTGATTGTACGAGGGCCACACACCCAGTTAAGACTCCTTCTGAGAATGTAGCTAGGGAGATGCTAAGGGATGTTATGTTAGGTTGTGATAGTAGGGGACATGCAGTCATAGTTACTACGTTTTCTTCTCATTTAGCTAGGTTGAAATCAATTGTTGAGTTTGGGAAGAAGATGAATCGAAAGATTATATTTTTAGGGAGGAGTTTAGCTAAGTATGTTGAAGCTGGACAGAATGCAGGATTAATTGATTTTTCTAAGGATGTTGAGATTGTTAAGTTCGGTTCTAAGATTAAGAATAGGATAGGAAAGCTTGAGAAACAAAGAAATAAAGTTTTGTTGGTTGTTACTGGACATCAAGGTGAACCTAAAGCTACTCTTTCTAAGATGGCTAGGAAGGAATTGCCATTTAGGCTTAAGCCCGAGGACCACATTATTTTTTCTTGTACTGTAATTCCAAGTGAAGTGAACATTGAGAACAGGAAAGTTTTAGAGGATCAATTGAAAACTTATGGCGTTAGGATTTTTAGGGATATACATGTTTCTGGACATGCTTCTCGAGAGGATCTCCGGGATTTGTTTAATTTAGTAAAGCCCAAGCATATCATTCCTGCGCATGGGAACCAAGATATGAAGGAAGCTTTGGCTGATTTAGCTGTTGAGAAGGGTTATAAAGTTGGGAAAACAGTACATTTGGTTAATGATGGGACTAAACTTAGGTTTTGACCATAAAAAATATAAATAAGGGCTTGTTTCTGCTTTACCATAAGGGGGTTATTAAATGAAACTTACATTAGCTGAACCAAGGTATTTAAAAGACAGTATATCTATAATTTCTGACTTAGTTAACGAAGCAAGATTTAAGGTTACTAAGGATGCAATTGAATTAGTTGCAATGGATCCTGCAAATGTTGCAATGGTTGTTTTTAAATTGTTAAGTTCTTCTTTTACTGAGTATAGTGTGGATAAGGAGACTGAGATTGCTATTAATTTGGCAAATTTTAAACAGATACTCCGGAGAGTGACTCCTAATGATATGATTAGTTTGGAGTTTGATGCTAACAATAAATTGAAGGTAACTTTGAAAGGGCATACAATTAGGACTTTTAGTTTACCTATTATTGAGATTGAGGATAAGGAACAGACAGTTCCTGAACTTAAGTTTCCAGTAACTATTAAGACTCCTGCTCAGGTTTTGACAAATGCTGTTGAGGATGCCGATATTGTTGCAGAGAGTGTTAGTTTACATGCTGAGCCTAAGAAATTTACTGTTAATGCTGAAGGTGACTTAAGTAATGCCAGCATTGAGATTAGTGAATCAGAAGGTATTAGTATTGGTGTTGAGGGTACTGAGAAGATTAAGTCAAAGTATAGCATTGAGTATCTGAAGAAGATGATAACTGCTTCTAAGGTTGCTGATGATGTTTTGATACAGTTTAATAAGGATTATCCTTTGAAGTTAGAGTATAAAACTGTTGATAAGGTTTCTTTGAGTTTTATATTGGCTCCTAGAGTTGAGAATGATTAGGTAGTTTTTTCTTTTTTATCTATGGGAAGAAGTATAACAAGAGAGGTATTGTTATCAAGCTGATTAATGTTGTTAGGAATACTACGCTTGAGACTACATCTGGTTCGTTGTTGTATTTTGTTGCTAATATTGAAGAGAAGACTGCTGCCGGCATTGCGGAGTTTAGGATTACGACCGATCTTATGATTCCAGTTAGGTTGAATAATTTTACTGAGACTAATCCTAAAAGTAGGCCGATTCCCATTCTTAGGAATGAGGCTAAGAGTGTTGTTGGGAAGGAGGTTATTTTTACGCTTGATAGATTGTAACCTAGAATGATTAAGATTAATGGAATTCCCATCATTCCAATGAAGTTTAATGGTTCTAGGAGTAAGCTAGGGATATTTATTCTCAGAAGGTTTACAGTTAACCCCAGAATTGCTGCATATATTAATGGAATTTTGAGGACTTCTTTTATGCTTTCTTTCCAGGGTTTTTTTGAGGCTATGGAGACTCCTAAGGAATAGATTAGTAATGCATTTGGTATGAAG
>Ga0187827_10005323_pt1 | contig 15283 bp, 13 predicted proteins | sample ETNtaG_39_FD_167969 | JGI IMG/M metagenome (GOLD analysis project Ga0187827, IMG submission 167969) | Marine microbial and viral communities from oxygen minimum zone, Eastern Pacific Ocean - ETNP2014_SV_150_PacBio MetaG (Illumina Assembly) | ecosystem: Environmental > Aquatic > Marine > Hypoxic...
TTACGCCTTGCTCTTTCGCCAAATGATAACAAGATCTTGTGGCATTCAAATTAACATCTATTGACAACGTTGGATTCCTTTTACAAGGAACATCACCTACTATACTTGCAAGGTGTACAACGTTATCGACATCTTCCATTGAGTCCTTCATGAAAACTTTATCACGGATATCACCTTTTCTGTATTCATAGCAAGGATGATTCAGGAAAGGTCTAACTCCATTCCCTCCATACATAAGATTATCAATAACCAATACTTTATAATTCCGTGCCAGAAGTTCACGACTTAATGTCGAACCAATATAACCTGCCCCACCTGTAACCATAATCCTTTTTTTACCCAACTTTTATCCTTTTAACTATCTCTACCAAAAAGTCATGGCATCTTTCATCACCTTTCCCGTCATTACAAAACAAACCAAACTGTTCCAACATCTCAGTATCTGTCCAGGGTTTTTCATATTGTCCGAATTCTACGAAACTTTCTGTCATTTTGATAAATTCATCTAAATTTTCTTTATATAAAACCCTATTTTTCCACATTGGTAAAATATCAGGATGCCATTTGCCCTTGGTAAACGGCCAAGGAAGCTCATAACCACAAAACAAAATAGGTTTAGTTGTCAGCAACATTTCAAAAAAAGTAGTCGCAGGGTAATCGGCAATAAAAACATCTGCTGCAACCATAACTTGTTCAAACCTATCCGTACAAATTCTTATGTTATTTGTCTCTTTATCCTTTATATATTCCAAAATAGGAGACTCTGGAAAGAGGTGATGCGACGGATATAATTTTATAATCAAGCAGTGTTTTGGATGTTTAAGGAAAACATCAACAATTTTTCGTTCTATGGCAAACATCAATTCCGGACTTCTACTGCGATAAGGTCCTGTTCTGGCATTTCCGTCCCACGATGTAGGAACATACATAAATATTTTTTCATTTTTGTCAATGCCAATTCTATCACATATTTTCTCTCTCATATTATTTTCCATGTCATGGTTATATTTTTCTTTAGTTTTTTCTAATGTCAACAAGCCCATGGCTACTACTTTTGTCTCACCTGGCGCTTGTCTATTTACATAATCACAGTCTCCTTCACCACCCACAAGGAAATAATCAGCGGCTTTAACGTCACCATAGTGAACGGGATGGGCAAGATGACTTTCCATAGAAACATGTCCATGCGTAAAACCATGGCGGTATACAACTACCGGAATATTTAATTCTTTCGAAGCTACAATAACAGCTCTAATTCTGCAGTCAACTGTATTGGAAACAAACAGCGCTTTTGCCCCAGTATTTTTAAGAAATCTTTTTCCCCTCAAATAATGGAACTTAATATCCAACAAATTCTCTTCAAAAAAAACTCGTAAATTTTTCTCCACAAGTTTGTAATAATTTACTTCGCCTACAATAAACAAACTGGTAAATTTACTGTTATTACTCAGAATGTTCGATAACTTCTTTAGCTTATCATCATTTTCATAGTTAGGCGGTTTGGTAATTATATTATAGTAGTGCAATCTAAACGTTGTTCTTAATGTTTGGCTGTCCCAAAGATGTTGTAATTGATAGAATAGCGACAAAAATACGATAGGAGGAAGGTTTCTTTTCTTTCCGAAATTTCTCAAATATTCTCTTATTAGCAAAATAACGCATTTTACATTCGCTATCTGCTCAGGCTTCAATATGCCCTTAATTATACTTTTTGCGCCATCAATAGATTTTTTTTTACCAACAGAACTTTCATGAGCTAATAAATCATTCTTCACTTCTAATTTATTTGCTGTAATTCCAAAGTGCTTACTAACAAACGTCATAGCTTCTGCCCACAGTGATATCATATTAGACGGAACCAAGGTATCCTTTCCAATATTTCCATGAGTACTCAAACTTTTAAAAAAAAAGACCGATGAAGGCTTTTCAACAGAAAATATTTTATTTAATATATAAACTCGGCATGAATAAGAATTCATCATTGTTTTCAAAGGAGACCAGCTTATTGATCCTGCCTTCAAAAAGTGTTTTTCAAAAAACGGACTACTTTCCTTAACCGTAACATCAATAAATTTACATAATGATTGAACCTGTTTGAGATCATTGAGAAAATGATTATTTAATTCTTCCTCCGTATAATATTGATCGCAATGGCGATAATTTATACCATTCCTTTCCATATAATAAGAAACCGAAGGATTCAAACTCAGAATTAAACCATTTTCAACATCATTCTTATGATGTTTTAAACAAAATTTTACATGTGCCGGTTTTTCTACAAAGAATATCTTAGTCACTTTTAATAATTGTGTAACTATTACGATTTGCTTTTATTCTTACAAATTCACCACTGCGAACTTTAACAGTGCGATTCATAGTTCTAATATTTTCAGGTAAAAGTATATTTGCGACAATAGAACGAATAAACACCCCATGAGAAACAATTAATATGATTTTTTCGGAACGTCTTGAAATCCTATCAAAAGTGTTCCAGCTAACTTTAATGAAATCCTCAACATTATCACCTTCCGGAAACGTTACTCTATCAGGCATTAATTGCCAATTGTTCCATAAATCAGGATAAAGCACTTTACATTCCTCCCTTGTTAACCCTTCCAAAACCCCAAGAGATATTTCTCTCAAATCTTGTTCTTTTACAAGTTGGCAGTTATGATATTTCGATATAATGGACGCTGTTTGGTAAGCTCTTAACAAATCACTCGTATATATCTTCTCAAAAGGGACATCTTTAAGTTTACAGCCCAATTGTTCTGCTTCATAAATGCCCTTATTTGACAAAGGGATATCATTTCTTCCCTGGAGTCTATCTTCTTCAATCCACTTTGTAGAACAATGCCTTAAAAGATATATCAATTTTATCAAAACGTATCATACCGTAAACCAACGCGTTGCGACTCAAGTATCAATACTTCATGAGGGGCAATATTGCCCAGGTTAACATCAGCCCCAAATCTATTGATATAATATATTTGGTTTTTTGCTTTAGGAGCTTCCCATATAATCCTTTCTAATGGAATATATTTGACTATATTTTCTATAGAATCTTCCCGTGGGGTACCGTCATCGTTATAAATCCCGGCATCAGCGCTTTCTCTCCCTTCACATATCAACATTGATGCCCCGGAACGCAAACATTCCTGTAATTGAAACACCCATTCATCAGGTGAAAAAACCACTTCACGGTCTTTACAACCCACCTCGGCAATTACTTTATAATAATTGCAAAAGTCTTTAATAATTTTGGCTTTATCTTGAACTGAAATATCAACAGTCCCATCAGAAATTTCAACAATTTCAACACCAAAGAAATCTAAGGCTTTTTTATAATCATCCAACTTACCCTGGGAATAAAATTTCTCAAAAATTGAACCGCCAAAATAGACATCTATATTATTTCTTTTATATATCGCAATTTTCTCTTTAAGCTTGCCTGTAACTACCGCAGACCCTATACTAAATTTGCAAATATCTATAAAATCACCGCAAATATCTATAATATCTGCCAATGCATTTAAACCAAGCCCTTTGTCACTGATAGACGTAATCCCCTTTTCTCTCTTCTTTCTTGTCCTTTGCGGCAAATCTAAATTCCATGAATGGTTTTGCATGATCTATCCTTTTTTACAGAACTTTATCCATTACTAATTCTAATAATCTTAAATCGTATTCAGAATCAACATCAACATATGATTTACTGCCCATCATGTAGTACCCACAATTCTCAGGATGAATCCAGTTGCCTGTCCTTCGCAAATACTCCCTGTTCGTTATATATATAATCCCGTTTGCCTCATAAGCAGGAATAAGCTGCTGCCGTTCGAGGTTAGCCGGGTTTTCACCTGTTGGATATTTCATAATGCGTCTAATATGTCCAACTTTCTTTTCATCAGTTACCCAAACTGACCAGGGAGCTGTCTTTGCAGGAGACACAGACATCAGTGTATCGCATCCTAACTCTTTATATAACTTTATTACCTCATCAATGTCATGAGGAGTCCGTAGCGGACAATTCGGCTGTAGGGTAACAATAGCATTAACAGGATAATTTTCTTCTTCCAGGAAGCGGGCAGCATGTTCTAAAACAGGCCCTGTATGAGCAGTATCAGTTGCCAACTCCTTAGGCCTAAGAAAAGGAACTTCAGCACCAACCTGTTTCGCAATCTCTGCAATTTCCTGATCATCCGTAGAAACAATAACCCGGGAAAGCAACGGTACATTAAGAGCTTGCTCTATAGTATAGACAATTAATGGTTTTCCTTTGACAGGTAGGATGTTTTTTCTTGGAAGCCCCTTAGATCCTCCTCTGGCAGGAATTACTGCAACTATATTCACACGCTTATCCCTTTTAAATTATCAACATTGTCCAAAACTTTTATCATGGCTTCAGAAATCTGATCCATCTCTTTTTCCCCTGCCGGTGGTCTTATATCAAACATAACCATACCAGTGTTTTTCATTAGGTCTTCGGCCACAGGGCAAATTCCTTCTTCATATGTAACATTACCTTTATAATGGCTGCAGTTAAACGGACACCCTTCATTACCATAGGCAATTTTATTCTGAAATAAAGGATTCAAATAGAGTATGCGCCGGTAACCCGGGAAAAGAGAAATTCCTTCTGCCTGAACAGCTTTGACAAATATATTCCTGTGAACACCTATTTCATTAGCATTATATTTCATACCAAAAATGTGGTATCCATGTTCTATATCACCTACATATTGAGGAGGTGTAATACCAGGCAACGGTCTAAGTTTTTCCCTCACATATTCAAACAATTCCTTACGTTGTTCTTGCAAGAAACTAAATTTTTTAAGTTGGACTCTTCCTATAGCGGCTTCAAGCTCATTCATACGATAGTTCCAACCAACAATGTTGGTAATATAATCCCTTGGTTTTCCATCCAGAAGATGCTCACCATGATTACGGATCATTCGACATCTATCCGCAAGCTCATCATTATTAGTAATTATCATACCTCCCTCACCAACAGGCATATTTTTTGTCTCCTGAAAAGAGAAAACCCCTATATCACCAATAAGTCCAACTGATTTCCCCTTATACTTTGCACCTATCGCCTGAGCACAGTCTTCAACGATTTTAAGATTATGTTCTTTCGCAATCACAATGAGCTCATCCATAGGCGCCGGATGTCCATAAAGGTGTACAGGTAAAAGTGCAACAGTATATGGAGTAACTGCTTTTTCAACAGCTTCTGGATCTAAACAGAAGGATATGGGGTCCACATCGGCAAAAACAGGGATTGCATTATGCATTATAACACTCGTTGCAGTTGCTGTAAAAGTGTAAGGAGTGGTAATAACTTCTTTCCCAGGTCCAACACCGCAAGCAGCCAGGGCACAGTGTAAACCTGCGGTTGCTGAGTTTACAGCAATTGCATCTTTAGCACCAAAAAAATCGGCAAACTCCCTTTCAAATGCACGGATATTTTCTCCACCATAAAAATCATCGTCAAGAGAGGCTGAAAATGTAGACAAAGCTCCACTCTTAATGACTTCCACAACAGCATCTTCTTCTTCTTGATCAAGCATTGGCCACCGAAGAACCACTTGATTCTTTCTCACCGGTTTGCCACCTAGAATTGCCAATTTATTCGTGATAACTTAATTTCACCATATGAAAGATATTTATTTAGCTAATCCTCCATTCTCTAAACAGGAAATAATTTTACGGAGAGACTCACCTTTCTCTTTAACCCTGGGACCTTCTACAAGATCCAACTCTCCAGCAACGCCCTTCACAACTAACAATGCTATAAAAAACGGACTTGAAAGTATCTGGTCTCTACAATATCTCAACTTTTCCTTTGTTCTTGGCCCATTTAGCATTATTAACAAGAGCTTTCTTCCTGGATTTAAAACAAAAACACAAGACATGAGAAATAGAAACAATATTCCCCCGATAACCCCATATTTTCTTTTAACTTTTCTATATTTCAATACCGTGCGCAAGAAGCGTCCCCACTGTATAACCTCTAAATAATTGCTGTCCGTATAATTTATATAATGATCAGTAGAATCAGCATTTACCTCCGATAGTGACGTAAGGTAGTCATCTTCATCAACAATAAGTTTTTTCAATTGAGCATATCTATATATTGGTGAGCCCGGTAGCGCCTGTACATAGGCTATAGATGGGAGCAATTGAGCTCTGTCAAGAAAATCCGCTGTTTCGAGAACCGTATCAACCGTTTCTCCCGGGAGGCCTAATACGGTATTTCCTCTACTATAGAGTTTACATTCTTTAGCGATTCTCGCTGCGTATAGATTCTTTTCAACTGTCACTCGTTTTTCCATAATATCCAGTATCTTTTGACTCCCACTCTCATACCCAAACTCTACCTTGACCGCACCTACATTACTATAACCATGCAATACTTCAGAATCTATTGTTTCCATTAAAGCACCACCAATACTAAAAAGAAACCTGAACCCATTCTCTCTCCTTTTCCGTATTTCTTCTATAAATCTCAGGTGGGACCTTCTGCTTGGTGCCGTTAGTTCGTTTGGAAAATAAAAAAAACCTATTCTATAGGTTTTTTGTAAATACTCTAAATAATCTAAAATATAAGTTGGTGAGGGACTCCTGAAACCTTTATAATGCCTATGACAAAATGCACATTGTTTAACACATCCACGCGTAAACACGACACAAAAAACATGAGGAAATTCCCCATAAATCAACTCAAAATCATCATGCCAACTGAAATCATCTCTATATGTAGGAGACGAATTCGCATCAAGTAGATACTTATCCATATCCAGCATCTCAAATAAGGGATATTTTTGTTGGTTTAAATCTCTAATAGGTTCAGCCAAATCCGTAGCAACAATTCCTCCTTCCTCTTTAAATCTTAATGAAGGAACAGCCGCCAGAGACGTGTTATTTTCAATAGCATCAAATAATTCAACAATTGGAATCTCTCCCTCACCCTCTATGACTATATCGATTCCAGTCGCTTTTAAAAGTGTTTCATGCACGGGGGAAAGGTGTCCTCCCAAAACAATCTTTTTCTCGGAAAACCGCTCCTTAATCTTTATGCTTACATCTTTAATAAATTTGTATGAGGTTGAAACGATAGAAGTAAATCCTATAATATCAGGGTCAAAGTCTTCAATGCGACCAAGTATTTCCTCCGTACCAGGTCTTTCAACATCTGCATTAATCAACGACACATGATGACCATTGTCACATAGGGCCCTTCCAACATGTAGCGCACCATATGGTGGAACATTACTGTATTCATCTCTTATAGGCGGAATAATTATTTGGAATTTCAATTTTAATAATTAGGATTTTTGAGTTATTTGCAAATTATGCATTTTCGCAAAATAGCCACCTACACTTAACAATTCTGTATAAGTTCCGCTTTCAACACATTTGCCTTTGTCAATCACATAAATTATATCTGTGTCTTCCAAAGTAGATATGCGGTGTGCAATCATTACGATTGTCATTTTATGTGAAATATTATTTATAGAATTACGTATAATCCTTTCAGAGTCTGAATCGAGTGCACTAGTGCCTTCATCAAGGATTAGAATGTCTGGCCTTCTTATTAAAGCCCGCGCAAGTGACAATCGTTGTTTCTGGCCTCCTGATAGCCTTATTCCACTTTCACCAATATTAGTATTAAACCCATCAGGTGTTTCAATTATAAACTGATAAATGTTTGCGAGTTTTGCACAATGCTCTACCCATTCTGTATCCACCGATGAAAGTCCAAAGATTAAATTATTATATATTGTATCATTAAACATAATATCATCCTGCATTACATAACCTATATGCTCCCTAAAGGTCTCTAGATTATATTTAGATAGATTTATAGAGTCAATTAACACCTCACCCTCGCATGGTTTATGCAATCCTACAAGTAAATCAATCAGTGTTGATTTACCTACACCTGAAGGGCCAACAATACCAATAGTCTTTTTAGGATGTATCTCAATATTGATATTATCCAAAACCTTAAGATTGCCGTAACTAAATGAAACATTTTTAAAAATAACACTCTCTTTTAATCTATCATAAACTTTCTTTCTATCATCATAATCTTCTCCCATAACCAATTGGCTTCGAAATTCCTCTATTCCTTCCAAAGAACGACAAGTCGTCAGAAATGACAACAAACGTGACTGGGCTAGAAAAATCTTAGGCATTACACGAAGAAAAAGATAAAAAAACAAAACAAGTAGTGAAACCTGGGTTTCCAAAATAACTAAAGCGAGAAATACTATTAGTCCAGTCGTAAAGGATTTAAAGGATGAGGTAAAAAGGTTTATTCTCGCCTGATAATCCTCTATTTCCTTAGTAATCTTTTGATTACGTTCACTTGAGACAGAAATCAACTTATTAGAATAATCTTCCAAAGCAGAAACTTTAATGAGCTTTAACCCTTTTAACAATTCAATGATGAGATTAATAAAGTTGTTGTTCTTATCAGTTTGTTCAGTTCCTAATTCATGGCCTCTGTGCTGAAAACCCTTGGTTAAGTAAAAAGATATACCTACTATAGAACTGACAATGAGTACAAGCTTCCAATTAATAAACAAGAAACCGATTAAAAAGATAAATATGTAACTAACGGCTACAATGCCATCCATCAGTGAAAATACCGCAACACCGGCCCTTTGTGTTTCTACAGTTAACCTACTGACTGTTTCTCCAGATGAATGGTTTACTAAACTACTCCACCTTGCACGCCAGATACTTTCCATAATTCTTCTGCGAGTATCAACAACAAATATATAACGCAAGTAATAAACGAGTCTCTCCTGCACATAAACCAACATAAAGCAAGAAAACTCCAGTGAAACCATAATGATTAGCAAATTAAGGATTGACATTTCCATTCCAAACAATTTCATTAAACGTACCATATATATATTTATTTGCTCAGATTTACCATAAGACGATTCCTTAATTATAATACCGACAATCGGAACGACAGCTACTGAAGCACTAATCTGTACAACTCCTGCAATAAACGTTATCAAGGTTATTAATAATACATACGGTGTATTTCTTATATAAAGCTTAACAACAAATATAAAATGCATAAAGTTTTCTAATTTACTAAACTTTACCATATTCAAAAGAAATACCTTTCTTTCTCAATCGTTCTATTAAATCAATTACTTTCAAAGCATTCTCCCCAGAGGAAGAAGATTCTTTTATTTTTCCTTTGCAAAGAGTAATATTCTCCTTCATTGCCTGCATCATCTCAGATTCTTCTTCCTTAATATTAACCTGTTCAAAATGTAATCTCTTCGCTCCACCAAACATGGAATTGCTTTTGGCCTGTCCAACATAAAGTTCCATACAATTATTCAGAAGTTGAATCTGCCCATGGGTACCATCTATCTCGATAGAGAAATGTGGATAATCCTTCAAACACGAACCGATTAAAACCCCGATAATACCATTATCAAAAAGAACCATCCCACTAAATGCCGGATCTAATTGAGAATAATTTTCACTGTACCACAATTTTCTTGTTTTAGTCTTTTCTTTTAGTGAAAATAGATTGATAGGTAAAGATTCATCTACAAAATTAAGAATTAAATCAACTAAATGAGTTCCTACAATCTCTAACCCGGAAGTATATCTACAAACTATTGCTAGCGGACAACCAATAACACCATTAGCAATAAGTTCCTTAGCTTTTTCAACAACAGAATTCCACCGTTTATTATGATTTACCACAAGGTGACATCCCGCTTCTTTACAACACTGAACCATTTTTTCCCCATCGATATAACTTGTTGCTAATGGCTTTTCTGAAAAAATAAGTTTTGGTTGTTTCTTTGCAACTAAAGTTGTTATATCACAGTGTGTTGAAGGAGGAGTGCAGATGCTTACTACATCAAAATATCCATGTTCAAGAAAATCTACAACGTTTTGATAAAAGGCAGGGACATTCCATTTGTCTGCAAAAGATCGGGCTTTATCGTAATCGTTATCACAAACCGCAGAAATCTCCACTTCTTCTATTGAAGAAAGAACACCGGCATGTGTACATGGTTTCCGTAACCAGGTTGGATCATCTTCAAAATCTCCCGCAATTCTACCACAACCAATAATCCCGGCTTTTAGACTTCTATTCGTCACGGTTTATTACTTGATAATAGATTTAGTTGCATGTCAGACTTGCTTTACTTTCATAATCAACCAGGCTTCCAATATGAGTGAATACTTTCTCAAAACCTTCTACCATCAGATCCATGTCATTAAACGTTAGAGGAGGACGAATATTTTCGGTTGAAAAACTATATTTCATCTGATACCTGACATTTGGAAGCCCATCAAGTGAATAATCAGGATTCCCTTTATAATAAGAACACTTGAAAGGACATCCCTTATCACCAAAAGCAATCTGTTGTTGAAATAAGGGATAAAGATTTAATGGTGTGTAGCCGGCATACCAATCCAAACCTTCTGCATTTAGGGCATCAACAAAAGTTTTACCGCTTACCGGGATTATTTTGGGATCTATACGCACTGCATATCGATAATAGGTATGATCACAATCTTTATCCAAAAATGGCAAAGCAAGCCCCTCAAACTTTGAAAGTTTTTCTGTAAGATAATGCGCCAAACGAGTACGTTCTCTCTGTAATGTTTTTAGTTTTTTCAACTGGATAATAGCAATGGCTGCTTCCATCTCATTCATTCTGTAGTTCCATCCAACCATATTAACTATGGAAGACACTTTCATTCCGGTAGCTACAACAGCTTCAGCATGATTGCGTATCATTTGCAGACGCAAAGCTAAATCATCGTCATTTGTCATAATAAATCCACCTTCTCCAGTCTGAATCAACTTATGACAATTAAGGCTGTGCACTCCCATATGCCCAATAGTGCTAGTCAATCGTCCTTTATAACGAGCACCAGGAGATTGAGAAACGTCTTCAATCACTACTAAATTATGTTTTTGAGCAATTTCCATAATAGGGTCCATATCAGCCGGATATCCGTATATATGAACAGGGATTATGGCCTTTGTTCTAGGTGTAATCTTCTTTTCCACATCTGCAGGGGAAATGCAAAAAGTGTCTAACTCTATATCAGCAAAAATAGGAATGGCATTATTGACTATAATAGCCGCAGCAGTAGCAGTCATTGTCCATGGAGTGGTAATTACTTCATCTCCTGGCCCAACACCTGCAGCGCCAACAGCCGCATATAATCCCGACGTTGCACTGTTTACAGAAACAGCATGTTTAACGCCAAAATAGTCAGTCCATACCTTTTCCGCTGCCTTCACCTGTGGACCACCCAGAAACCACTCGTTATTACTCCCTTCAAAATCAGAAAGTATCCCAGTTTTTAATACATCGATAACGGCCTCTATCTCTTCTTGCCCAGTTGAAGTGTGAGGGGGGTATGGTTTGTTTCGAATTTTTTTTCCACCAAAAAGTGCTAACTTCATTTAATTTACCTAATTTAGACTTCTCATGAAATCAATACATTTCTTTGTAGCATTTCCTTTTACTTTCCATCCACGTTGCTTTTTAAGATAATCTTTTCTATATTCTTTACTTTGAAATAAATTTTCTATTGTCATTCTAGCTACCTCCTCCGTTTCAATAAACGGAATGGCTCCGCTCTTAGTCGCTACCATTTGCGATTCTATAGAAGAATTAATCTGCAGCGAAACTACTATCCTGTCAACAAGAAGGGCTTCTAAAAGCATAACGGAAGAAATGCCAACAAGAACGTCTGAAATGGCTATCACCTCATACGGAATCAGCTCGTCCTTGATGATCTTTTTCGCCAGTAAAGGCCACTCATTATATACCCAATCAAACTCTTTAAGTTGATTCTCCGGATGAAGCTTTATGATAAGAAAAATCTGCAAGCCATCAGCCTTACTATTTAACTGGTCTAAAATATTGCCTAAAGTTCTAAGAGTAGCATGTTCATCATACCCAATAATAGTACCAAAATCCTTCCTTAATGACTCTGCAACAAAAGTAAACACCATATAGTCAGTAGTTATGTTTATTCGTTTTTTTATTTCATCCACTTGCAGCTCAAATGTTTTATATGTTTTCCTTAATCTATCAAAAGTCGGATTGCCAGTAACCACAAGACGATTTTCAGGCAATCCATTGCTTATCATCTCATTTTTCGCAAAATCGTCCATAATGAATATGTAATCAGGCAAATATGCCAATCTATCTTTTTCGCCAACCCCACTGAAACGAACAGCGTAATTCTGCCATTGATCAACGACCCCTATTGTTGGAATATTATGTTTTTGCCCCCATTCCCATAGATACCTTTCAGTCATATCAAGTTTTGGAAGACTAGTGGCAGAGTTAAATATAATATCCGGCAAAGACTTAAACTTTTCATTAACAAGCAAACTTAATTTATGTTTATCAAAAGTGGGGAAATCAACACAATCCAGATTATATCTTTTAAAAACGTCTAATCCGTGATCTTTTGACAGGAGCAATAGTTCCCAGCCTACTTTAAGAATAGCTTGACATACAGGCCCAATTGCAGCTACACCCCCCGCTTCCCTTGCAAAAGCCATCACTTTCTTAATTTTATTCATTAACACCCGTTACGTCGCACATAACGTTGAAAAGTGTATCAAAAATAATAGAAACATTTCTGGTAGACCTTATTCCGGCATTGTACACATCATCGGGTGTTGGATATGGATCAAAGCGAGGTTTTTGCAAATCATCAGGACAATTTATTGGTTGCGCCCAAGGTCCAAAGTATTCTATATGCCTCTTGTTAGTTATCTCCTGATCTCTAGGCCTGTCAAGTAGCAGGAGTTTCATGTTTTAACTGTAGAGTTCCTTCTTTGGTCTTGTAACAGGCTTTAGAACAAGCCAGACATGGCGAGAGGCGATAAATACCTTTCTTAAACTCCTGCCTAAGATGGCGGCATTGCTCCCCTTGGAAAATGTCTTTAATAGATGCCTGCAAAACATTACCTAAAACAATCTCATATCCATAAAAGGTACAACAAGGTAACACATCGCCATTGGCACGAATTATCAGTTTTCTCCATGGTGCATTACAGAAAAATCCCTTGATCTGCTCTGCGCCAGTCGGAATAAGAGCACTATTTTGATCGTAATAAGTAGAAAAGCCTTGCATCTCTAAATAATCAACTCGATCTGAGAAAGTATCGATAAAAAGCTCTCTTTCATGAACATTTAAGCTTGTAACCACAAAACTAACACGGACTGCAGGGATTATAAGATTATTTACTCTCCGATATTCCAACAATGTTTCGATATTATTCATGACAACAGAAAAGTCACCTCCAGGCCTCACCTTTTTATAGGTTTCAGGAGTGGCGGCATCGAGTGAAAGCAAAATACGCGTAATCCCCGCCTCAATAAGCGATTTCATCACTTCAGGATTAAGGAGGACACCATTGGTAGTCATAAAGAGATCAATAAAACCATGATCTCTTGCAAACGCAACCCTGTCAGGCAAATCTCTTACCAGGAGTGGTTCATCGTTTACATGGAATGCAATAGAAGGACACCCATGTTTCTCACCTTCAAGGATAATTCTTTCAAAAAGAGACCTTGGCATTACAGATGTATTTGTGTCAAACCGCTTCCTGAAATCATGCATTCCATGAATACAAGATGGGCATTTTAGATTGCAGCTATATGTCTGTTCAAGCATCAGATAGAGAGGGAATTCTGGTTCAAAACGAAACACTCCTGCTTCAGAATATCTTTTGCGATATTCAGTATAACGTTCTCCGTATCGCCCGGTTAGTTCCTCCTCAACTAAATCAAGACTTGTGTTATGATGTTCAAGAAGATCGTCTTGAGTAAAAAAAATGGCTTTGTTAATTTTATTCATTACATAACTGAAATGTCTTAATTAAGTTCTATTTTAATTCCACCTTTTTCAGAAGACTTCTTCATCGCATCGACAACCTCCAAATTTCTCATTCCTTCTTCTGCCAAAAAAGTAGAATATCTCTTTCTTGATAAACCATCAACAAGGATATCTAATCCATATTTCATTGCCAATTTCATCTCGGTATTTACAATTTCAGCTAATTTTAATTCTCCAAATCCAGAATAGTGTCCATACTCCCCAACATTATAAAAACTTATCTTGTCACCATTATCTTCAATCTTTACTCTTCCCTTTGTGCCAACTACATCCATCTCAAATAAACTATAAACATACTTAGTCGTATCACAACCTATAACAGTTGCTGAACCACCTCTTTTAAAACCAAGTATCCCTCTTAAAGAGTAATCGTTTCCATAACTCCCTGCATTAAATGGAGGAAATGCTGCAACCCACGATATTTCACCAAACAGAAACCTTAAAGTATCAATTGCCGTACTTCCTATATGGACTATTCCTTTTACGTAATAGACAGTAACATGGATTAAATCGCCAATTATTCCATTTTGAATCTTTTTCTTTAACATTTTATGGGCAGGTTCCCACCTTCTTTGGTATGAAAGCCAAACACCAACCCTTTTCTCGTTCGCCAACTTTATAATCACTTCAGCACTAGACGCGGTTAGTGTTAACGGCTTTTCCGCCCAGACATAAGACGCTTTACCAGATTTCAAAATTTGTTCAATTATTGATTTATGCGTATCATCCGGAGTACAAACGCTAATAATATCGTAGGTATCATTTAGCAATTCCTCAATACTTTTATAAGTCCGTTTAACAGACCAGTAATCAGAAAACTTCTCTAGCCTTTTTGTATTTATGTCATACGCTGCAACTATTTCTATTTCTGGATTAGATTTATACGCTCCCGCATGAGTAAAAATACCGCCATCTTTTTTCTTTTCGTCATATCCGCCTGCTATGTCTCCACATCCTATAATAGCTGTTCTAATTGACATAACTATAAGAAGCTACCGATATGCGGCTGAATGCTGTTCACAGTGTTTGTTGATCTCAAGCCAATCGGGATGTCTATCCAACAATTTAATCAAGTCAAAACTGGAAAAAACAGGATTAGTAAGATAAAGTTTCTTATAAATCATACGGGCAAGTTCCATGTCTTCTTTGTAATCTATAGTCAAACGAATTTCCGGCCTATTAAGAACACTACCCGGCAAGGCTTCCAGATTAAAAATAGGAAACCGTTCTGGATGGTTCCATATAAAGCGAGGAGTATCATCTCGTTCTTTTGGGTCTTTTGCTTCATTAGCAGACGCTTCCAATGCATTAAAGCAAATTACATGCGCTTCTATCCCCTCTGGAAATG
>Ga0187827_10005324_pt1 | contig 15281 bp, 16 predicted proteins | sample ETNtaG_39_FD_167969 | JGI IMG/M metagenome (GOLD analysis project Ga0187827, IMG submission 167969) | Marine microbial and viral communities from oxygen minimum zone, Eastern Pacific Ocean - ETNP2014_SV_150_PacBio MetaG (Illumina Assembly) | ecosystem: Environmental > Aquatic > Marine > Hypoxic...
TTTTACCAAGATCACCGGATTTGAAATAAGAATGTTTATATTTTTTTACCTTTGAATATTTTTTCAAGTACCCTTCAAACATAAATTTACTTTTAATGCAAATTTCATTATTTCTTAATAATTTAATTTTTATTCCTTTAGAAAATTTTGATAATTTATTTTCTAAAGAAAATTTACTGCTTAATGCAAAAGATCCCCCTACTTCTGTAATTCCGTAACAATCTATTAAATCAACATCAAATTCTTTTTTAAACCTAGAAGCTGTGGATTTATAAAGAAATGCTCCCGTTGAAAAAAATTTTGTTCTGATTAAATTTAATTTTTCTTTTTTGTAATTTGAAAATGATATTAATGCCTGTGCCATAGTAGGGCTTAAGTAGGATAAAGTAATCTTATTTTTTTTTAATATATCCCAATAACCTAGATAAGAATCTACACCTATCTCTTTATCAAAAAAAATTGAAGATCCTTTTACAAGAGGACACAAAAACATATTAAAAAATCCAGCCATGTAATATTGGGACCAGTTATGAATTATTATGTCATTATTTTTATAGCTAGCAAGGTTCGCAAATTCATTAGAACTGTTTAATAAATTTTGAAAGTTATTCAGAACTCCTTTGGGCGCATCGGTAGCGCCAGATGTAAAAAAGACTATTTTTGCTTTTTTAAGAAAATCTTTATCTATCTTTAAACTTTTTATATTTTTTTTAGTGACTGAAATAGAATCAATTTCCAAATCAGGTTGATATATTTTTCTAAAAGCAAAAGTTTCACCTTTGCTCAATTTATTTGAAATTGGAATAATAATTGCTTTTAAAAAAGCTAATCCAATAACGGCAATGTAAAAATCGATTGACCTGTCCATTCTTAAAAAAACTGTTTTATTCTTTGTTTTGTTTAACCTTGACTCATAATTTTTTGCAAAATTCAAGGCTTTATTATAAAACTGTTCATAGGTTAAATATTTTTTATTTGGAAAAATAAATAATTTTTTTTTACTATTCTTATTAATAATATCTTTTAAAATTGTCATAGTTTTTTAATTGATCGCATTTATTTTAGAATGTGGCAATAATTTTTTTACCATTTTTTCATATGCATGACAAAACTTACATTAATTATTTTCAGCACCTTCTTTTAAAACAGTTTTTTGTGTGACTTTCGTATAATTTAAAATTGGTGTTGCTACGAATATAGATGAGTACGTTCCAATAATAACGCCAAGAATCATAGCAAAAGAAAAACCTTTTAATATCGCGCCACCAAAAATATAGATAGAGAATAAAGCTAACAAAGTTGTGACTGAAGTAATTAAAGTTCTAGACAATGTTTGGTTTGTTGAAAGATCGGAAATATCAGAAATTGACATCTTTGAATATTTTTTTAAATTTTCCCTTATACGATCAAATATTACAACCGTGTCATTCATTGAATAACCAACTATTGTAAGCACCGCAGCTACAATTGATAAATTAACTTCATAAGATAAAAAAGAAAATATTCCCACGGTAATTATAACATCATGTATTAAGGCTATAATGGCCCCTAAACTAAATTGCCATTCAAATCTTATCCAAATGTAAAATAACATTGCGGCTAATGATAAACTAATTGCCAAAAAACCTGCTCTCAGTAATTCTTTACTAACCTTTGGTCCCACATTTTCTACTCGCCTAAAATTAATGTCAGAACCTAAATCTGCAGACAATTTATCATTGATTGACTTGATAAAATTTTTATCATCAGACTTTGTTATTTCAATTTTTGCTAAATAATCATTTTCCTTACCAAATTTTTTTACGGTAACATCCCCTAAATTCATTTTTAAGAATGAATGTCTTATTTCAGCTATGCCGATTGTTGAATTTTCTGTTCTAAGTTCGATTAGAGTACCTCCCTTAAAATCAACTCCTAAATTCAATCCTTTTAGTAAAAGAACAAGAATAGAAAAAATAATAAAAATTGATGAAAAAATACCCAGTTTTCTGTAAAAATAAGAAAATTTAATATCATTAGACATTTTGAAAATCATATTACTATTTTTTTATCCTTATTTCTCATTACATAAACTGATGATAAGTGACGAGCAAAGAAATACGCACAAAATAAAGTTGTTAAAATACCTATCCCAAGAGTTACTGCAAAACCCTTAATTGGACCTGATCCCAAAAAAAAAAGTATAATTGCTGATATTAAAGTTGTTATATTAGCATCTAAAATTGCTGATTGTGCCTTTTTGTAACCAGTATCAAAAGCGTGCACATTAGATTTTTCAATTTTCATTTCTTCTTTTATTCTTTCAAAAATTAATACATTTGCATCTACTGCCATACCTACTGTTAGAATGATTCCGGCTATCCCTGGTAAAGTTAATGTCGCCTCAAAAATTGTTAAAACACCAATTAAAAGAATAAGATTAATAATTAAAGCAAGATCCGCGATAATTCCTAACAACCTATACCTAAAAAGCATATAACTTATGACTAATAAGAAACCTATAGCCAATGAAATAGCGCCGGCTTTGATAGAGTCTTCACCAAGGTCAGGACCGACAGTTCGCTCTTCAATGATGTTAAGTGGAGCAGGTAATGCTCCTGACCTGAGCAATAATGCTAAATCAGTCGCTGATTGAAATGTAAAGTTTCCCGTAATTTGTCCAGTACCACCTAATATTGGTTCCCTAATAACTGGTGCACTAATAATTTTATTGTCTAAAATTATTGCCATTCTTTTACCAACGTTATTTGAAGTTGCTCTACCAAACTTTTTAGATCCCGATCTATCAAAAGTAAAACTTACTACTGCCTGATTAACTTGCCTATCAAGTGTTGGTTGTGCGTTGGTCAAATTGTCTCCGCTCAATATAACTCTTTTGCTAATATTTAATTTGCCGTCACTATCTTCGTAAGACAAAAGTTCAGAACCAAAAGTATCTTCAGTTTCAGAAACTAGTCTAAAAGTTAAATTTGCAGTTTTTCCCAATAAATTTTTTATTCTATTGGGATCATCCAAGCCAGGCAATTCAATTAAAATTCTATTATTGCCTCTCCTAATAATAGTAGGTTCTTTGGTTCCTACTTCATCTACTCTTCTTCTAACTATTTCTAAAGAATCATTTAACAAAGAGTTTTTAATTTCAATTAATCCAAATTTAGAATATGTAATTGTTATTAAATTTTCTACTTGGGAAACCGTATCCAGATCTTTAATAAAAAAATCCATTTCATAAGCTCTATATTTATTATAGTAAGTATTAATGGAATTTTCTTTATTAAGAAAAAAATCATCGAATCTTTGTATATCGCCTTTAGATAAATGAAAACTAATTGTTTTGTTTTGTAACTTTAAATTTTTATATTTTATTTTTTGATTTTTTAAGGCTTTCCTAATATAAATAACTTTATCCTGTAATTTTTGTTTTAGCGCTGGTCGCGCATCAACTTCCAATAATAAATAGGATCCTCCTTGAAGATCCAGGCCCAAATTAACTTTTTTTGATAATAAAATGTTATTTTCATTCTCAAAAAAATTTGCCAAAGATAATAATGATAGAAAAATTATTATAAAATATATGCTAAATAATCTAAGTTTTGAAAAATACAACACAAAATTAATTACTTTTTTGTATTAGGTTTGTTTAATAAACTTTGTATTGTTGATTGAACAACCTGAACTGTCACATTTTCCGAAATTAATATCTCTACTTTATCATCTCCTAAGACTCTTTCAATTTTGCCTACAATGCCTCCTGAGGTAACCACTTCATCACCTCTTTTTAAAGCCGCAACCATCAACTTATGTTCTTTAACTTTTTTTTGCTGAGGTCTTATTAGAAAAAAATAAAAAATTACAAAAATTAGAATTAGTGGTATAAACTGTACAAAACCTGATCCTGACATAATAACTCCTAAATTTGTACTATGATTATACTAAATAAAAAAAATAAACAATAAAAATTAATCTATGCGTTCTTCCCCTTGCATATAAGATCTGAGCACTTCAGGAATTATGATGCTCCCATCTTTCTGTTGAAAATTTTCCATTATAGCAATTAATGTTCTTCCAACAGCTAAACCAGAACCATTTAACGTACCTAAAAAATCTGAATCATTTTTCTCGTTTTTGTACTTTGCTTTCATTCTTCTTGCTTGGAATCGTCCACAAGAAGAGCAGCTTGAAATTTCTCGGTATTTATTTTCAGAAGGCACCCAAACTTCCAAATCATATGTTTTTTCAGCACTAAAACCCATATCTCCTGTGGATAGCAAAACTACTCTATAAGGAAGTTTTAGTTTGTTTAAAATTTGCTCTGCACAATTGGTCATCCTATTCAATTCATCAAGACATTTCATTGGTTCAACAATACTTACAAGTTCAACTTTATAAAATTGATGTTGCCTAATCATTCCTTTAGTATCCTTTCCATAGCTACCAGCTTCTTTTCTAAAGCATGCGGTTGAAGCTACCAATCTCAAAGGTAATTCCTTTTTTTTTAAAAATGATTCTCTGACTATATTGGTTAGAATAACCTCAGCAGTGGGTATTAAATATTTTCTGGATTTTTCATCTTCTAATTTAATTTCAAATTGATCACTCTCAAACTTTGGTAGTTGACCCGTTCCAAACATAGTACTATCAGTAACAATTAGTGGTGGTGATATTTCTTGATACCCAAATTCATTGGTATGACAGTCTAACATGAAATTAGAAATTGCTCTTTCAAGAAGAGCCAGTTTACCTTTGAGAAATACAAATCTAGCTCCCGATGTTTTTGTAGCAACATCAAAATCCATCAAATTTAGTTTTTTGCCAATTTCGTAATGTGAAATTGGTTTGAATTCAAATTGAGGGATTTCACCAATTTTTTTAACTTCTTTATTTGAGCTTGCATCTTTACCAATCGGCACGTCATCTAAAGCGAGATTAGGTAACGAACTAAGCATTGTTTCAATTTCATTTTTTATTTTTACATGTGATTTATCAAACTTTTCAATTTCTTTTGATATTTCTTTTGATCTCAAAAATTGACTTTTGTCTTGTTTTTTCGAAATGATTTTTTTTTCTTGTTCAAGTTTTTCCTTATTTTGTATTAACTCTCTATTTTTTTTATCCAAATCCAATATATTTTTTATATTGATATCTGTATTCCTGTGAGTAAGTTTTTTAAAAAAAAAATCAGGTTCTTTTCTAATTAATTTGATGTTATGCATCTTTTTTCTTTTTTTCAATAATTTTTACTGACAATATAGATAATTCATAAAGAATTAACAAAGGTATTCCCAAACCAATTTGTGTTATAGGATCTGGTGGAGTTAACATTGCTGCTACCGCAAAAATTATCACTATTACATATTTTCTTCTTTTTATTAAATATTGAGAATCAATAAAACCAACTCGAGCTAAAAGACTTAATAATACCGGTAATTGGAAACTAATACCAAAAGCAAAAATAAGTCTCATAAATAAAGACAGGTACTCATTAACTTTTGCTTCTAATTGTATAGGCAAACCACCCAGTTGCGCAGAAGATTCAAAACTCAAAAAAAATTTGATAGCTAGTGGCATAACCAAATAATAAACTAACATTCCTCCCAATAAAAATAAGGTGGGTGTGGCTGTCAAATAAGGTAATAAGGCCTTTTTTTCATTCTTATATAAACCAGGGGCCACAAATTTCCAAATCTGTATCAAAATTATTGGACTAGTAATAAAAATGGCAGCAAAAAAAGCAACTTTTAAATATGTAATAAAAGTTTCGTGCAAAGCTGTAAAAATCATTCTTCTATTAATTTCATCATCTTTCACTGCCTCGGCGTATGGTGCTAACAAAAAGCTATAAATATTTTCTGCAAAAAAATAACATATGGCAAAAAAAATAAATAAATAGATAATAGATTTTACTAGTCTAGATCTTAGTTCAGTAAAATGTTCAACAAAACTAGATTGTTTAATTTTTTCATCATTCATCTTTTTTATTATCATTTACTACATTTGATAAATCTTTATCTGCGGAAATTTCATCTTCAAAAACATTTTCCACATCGGTTATATCTCTTTGAACTTCACTAAAATAATTTTTAAATGAACTTACCCATGATCCAATTTTTCTTAACATGACTGGAAAATCCTTTGGACCAATAATTAATATAGCCAAAACCACAATAATTAGTATTTCAAACCATCCAATTTGTGGCATTTTAAATTATTTTTTATCTGAATTTGAATCTTCGTTGCTTTTGTTTTTTGATGAAACAGATTCTGTTGAATCCTGAGTAGGATCTTTCATTCCTTTTTTAAAACTTTTAATACCCTTTGCAACATCACCCATTAAATCAGAAATTTTTCCCCTTCCAAAAAGAAGAACGACTAAAACAACGACAATTGCAATTTGCCAAAATCCTATGCTCATATGTAAGTTATATACAATTTCATTAATTTATCAAAGATATCATTTTATTCCTCATTATGCTTCAGAGATCGTGTTAGCATATCGTCTATATTTGAATAAATATTCTCTTTTTTTGCATCCATTTGTTCTTTATAAAATTTTCCAGTTCCAAAGATTGATGGATCTACATTTGAGCTTTCAATTAATCCCGCAGATGTAAGTTCTTCTATATTTGGCAAGTCTGATAACTTATGTAAATTAAAATGGCTTAGAAAGTCATCGGTAGTAGCATATTGAATGGGTTTGCCAGGAACATTCTTTCTACCTGACGGTCTTACCCAATTTAGTTCTAGTAATATTTCCAACGTTCCTGTTGCGAAAGATACGCCACGAATTTCTTCAACTTCTGACCTGGTAACTGGTTGATGATATACAATAATTGCTAGCGTTTCTATCGCAGCTTTTGATAACTTTTTTTTTATATTATTTTGAATACTCATAAATTTTGAAAGATTTGATGCTGTGCGAAATGACCACTTTTTTGAAATACAGACTAAATTTATTCCTCTATTTTTATATTGCTTTACTAAAGTATATAAAATTTTTGAAATATCAGCTCTCGTTTTTAATTTTTCTTTAATACTCTCTTCATCTAATGGTTCTTCAGCAGCAAATAAAATTGCTTCAACTTGTCTTTCCAAATTAGAAATGCTGTTAGGAAATTTTAATATTTTTAAATCATTTTTTTTCATTATTTTTTTTCTTTAATTAATACACTATCAAAACTTTTTTTTTGCATAATATTAATTAAGCCTTCTCTACTAAGTTCAAGTGAGGCTGAAAAAAGTCCACATACACTAGATTTTTTAAGTTGAATATTTTTTTTAAATTTTGAAGGTATCAAGTCTAGAATATTCCTCCATTCATTTAATTTTTTCATATTTGATTTTATTATTTCTACCCCCTTCTCTGTAGTGCATACTGGTAATTTAGCAATATTTATAGATAAAAAGTTTTTTCTCATTATATGACCAGAATAAGATTTTAACAATTCATACAATGAGACAGCATACTTAGAGTTTCTAGAAGTTCTAATGCCACCTGACATACCTCTCATATATACATCTATTCCAAGTCTTTTTTTTTTTAATAGTTGATCAGAAAACAATCTTATCAATTCTAATTTTTTTAGTTGCAATTTTAATTTTTCCGCAACTTCACTAGCTTTAAAATCTTCTTCTTCATCTTCTGGCAATAAAAGTTTTGACTTTAAGTAAGCCAACCAAGTAGCCATGAGTAAATATTCAGAAGCTAAATCTAAATTAATTTCCTTTGCGCGGTTAATAAAATTTATAAATTGGTCTGCTAGTTGAGTTATTGAAATATTTGCCAAATCAACTTTTTGAGCTTTAGCAAGGTCTAACAAAACTTCTAGAGGCCCTGAATAGTTATCTATATCAACTTTTAATGTTTCTTTTTTTGATAACAACATATTAATAACTTTACCTTAAAAATTTGTAAAAATGTGATGTTTTCTTTTGAGTGAATTTATCAATTTTGGGTATAACTTTTGCTAGTTTAGTCATTTCATTTATATTTCCGTTGCAATGTAGTATTAAATTACATCCAGCCTGTAGCGCCTTAATTGCATTTTTTTCCAATTTATATTTTAGTGATTTCATTGATATATCATCGGAAATTAAAAGGCCTTTAAAATTAATATGATCACGTATGACTTTATCAATAACAATTTTCGAGTGTGTTGCTGTGTTATTGGGATCATATACCGAATAAACCACATGAGCAGTCATAGCAAAAAGAGATTTACATATTCTAAAAGGTTTAAAATCTTTTTTAAAAAGTTCTTTTTTATTGGTTATAACTATTGGTGTTTTATAATGACTATCATATTTTGACATTCCATGACCAGGAATATGCTTAACAACAGTGGCTATTCTATTTCTTTCATGTAAGTTTATACATATCTTTCCAAGTTTTGAAACTCTTTCAGAATTTTGTGAAAAAGATCGATTTCCAATAAAATTATGAGTCTTTCTTCTTATAACGTCGAGAACAGGAACCGTATTTATGTTTATTCCTATCATATTAAGCAAGTCACACACTTTATCTGTGTAAATTTTATAAACTTTATAAAATAATTTTTTATCTTTATTATAAAGCTTTCCAAAAAAATATTGAGAAAAAAAACTTAAATTAATAATCTTATTTAATCTAGAAACTTTTCCACCTTCTTGATCAATTAATATGGGATATTTTTTATCTCGTAATATTTTTTTAATATCATTTACCAAAATTTTTAATTGGAAAATGTTTTTTATATTTCTTGAGAATAATATAATACCCCATGGTTTTATTTTCTTAAATAATTGTTTTTCTTTATTTGTTAATCTATATCCTTTTATTCCAAAGATTACCGCTTTTCTATTCATTTTTATTAGATATTAAATCTTCCCAAAATCTTTTTTTTCTTTTATTTTTAAAGTCTTCCAGATCATTTATATAAACATTTGTATTACTTGTGTCATTTTCTAAAACTGGCAAATTGTTTTTATCAAGATCAAATGTTGTCAAATATAATGATCTTGATTTATTAGTAAATATTATATTTTGCTCAGAAAAATAATATTTTGTCACAAAAAAAATAAAACTAAAAAAAAATATTAAAAAAAATATATTTTTTATTTTTTTGTACATTACATGCTGCTAGGAGTGGAAACTCCTAAGATTAACATTCCATTTTTTATTACTATTGATAATGCTTGTAGAAGGACTAACCTAGAGCTGTTTAGATTGTCACTTGCAGAAACAAATCTAAATTCTTTATTATCTTTACCTAAATTCCAATAGGAATGAAATAAAGTTGTAAGTTCGCAGAGGTAGAATGGTATTCTGTGAGGTTCAAGCTTAGAAGATGATAATTCAACACATTTTGGCCATTCTGAAATCTTTTTTAATATTTCTATTTCGTGTTGATTGAGAGTAAATTTTTTATTATCCAACTTAATTTTACCTTTCAAATTTAACTTGAGTAAACGAAAAATTGAATTAATACGGGCATAAGCGTATTGAACATAAAACACTGGATTATCTTTAGATTTTTCAGTTACCTTCTCAAAATCGAAATCTAGTTCAACTTCATTGCTTCTGTTTAGCATCATAAATCTTGTTGAGTCTTTTCCAACTTCTTTGATTAAATCTTCTATGGTAACATAATCTCCTTTTCTTTTTGACATTTTAAAAGGTTTTCCGTTTTTAAATAATTTTACTAATTGTGATACTTTGCATATTAAATTTACTTTATTATTAGAAATGGCTTTTGTTGCAGACACAATTCTTTTGGTATATCCAGCATGGTCGGCGCCAAGTATATCTACTAAAACATCAAATTTTCTAGAAATTTTATGCGAATGATACGCCACATCACTAGCGAAATAAGTCCATGTTCCGTCTGCTTTTTGTAAGGGTCTATCTTTATCATCTCCGAATATAGTGGATTTAAATAATAATTGATCTCTTATCTTCCAGTCTTTTGTTTGTTCACCTTTCGGCGCTTCTAATTTACCCTTATAAACATAATTCTCTTTTTTTAATTTTTTGACTATTTTTAAAACCATTTTATTATCAATCAACTTAGATTCATAAACAAATTTATTGTGTTTTATACCCAGCAAATTCAAATTGCATATAATTAATTGCATAGAATGTTTTAATGATTCTGAAGACAGTTTCTTATATATTTTTTCTAAATTACTGAAATTTTTTATAGATTTATTTTTAATTATTTTTTTCGCAATATCGATTATATAAGCGCCCGGATATAAATGTTTGTTATTTGGAAAAGGTTTGCTTTCAGTAATTTCTAAAATTCTATAATAAACAGAAAAAACAAAATGTTTTATTTGTCCACCATAATCATTTACATAATATTCTCTTGTTACTTTGTTGCCACTGAAACTTAACAGGTTAGAAAGAGTATCTCCCAATACAGCACCACGGCAATGCCCTACATGTAATGGTCCAGTTGGATTAGCTGAGACAAATTCTATATTATATTTTTTTTTAGAAATCTTATTCGAACCATATTTAGAATCTAATTGGATCACTTTAGTTAAGTATTTTTTCCAAAATGAGATATGAAAATAAATATTTAAAAATCCAGGTTCGGCTATTTCAATATTTTTAAATTCTTTTAGGTTTATTAACAAGTTTTTCTTCAAAATTTCAGCCAACTTAATAGGTGAGCAGTTATTTACTTTAGCTAAAATCATGGCAACATTACAGGATATGTCGGCTTTATGATTTTTTGGCGGCAACTCTACTGTAAAGAATTTGAGGTTTGAAGGAATTCGTATTAACTTTTTCCTTTCTAATTTCTTTAAACTATTAAATATTTTCTTTTGATAATCTAAAAGTAGATTCATTTTATTTTTTTGTGTAGATTGATTGCATACCTATCAGTCATACCAGCAATAAAATCCGCAATTACACGTTCTTTCTGTTCATTTATGAATAAATCTTTGCTTATATGTTTTCTGTGATTTTTTAATAAATATTTAAACAAATCATTTATTATTTCTTTTCCTTTACTAGTGTTAACAACCACTTTTTTATGATTATACATGTTACGTTTTAAAAAATCTTTTATTTGCCTATCTATCTTTTTCATTTTATCTGAAAAATCAACGATCAAACGATCTTGTTTGTAAATATCGTTTATTGATAGTGGATTATTTTTCATTAAATTTTTATTAGTTGTATTTATAACATCTACTACCATTAAATTAATCAGATCTCTTACAATCTGATTTATAATGATCTCTTTTCTAAAATTTTTTATATTCTTAGCATGTTTATTTATCAATTTAGATAAATAAGGTATTGAACTAATTTTTTTAATCGTAAATAAACCTGCTCTTAGCCCATCTTCTAAATCATGATTATTATAAGCAATATCATCTGAAATAGTGGCAACCTGAGCCTCTAATGATGGAAATGCACTAAAAGCTATTTTGTTAGTAAACAAACCTTCTTTTAAGATTTTTTTATAGGCGGTGAGATTTTTGATTGGTCCATTATGTTTAATCAAACCATCTAATGTTTCAATTGTGAGATTTAAACCACAAAATTTGTAATATTTATTTTCAATGGAAGTAACTATTCTTAATGTTTGTACATTGTGATTAAATCCTCCATAATTTTCCATACATTGACTTAAAACTTCTTCTCCTGCATGACCAAAAGGTGCGTGACCAAGATCATGCGACAAACTTAAACTTTCAGTCAAATCTTCATTTAGACCTAGAGATCTTGCAAGAGTTCTAGCTATTTGAGAAACTTCCATTGAATGTGTAAGCCTAGTTCTATAATGATCTCCCTCAGTATTTACAAAAACTTGGGTTTTATGTTTAAGCCTTCTAAATGATGTTGAATGAATTATTCTATCTCTATCTCTTTGGTAAGGAGATCTAATTAAATTTTCAAATTCTTTATAAATCCTTCCTTTGCTATTAATTGATTTAACTGCATAAGGCTTTAAGTATTTTTCCTTGTAATTTTTTTGCATAATTCGATTAAGAGGATTATATTACAATAAACTTGATTAAAATGATTAAAGAAATAAATTTTAGTAGAAAAGCTGTGGAAAAAATTAACCAACTAATAGAAAAAAAGCCACCCGGAACATTTTTTAGAATTGCTGTAAAAGGTGGTGGTTGTTCCGGATTCAAATATGATTTTACTTTTGACAACAAAATCAATGTAGATGATTTAAAATATCAAAACATAGTAGTTGATAAAGCTTCATTAGATATGTTGAAGGGTTCTGATGTTGATTTTTCTGAAGAGTTAATAGGTGACTCTTTTAAAATATCAAATCCAAAAACAAAATCTTCTTGTGGTTGTGGTATTTCTTTTTCATTTTAATGAAAGTAACCTCCTGGAATGTAAATTCAGTAAGAGCCAGAATTACAAATATAATAAGCTTTTTAAAAACTTCTAGACCAGATATTTTATTAATTCAGGAAATAAAAACCGAGGATAAAAATTTCCCTTTTAATGACTTTAAAGATTTGGGGTACGAATCCTATGTATTTGGGCAGAAAAGTTATAACGGCGTAGCTTTTTTATCAAAGATAAAAATTGATAAAGTTAACACAAAATTTTTTAAAGATAAGAATAAGCAAGCTAGAATTATTGTTGGTGATATAAAAAATATATCAAAAGTTATTAAGTTAATAAATATTTATGTGCCAAATGGCAATCCAATTAATACGGAAAAATATGAGTATAAAAAAGATTGGTATGACGCTTTTATCAAGAAAATTAAAAAAACATTAATGGAAAATCATAATATTATTATCGGCGGTGATTTTAATGTAATCCCCGAAGAAATGGATGTTTATGATCATAAAAAATATGCAAATGATGCTTTGTTTAAACTTGAAATAAGAAAAAAATTTCGTGAGTTAATTAATTTGGGCTTTCAAGATGTTTATCGATATTTCAACAAAGATAAACAAGAATATACATTTTGGGATTACATGGGTGGTTCTTGGCAAAAGAATCATGGAATGAGAATCGATCATTTTCTAGTTTCAAATAATCTTTTAAATAATATCAGAAATATAAAAATTGATAAAAAACTAAGAGCGAAATCAAAACCGTCTGATCATGTTCCCATAGAGTTAGAAATTAATTAACTCTACCATATATATCTTTATACCTCACAATATCAGTCTCTTTTAGAATTGGACCAGTTTGTATTTCAATAATTCTAACAGGTTTACTAAAATGGTTTTCTATTCTATGTTTCGCTCCTTGAGGTATAAAAGCTGTTTCATTTACTTTTATAAAAAATTCTCTTTTATTAATTGTGATTTTTGGCCTGCCCGAAATAACTGTCCAATGTTCAGATCGATGCTTATGTTTTTGCAAACTTAATGAAGATTTAGAATTAATTACAAGTTCCTTTACTAAAAATCCTTTTCCTAAATATAAATTAATATATTTTCCCCATGGTTTATAAACAACATTGCTCTTTTTAAAATATTTTGACCTGTTTTTTTTGAAAATATTTGAAATTTCCTTCCAGCTACCCAGATCAGTCCATGGTATATTTAATTTTATTGCATTAATATTTTTTGATTTTTCTAAAATTGCGAAATCAAATGATTTTTCGTTAATTTTCTTAAATGATTTCCTATTAAGATAATAAACATTTTTTAATAATTTCGATCTATTTACAGAATGAATGCATAGATTTAATGTTTTAAACTGATATTCTCTAAAATTATTTATTATTGAATCTTTTCGTGCTAAAAGTATTCCCGAATTCCAATAAGCCCTTTTTTTTATGATTTTTTTTGCACTATGTATTTTTGGTTTTTCAATAAATTTAATTACTTTACTAATGTTTTTTGAAATTTTTTTTGTTATAAAATAACCGTATTGTGATGAGGGCGAATTAGGTTTAATGCCAAAAATAAAAATATTATTCTCATTCAATAGCTTTTGATTTAAATTAATTGATCTGTTAAACTGATTGTTCTTTTCAACTAGATGATCTGATGGGAAAAAAATCATTGCTTGTTCATAAGAAACTTCTTTTAGAAGAGCACATGATAATATTGCCGGAGCAGTATTTTTTTTGTACGGCTCTAGGACAATCTTATATTTATTAATTTTATATTTTGATAAATATTTACGTACTAAGTCCACATATGATAAATTTGTGCTTACTATAGGATAGTCAAATATTGGATTTTTTATTCTTAAAAGAGTTTTTTGAAACAGAGTCCAGCCACCAAAATCAATAAACTGCTTTGGTAAATTGTTTTTTGATTTAGGCCATAGTCTTGTACCTGCGCCACCACACAAGATAACTGGTATTATTTTCATTTATTTCTTATATATCAGCGTAACATTTTTTTTCTTTAGACGCGCCAGGATGTGTGACTGCTCCCTTATATGCTGGACCAACAGATTGAGAATATTTCCATAAAGTACCTGAAGTGTATTCTAGTTTTTTAGGTTTCCATTTTTTTCTTCTTTTAGCCAACTCCTTGTTAGATAAATCAACTTTTAAAAAACCTTTATCAGCATCTATTTCAATAACATCTCCATTTTTAATTAATCCAATAGGACCTCCAACAGCAGCTTCTGGACCAATATGTCCAATTGAAACTCCATGTGTTCCTCCTGAAAAACGTCCATCTGTAATTAAAGCAACTTCTTCACCTAATCCTTGTCCATATATCGCTCCTGTAGTTGATAGCATTTCTGGCATTCCAGGACTTCCTTTAGGACCTTCGTATCTAATAACAATTACATCACCTGGTTTAATTTTTTTTTGAAGGACTGCATTTAAAGCTGATGGTTCGCCATTAAAACATTTTGCTTTACCTATAAATTTTCTTCTTTTCATTCCAGCAACTTTTACAATAGCTCCTTCTGGAGCCAAATTTCCTTTTAATCCAACAAAACCACCTCTTGGACTTAATGGTTTAGAAGTTTTATAAATTACTTTCTGATTAGATGGAAAAACAACATCCTTATGGTTTTCACCAATTGTTTTTCCAGAAACTGTCATACAATCTTCGTGTATAAAGCCACCTTCTAATAAGGCTTTGATTAAAACCGGTACACCTCCTATTTCATAGAGATCTTTAGCAACATATTTGCCTCCAGGTTTAAGATCAGCAATGTAGGGTGTTTTTTTAGAAATATTTGTAACATCCTCTAATGTAAATTTAATTCCAGCTTCATTTGCAATTGCAGGTAGGTGTAAAGCAGCATTGGTAGATCCTCCCGAAGCTGCTACAATCACAGCTGCATTTTCTAATGATTTTTTTGTAACAATATCTCTTGGTCT
>Ga0187827_10005325_pt1 | contig 15279 bp, 10 predicted proteins | sample ETNtaG_39_FD_167969 | JGI IMG/M metagenome (GOLD analysis project Ga0187827, IMG submission 167969) | Marine microbial and viral communities from oxygen minimum zone, Eastern Pacific Ocean - ETNP2014_SV_150_PacBio MetaG (Illumina Assembly) | ecosystem: Environmental > Aquatic > Marine > Hypoxic...
TCCTTCCAACGCGGTTGTGCAGAATCAATGGCTTCACGAATGACCTGCACAGCATCAACAGGTATCAGCGTATCCCCTTCGCTACCTGCTACAGAAACCGAAAGCTTCTTGACCAGATCGGCAGCTCTCAGGGCAGCGGTTTGAATAATGCGCGTCTCCTGTAAAACCTCCTCCTCCTGTGTGTGAAATTCAATCAATTGTGCAGGACCCAAAATCCCCGTGAGAATATTGTTGAGATTGTGGCTAATCCCTTCCGACATTTCGGCCAAAGCCCCTAAGCGTTCCAATTGTACAAGGCGATTTTCCATCTGTTTTCGTTCCGTTACATCTATAATTAAAGCAAAAAATCCCCGTACTTCACCACCAGAATCTGTATGAGGCACGTAGGTTGCAAAAAAGGTCCGCTCAGAATCCGTAGGCAACGATCCTCCAAACTCAACCTTTTCACCCGCTTAAACCCGATCGATATAGGGTTTAAGTCGTTCATAAACCTCATCTCCGAGCACTTCGTGCATATGCTTTCCATACACATCTTCTCGAATAATCCCAAAAGTTTCTTCATACTTCTTATTTATAAATTTGTAACGCCTATTCGCATCTACAAAAGAAAAACACACAGGCAATGAATCCGTAATCAATCGAAGTTGAGCTTCACTATTGCGCAATGCTTTCTCGGCTTTTTTCCGCTCTTCAATCTCTTTGGAGAGTTCCTCTGTGCGCAGAGCAACCTGTTTTTCGAGTTGCTCTCGATACGTTCGGTTTTCTAACAATAAATCTCGATGTTGCAGTGCACGCTGGACACAAACCCCCATATCATCCAACTCAAAGGGTTTGGTGATATATTCGTACACACCAATATTCATGGCCTTACGAGCACTGTCCAAATCGGCATAAGCAGTCATAAGCACAACCGGACGTTCGGCTTCGGCCTGAATAAGCTGTTCTGCCAGTTCTAAACCATCTAAACCTGGCAATCGCTTATCAACAATGGCCAAATCTACAGTCTGGGTTTTTAGCAAAGCCAATGCCTCTTCTGCCGATGCAACTTCGAAAGGCTTCAGCTTGTGCTTTTTCGCCCAGCGTCCCAATGCGGAACGAAGCTGATTATCGTCTTCAACAATTAGAATGGTAGTGTTCATCGGCACAACAAAGAACTCCGGCAACAAAACAAAAGCCGCGCTCCGACGAGCACGACCCCAGGGAACATGAATCAATGTTATAATACCTCCAAAATTGCCTGATGTCAAAATAAATTATCATCTCACGACAGTATTCACAATTTTTATACCCATTGTTCCTTCGTTATTTATGCAAAGGGGATGCCATATACTTAACCGCCATCCAACAACAATAATATCAATTATTTACGTATGTTCCATCATGTAATCCTACTGTATTGCATTCGCTAAAACGCGACATAAGTGGTATTTTTAAAAAAAAAGCCCAGGCATGCAAGTACAAAAAAACAAACGACTCAGGTTGCATGACCATTCTTACGTGTTTTGCACAATTCGATGCCACGAACCACAGTCTCTTGAACCGTTTTAATATCCTCAAAAGGCTTTTGCAGATAAAAGTCAAATTTTTCGAGCCGAGGATCATGATCTGGCAATTCCCAGCCCGTCACCAACACAGTAGCAAGATGTGGATCGCGGAGCTTGAGTTTGGTGGTTAAGCGATCACCGGACATACCCGGCATGCCCAAATCAATAATTGCAACATCATAATGATCAGGCACAAACGCATTGAGGGCTTCCTGCGCTGTTTTAAATAAATCAACTTGATGTTGACCTGATAGGGTCCTGCTTAATACCCGGCATACCAGTTCATCATCTTCGGCAATCAGGATACGTCCCTGATCACCCTCGGGTTTCTCTTCGTCATCTTCTGAATTCGCCAGTACAGGCATCTCCCAAACCACGAAATCCAATAAAAAAAGGGTGCCCTGTCCCAAAACACTTTCCACATCAATGTGTCCACCCCATCGGGTAATCGTTCCATAGACAGTCGACAAACCCAACCCTGTGCCAACATTCATTTTGGTGGTAAAAAAAGGGTCGAAGATACGCGCTTTTGTATCAGCATCCATCCCCTTGCCAGTATCGCGAAACACCACGCGAACCCCTTCATCTGTTTGGTGTGTACCAATAGTAATTGTTCCACCTTCTGGCATGGCATCAACAGCATTAAAAAGCAAATTGACAAGTATATCGTGAAGACCCGTTTCTGTGCCTTGTATATGTGGCACATTGGCAAACGCCGTCACGACTTCAACCGTAATACCACGTGCTTCGGCTTCATCTTTCCACCGAGGTCGAGCCACCCTTATGGCCTCTGTAGCAACTGCGTTCACGTCAACACTTTCTAACGATTCTCGGTCGTTTCGCAACCCTCGATTAAGCTGTTTAACAATATCTCGAGCACGCAACCCCGATGCGATAATGGCCTCCACATCTCCAAGAATTTCCTCATCATCAAGAGACACTTGAAGCAACTGTGCTGGCCCTAAAATTCCTGTAAGAATATTGTTCAAGTTATGACTGACTCCAGCAGCCATTTCTCCCAAGGCACGCAATCGCTCGGTTTGCATGTGTTCTTCTTCCATTTGCTTCTGATCGGTAATATCTACAACAGCCCCCAAAATACGATCTACCTCTCCATTTTCTGAGCGGAGTGGATAATAATTCGCCAACCAGGTACGCAAAACATCGGGCTCTTTGGGTGTATATCCCCGAACTTCCAGATCGCGCACAGGTTCGCCTGTCTCAAGAAGCCGATCAAAAAGTTGTCGCCGCTCCTCAATCTGATCGGGAATAATATCTAAGAGAGAACATCCAACATCTGTCTCTTTCAAGTCATTGATTTCTGCAAGCCGATCATTGAATCGCAACAAACGAAAATCGCGATCCATCATAAACAATCCCACTGGGGTATGCCGATACACGCTTTCCAGTTCTTGAAACTGTGTCTGTATTTTCTTTTCATTTTCCTTGAGTACTTGATTCTGCGCTTCGAGCTGTTCCAAATCTTCAACACGCGTAATAGCAATAGAAAGCATGTCTGCAATTTGCTCCACAAACTGAATATCTTCTTCTGAAAACGCATCAGGCTCATCGCTTCGAAGCACCAGCTCACCTCGACTATAAGGCACATTGAGCATCGATCGCACACGAATATTAAATGCACTATACATGCGATCCACATATCCTTCGGGCAACCCTTGTAGATCGTGATCTGTATTGGGGCGATGAATAATCTTGTTATTCTTCCAATCTGAAGTAACGCCGGGATTGATGCCTCTTCTGATCGAAAAATCACCATTGGGAAGACGATGGTAAGAAACGATACTCTGAGCAACCTCATCCACAATGCGGTAGATCTGAACACCTACAAAATTCAAACCATATTCTTGCAACCGATCGTAAAGCATCCGAACCAGGCTTTCCAAATCCTCGGCATAAGCCATTTCTTGAATTGCGCGACCAATCTCCAACAGCCCGGCCTGAGACCGGTTGCGAGCCCTTGCTGCTTCCATATCTTCAAGACGAGCGAGACCAACAGCCAAAACCTGATTAATTTCTTCCATAAATTGGATTTGTGGCTTTGTAAATGCATCCTTATCTTCGCTCATAAATACAAGCAGGCTTCGGTCGCTAACAACATCCAGAGTACTGAACACCTGAACACCCGCATGTTCAAGTGTATGTTCTAAATGCACCTTCGTTCTTTTACCATAGTTGAGATCTGTGCGTGGATAATAGGTTGTACCCTGAGTCTGGAAAATATCGAATACTATCGGTTGTTGGCTCTGGAAATATTTGATTTGTTCACTATCCCCATCGGGCATCAATGCGACTGTTTCAAATAGCTTGCGCTCAATTTTAAGAGGTCGATGCAACGCCAAAACCTGACAATTGATGGACAACTCGCGCAACCCACCAAAAATCGTAAGCAATACTGTTTCAATATTTTTTGGCTCGCGCATAGCTTGTACGGCCTCGTTAACATTTAACAACACCTCTTGTTTTTCCACACGTTCTTGTGCTTCAGAGCTTAGTACTTCAGCCTGTGTAGCCACCTGCTGATACATCTGTGCGTGCCGAATAGCAATAGCAGTCTGCGACGCATAAACCATCAGGTAGTTCAAACGAGCTTTAATCAACGGACGATGGCTCAATGCATTGTCCAATGCAATTTTGCCCACAATAATCTCTTGATCGTTCTCAGCCACTTTAAGTGGAATTTCACACCATTCACGATATTCTACCCTATCCAGCAACTTACTGGTTAAAATCCCGACAATCTTTCTTTGTTTATCTAAAGCCTTAAGCTCTTGCGTGTTCGTCTGATAAATACACGGACTATTGGCAGCTAATGTTTGCTGAGTAAAAATGTCACTCTTGAGAGGATACACTATTTCATGAAATGGACGATCTGAACCCAATCCAATTTCAACAGCGCCAATCATAGCCTCCTGGTTCGAATCATAAGTATAAACCCGTACTCGATCATATCCCTCTTTTGAATGAATGTGTTCAATAACCATCTTGAGAATGTCATCAAGATCCAAAGAGCTTTGAACCGCCTGAGAAATTGCCTGGATGGTCTCTGTTTGCTCCTGAAATTGAAGTTGCCTGATAGCCACTGCAAGAATATCAACCACAGATTCGGCAATTTGCAAATGTGTTTGATCAAAGCTGTCAGACTTGCGGCTCGTTAAATTAAATGTGCCTACAGCTTCGTGATTGATCACAAGAGGAATAATCAGATCCGACAACATACCGCCTTCAACAACATGGGCGTCGTGTTGAAATCGCCTCTCTTCGGCGATATTTTTACGCAACAGGGGTTTTTTGTTAACAAGCACCCAGCAACTGCCAGAAAAATCCTGATTCTTAAGTAACAGTGATAATGCACCCGATTCCGACGTAAATTTGCCATCCTCCCAGAAATACCACCGATCCATGAGCGGAAGCCCCAGACTGAATCGATCTGCCGGGATTTCAGCCATTAGTGCCTCACCCATCTGCTTTACAATACCCTCTACTGGCAAATGGTCATTTAGAACCGACATCATTGTGGATTTGAGCTGGTTCTGTCGGTATATCATATCTACATCATAGTCAGTATGTTTCTTGTTCACAACCTGTACTCCCTCTTTATACAACAGGGCGCATCCTGCCTGCAAGAAACTCTCCCTTTTCAATATATGCCATACAAAAGATGCGAGAATTCAAAATCAAAGTCAAGTTTCAGACCTGTTTCAAAGCCCTAAAGCTATCTTTTGACTTGATCCCCATTAACCATACCGTATATTGTTGCATCCTATTTATTTTAAGTGGAGAATGAACACAATGGCACATCTTATCGATAGTGAAATTGCACCCTTATTATCTCCCGATGCATTTGTCGGCATTGAAGACATAACCCATCTGTGCACAGGTGGCGAAGCGCCCTGGCTCAAAAGTCAGGCCGATGTTTATACAGAATTTGCCAAACTCAAAGGTGGGTCGCACGATGGGCGTGCCAAAATTTATGAACGTGGTGAACGCTGTCGCAAACGCATGGGAAAACTGTGGAACGTTCCGGCAGAACGCATTGCATTCATGCCTTCGGCCGCAGAAGGCATGGGGTGGTTGGCACGTGGTTTAGACTGGCAACCCGGTGATAATATTGTGACCAACGATTTAGAATTCCCTTCGGTCGCTTATGCCTGGAAACATCTGCGATCCAAAGGCGTCGAAGTTCGCTTGATCCCCCACAAACACTGGCTTGTAAAGGAAGAAGACCTCCTCGCTGCTATTGATGCCCGCACCCGAGTGCTTGCCGTTAGCCATGTGGGCTTTTATACAGGTCAGTGTCTAAATCTCACACAGCTTTCAGAAGGCGCACGGCAAAAAGGTGCTCTCTTCGCCGTAGATGCAACACATGCTTCAGGTGTTTTGCGCGTACCGGCCGAACTGACAGATCTAACCGTAAGCAGCAGCTACAAATGGCTTTTGGCAACCCACGGCACAGCCCCCTGTTATTTGAGCGAACGAGCTGAAGATCAAGTCTCATCCACCTGTTTTGGCTGGCACAATCTGGCCGTATGGCCCGAACAAACAGCCGAACGGCATCCCGAAGTATCCGAACAACCCATGCCCGAAAAACTCGAACCCGGCAATCCAGCCATGCAAGTCGTTATGCATCTGGATCATGCCCTGGGCATCATTCTCGACATTGGCCCCGAAAAGATAGAAAACCATGCAAGAGACCTGGCCGAACAGGTTCATGACGGACTCATGCGATTGGACTATACAGTCATTTCACCCAACACGCGTGATGCACGCTCGGGCAATACGTGTTTTGCCTGCGAAGATGGCCGTGATTTGGTTAACCGTCTACAAGAACGTAATATATACTGTTGGGGCGAATTTGGGCGCGTGCGTGTATCTACACATCTATACAATAGCAGCAATGATGTCGCGAGGCTCCTTGATGCACTGATGGATTTGAAATAACTCTCCCGTCCCGTATTTTTCCTTACGAAAGGGCTTTATCCCATGATGAAACTCGGCTGCATGTCCCTCAGTTACAAAGACCAATTCCGCGATGGCAAAATCGATTTGGAAGGCTTTATCGACAAAGCATATCATCTGGGCCTCGACGGCATCGACATTCACACCCGCGCATTTGCGTCTGAAGATCCAGCCTATTTGCGCAACATTCGGATGCGATGCCTCAAACGCGGTCTGGCCATGTCCTACATTGGCGTAAGCAATAACTTTGGCAAACCTCAGGACGAATTGCCCGAGGTTATTGCCGATGTTAAACACTGGGTCGATGTTGCCGAATTTTTGGGCATTCCCCTCGTGCGCATTTTTGCCGCCTGGGTTCCCGAAGGTGAACCAGAAGAGCACGTGTGGGATCGTATGATTCCGTGCATGAAAGAAGTGGCCCAATACGGCCAGGAAAAAGGCATTGTCTTAGGCCTACACAATCACAATCATGGATGTGTTACACGCACAGGCAAAGAAGTGCGCAAAATTCTCGAAATGGTAGACAACCCCTATCTCTCACACATTCTCGATACCGGCCAATACGTCGGCTCACCCGGCGCAAGTGGCCAGCGCGGCAAAGAAGATCCAGCCCTCAATTTTTATGGCAGCATTGAAGAAACAGCGCCTCTTGCCGTGCATGTACGCGCCAAAGTTTATCGCATATCAACAGGAGAAGAAGCCTGGCTCAAATATCCCCGCATCTTCGACATTCTCAACAGCGTCAATTACAACGGCTGGGTATCCATCGTCTACGAAGGACAGGATGAGGAAGAGGAAGAAACTGCAGTGCCGAAGGCGGTGAATTATTTGAGACAATTTGTACCGGGAGGGTGATTCTTCACAAATTTTAAAATTTGGTTTTGCGCAAGGCCTTTACGCCGTACACCGGGTACAATCGGTGCAGAACCTTTACGCATGTTGCCCTTGAGAATCCTTTTGATGCAAATCAAACAAAAGTGCCTTCGTCATAACGACGGAGGCACTTTTGCTTTTATAATTGTATTTGATGATCGCTTAAGGCCCACCCGCTTCGTTATTCACCGCCTGAACCAGCGCCCGCATATAAGCAATCGAATAAGCCACACCCGCACGGTGCCCACCCAAAAGTTGCGGAATGTGATCGGGAATAATCGCGCCATCAAATTCAACTTCCCGCAACGCTTTCATCACATCATGCATATCCTGATAGCCATCGTCCATCAATGTCTCTGTCCACGGCTCTGGCATCGGATTGGTTACATTGCGAAAATGAACTTTAAACAGCTTCTTCCTGCTGCCAAAATGGTGAATGGCCTCAACTACATCCACACCCATCCCTTCTTTCCCTCCTTCAAGCCAGCACCCCACGCATAAACAAACTCCAATATTCGGGCTATCTGCAATATCCATCGCCTGCTTATATCCATTAAAATTGCCAAACATACAGCGCGGTATTCCACCCAGGGAATACACTGGTGGGTCATCCGGATGAATCCCAATATAAACCCCCGCTTCTTCAGCCACAGGCGCAACTTTCCGAATCATATACTCGTAATTTTCCCAGAGTTCATCTTCGCTGTATTCCCGACCGTGTGTCAATTCACCTTCAAATGTTAAACCTCCCCAACGCCCAGTAGCATTCTTAATATCGAGCGTCCTTGCATCCATCCCTCCTCGCCGTGTCGTCCTCCCCGAGCTCCAAATCCCATTCCCCATGTGTGCATACGTATTATAGGGAATGCCCGCTTCGCCCAAATTGCGAATGAACGTGATAAATTCCTCAACCTTCTCATCCCGCCCCGGCAAATTCAGGGTTACTTCAGGCATATTGTGAACACTGCTGTTGGTTATGCGATAAATCTGCAAATCGTATTTTGCAAAACGCGCTTTCAATTCCTTGTAATAATCGGCATTCTGATTCTCCTGATCTCGAATGCCCACCATCATCCACTCCACCCCCATCTGCTGTATAAACTGCAAATCCTCATCGCTTGCCTGATCCGACGTTTGTGCGGCAAGCTGAATACCTGCATACGTCGAATAAAATCCTGGTACCGATTTAAGCGCATAAGATTTTTCTGCTTGAACAGACATCATTATTCCTTTCCCAAATTGATGGTTATATCTCCCAATGTTTATCTGCAAAATCCATGTACCGATCCCAATCGTAATCCGTCACATTGTGACCGCCTGCGCGAATGTGATAGCCAATTCGGCTCGTGATGGGTTCGTGAATGCCAGGCATCATTTCAGTATCTAAACCATCCGTACCCAAAAGTCGATAAACCGGATCAGCGTGTTTTGCACCCAAAAACTCTCCCCTGGGATCAGCCCACTGATCCTCCTCAGCGCTGGCTACATAAACTGGTCGAGGAGCCATCAGCGCAATCAACATATGCTGATCAACAGGCAAATCATCTTCCAGCTCATTATACTTTTCAAAATTGTCACAGAACCAGTGCGGAAAACTGGTATTGATCCGTCCTACCGTCTCACCAAATCGACGCCGCGAAATCGCAGCTCCGCCACAGCCCGAATCATTGGAAATCACCAGAGCAAATCGCTCATCCTGCGCCCCGCCCCACAGCGATGTTTTTCCCAATCGCGAATGCCCCATCACAGCCACATGCGTATGATCAATCGCATCATCCGTCTCAAAATAATCCATCGCACGGCTCAACCCCCATGCCCACGCCCCAATAGTGCCCCAGGTATCCCCTTCTCTCTGCTCACCAAAAAGAGGATGCACACCATTTTGAAACCCATCATCATAATCCGGATCCAGATCGCCACAATAAATCGTGGCCAAACCATACCCACGCGCCAAAATTCGATCCACTGGCCACCGACTCGCCGCACCCCCTCGAGAAGCTTCCGTTGCCCGATGGTCTTCAACCCCATTTGTCTTTGCGCGCATCCAGCGATCAGACAATGTAATCTCAGAATCATTATGCGTTGAATGATTCCCCCCAAAATTCAACCCCACAAACATCGGCACGGGACCTTCAACATCCACGGGCAAATGAATCAAAATATCCATCCAATGATCATCATCGTCATCCGCCGTAAAATGAACACGCACCTCCTTGCGAACAGCCGATCCACCCAGCGCTTGATCATTCATATACCGCGTTTCAAAATGCATCCCTTCTGTTGCATCGGGCATTTTGCCATACACATGTGTTTCAAACAATGACAAAATCTCTGCACGGCGTTTTTGCCATGTTTCTGCATCCGTCACCTCTGTGCCATCTTCACACGTTAACGGATCGGGCAGCGTATAATCCGACACATGGTTTTCATCGTAATTTGCGACAAATTCGGGCATAATGATTTCCCCATTATTAAAAATTTTCGAATATACGTCTAACGTCGCGCCATGCCTTTTGTAAACACCTTCCCCTGCATAATTTTGTGTGCTGCTTGACCGCCATACATTTTGAACCGCGCAAACGCCTGCCCACATTTCGGACACGTCATATCGCCATTTGTGTGGTCCTCCGCAATTCGTTCCACAAGGCACTTCACCAACCCACCGCGTCCACCCTTGCGATATTTGTACAACAGCGTCTTGCACTTGGCGCAAAAAATCGAAATGGTACGAATATCTTTACGGGCCATATAAGAGGTGACACAGGATAAGGTGAGCAACATAAAACGCCACATACAGCCCCATGATAACCCGAATGTCTGTGGTCGGCAAATACAAACCTGAACCCACGCGTTGACACCTCAAAGCGGGCATGGTATATTACGCAGTCCAATTGGGAGCTTATTATGGCAATTTCACAATCAGACATCCAAAACCAACCCACCGAACAGCCACGGATCACAGGTCGATCCGTCCTCTTAGGTTTATTAACAGGTGGGGTGATGGCCTATGCGCAAAATGTGCTCGAAATCGTGCTTCATGCAGGCTCACTGGTCAAATCCAGTTTTCCTGTGGCGCTCATTTTGGGCTTCCTTCTCTGGATCGTGATCAACATGATCATTGCCCGAATAGCCCCTCGTGCCGTGTTAACGCGCCATGAGATGATGGTCATATTCTCCACCATGTGGATCGTCGGCATGATGCCGGGTGTAGGATGGATGGGCTATTTTATTGGCGCATTGCCCGCACCTCATTTTTTTGCCTCACCAGAAAACCGGTGGGCTGAGCTTTTCATGGACGAATTGCCCCGATGGGCATTTCCCGAACCCACCCCCTGGATCATGGATCGCTTCTATTTTGGGCTCCACACCGGCGAAGCCGTGCCCTGGTCGGGTTGGATGCCATCCATTTTATGGTGGTTTTCCGGCGTATTCGCATTTATGGCGGCTGGTTTTTTTGTGATCTCCATTTTTCACCGACAATGGGCCGATGCCGAGCGTTTGACCTATCCCCTCGTAAACTTCCCCATGGATCTTATGGAAGGGTTTGGCGAAGGCCGAGCACTCCCAAAGATCTTCCGAGATCCTATCTTCTGGGCTGGTTTTGCCTGGACAGCGGGCATTATTGGATGGAACATCATCAATTTTTGGTTCCCCAACGTGCCGCGTATCACCTTGTTTGACAACATCAATACCAAATCCATGATTGTAGCACATAGCTTTCCACCCGTTTACCTGCGCGTATTGCCCCTGGTCATAGGGTTGGGCTATTTGTGTAGCCTGGACCTGCTCTTCAGCTTCTGGTTCTTTGGTTTATTCTCCGTCGTTAAAATGGGCCTCATCAACCGCACGGGCTTTACGGTCGGCTTAGAAGGCCAGGTTGCCAAAGGTGGCGAAATCATCAGCCTGGAAAGCCACGGTGCAATGACCGTGCTGGTCATCTGGTCTGTGTGGATCGCACGACATCATCTGGTGCATGTGGTGAAAACTGCCCTGGCAGGCAAACGGGGTGATGGCCCCATTTCCTATCGTTTCGCCGTGGTTGGCCTCATCATTGCCGTCCTTTATCTTTGCAACTTTTTCATGTCCCTGGGCATGTCCTTCTCCCTTTCGGTCATCCATCTGCTCTTGATGTTTATCGCCTATTTCGCCACATCCAAATTTATTGCTGCCAGTGGTTTCGGCTACCTCTTTCCCGTATGGATCAAAGGTTCCGGATTCGTCAACTCAGTACTGGGAACAGCCACCTTGTCCACACGCGAAATGACGGCCATGCACCTTGTCAACAGCAACCTATTTTATGGTGGTGGCCGCATACAAACCATGCATGTGCTTCCACACCACCTCAAAGCAATGGACGACGTGCCCGAAGAACGAGGCAAACGATGGACGAGCGGCATTGTTTTCATTGCTTTCACAATGGGCTTTTTTGTATGTGCTGCAACCATCATCTATTATTGTTACCGAGATTCAGCACTCTTCCTCCGCTCCTGGACCCTGTGGGAAGGTCCTCTGAGTATCTTTGGGGGTATTGGGCGTGCGTTGGGTGAAACAGAAAAAACCTCCTTTGATCTACAAAAACTCAGCATTTGGCTCACGGGTGCTGGCACTGCAGCACTATTAGCCGGACTGCGCACCTGGTTTCCGTGGTGGCCATTGCATCCTCTGGGACTCGCCTTTCAATATACCACAGGCCCTCGCTACTACGCCTTAAGCATCCTCATGGTTTGGGCAGCCAAACTCCTCATTGTCAAATTTGGCGGTCCCCGACTTTACGAACGCGCAAAACCCTTCTTTTACGGCACTGTTGTGGGATATTGTGTCGGAATTGGCGTCGGAATGGTCATTGATCTCATCTGGTTCCCCGGATCTGGACACGGCTTCCACAACTTTTAAAACAGTAGCTTTCAGCAATCGGCTTTTTTGCTGACTACTGAAATAAGAGAGGAACGCAATGAACGACTATGAACACCACGAAATGATCCCATTGGGCGAAGATGAAACACCCTATCAGTTGCTCAGCACCGATTATGTATCAACGGGCACTTTTGAAGGCCAGGAAATCCTCAAAGTAGAAACCGAAGGCCTTTCCATGTTAGCAGATCGAGCCATTCGCGACAGCGCCCACTTGTTGCGCCCCGGACATCTGAAACAACTAAATCAAATCCTCGATGATCCCGAAGCATCAGACAACGATCGCTTTGTTGCCATTGAAATGCTCAAAAATGCCAACATCGCAGCAGGTGGTATCTTACCCATGTGTCAAGACACAGGCACCGCCATTGTCATGGGCAAAAAGGGCCACCGCGTATGGACCGATGGCACCGACGAAATCGCGCTTTCACGCGGTATTACAAAAGCCTTTCTTGAAACGAACTTGCGCTACAGCCAAATGGCACCGCTCGACATGTTTCGTGAAGCCAATACCAAAACCAACCTGCCAGCACAAATCGAACTTTATGCCGACCAGGGCGATGTTTATAAACTCATGTTCATGGCCAAAGGCGGCGGCTCTGCCAACAAAAGTATGCTCTTTCAAGAAACCAAAGCCCTGCTCAATCCTGAGCGCTTGCGCGACTTTGTAGACCAGCGCTTGCGCGAATTGGGAACAGCCGCTTGCCCACCTTACCATCTCGGGCTCGTAATTGGCGGCACCTCTGCCGAATACACCCTCAAAATGGCCAAATTAGCAAGCGCCAGATATCTCGACACACTGCCAACCCAGGGCAATGAATACGGTCAGGCTTTTCGCGATCTCGAAATGGAGAAACAAATACTTGAAATGAGTCATGAACTCGGCATTGGTGCCCAATTTGGTGGCAAATACTTCTGCCACGACATTCGCGTTGTTCGCCTTCCCCGCCACGGTGCTTCCTGCCCGGTGGGCATTGCCGTATCCTGCTACGCCGCCCGCCAGATCCTTGCAAAAATCACCAGAGACGGCATCTTTCTCGAAAAATTGGAAAGCGACCCGGCCAAATATCTACCCGAAGTTGACGAAATTTCACTCGGGACCGGCGTCGTAAAAATCGACCTCAACCAACCTATGGACAAAGTGCGAAAAACCTTAAGCAAATATCCCGTTAGCACCCGATTGTCACTATCCGGCTCCATAGTCGTCGCTCGTGATATTGCCCATGCCAAACTGCAAGAACGCATCGACAGTGGCGAAGGACTGCCCCAGTATTTCAAAGACCATTGTGTCTACTACGCTGGCCCGGCCAAAACACCCAAAGGATACGCGTCCGGTTCTTTTGGCCCCACAACAGCAGGCCGCATGGACAGCTACGTCGATCCATTTCAAGCAGCAGGTGGCAGCATGGTCATGTTGGCCAAAGGCAATCGCTCGCGCCAGGTCACCGACGCGTGCAAAAAACACGGTGGCTTTTACCTTGGCTCCATCGGTGGGCCTGCCGCTCGGCTTGCCAAAGATGCCATTCGCAAAGTCGAATGTCAGGAATATCCCGAACTCGGCATGGAAGCCATCTGGCGCATCGAAGTCGAAGATTTTCCCGCCTTCATCGTCGTCGATGACAAAGGCAACGACTTCTTCTCAGACTTCATGCGCCCATAGGGTTGTTATTGCAGTTCATTCAAAATTTGAATATCTTTGCATTAATATCCGAGATTTCAAACCTCTAAAACCAAATCATCGAGGAAAGGAACACACCATGCGGCTCGCAACCATAGGCGCAGCCAGTGTTTCAGGGCTGTGCATTGGCGGCAACCCGTTCAGTGGGTTTTCGCACCAAAGCAAAGAACGCAGCACAGAGATGACCGATTACTACACGGACACTCGTATCAAAAACACCTGGCGACAGGCCGAAGAACTCGGCATCAACACCTTCTTTGGTCGCACCGACGATCACATTATGGATCTGCTCGAAGAATACTGGGACGAAGGCGGCACCATTCAGTGGTTTGCTCAAGTATGCATTGAACGCGGCAAACCCGATGCCTGGCGCAAATGGCTCAAGGCATCCATCGAATTAGGCGCAACAGGCACCTATATTCACGGTGGCGTAGTCGACAACTGGCACGCCTCGGAACAGTGGGATAATTTTCATGAAGCAATCGATACCATGGGTGAAGCCGGTGTGATATCGGGATTTGCAGCCCATCAGCCCGTTGCGCACGAATGGATCCGAGACAACCTCGAGCCCGACTTCCAAATGTGCAGCTATTACAATCCCACTGATCGCTCTAAAAGCGCGCATCACAAGGATCAGGGCGAGAAATGGGATGAAGAAGATCGCACCAAAATACTCGACGTTATCGCCACCATTCCCAGCTCAGTTGTGCACTACAAAGTCTTTGCAGGTGGCAACAAACCCATCATCGAAGCCTTTGAAACCATGGGCAAATCCATGCGCGAAAACGATGTCGCACTTCTCGGGTTCTTCCTCAAAGACAATCCCGACATGATGAAAGAAGACATTGCCCTCTTCGAAGAATATGTCGACGGCGTGGGCGTTCCCGCCTAAATAAACCGCACAGTAGGCAGTAGGCAGAAGGCAGTACGCAGTGGCTTTTGTTGTTCTTTCTGCCTACTGCTTTCTGCTTTCTTTTTTTCTACTGTAACCAGGTCTATCCATGAACTTCCCAAAACTCACAGAAACCGAACGCCTGGAGCGATTGACGCCACCATCGGGCAAAGTGCGCATGGTGCTTGATACCGATACCTATAACGAGGTAGACGATCAATTTGCCGTCGCTCACGCCCTGTTGTCTCCCGACCAGATGACTCTGGAAGCCCTCTACGCCGCCCCATTCCACAACCGTCGTTCCACTGGTCCTGGCAATGGCATGGAACGGAGCTATGACGAAATCCTTCGCCTGCTCGACCGCTCAAACATGCCCAACAACGATCTGGTCTTTCGCGGTTCCA
>Ga0187827_10005326_pt1 | contig 15277 bp, 11 predicted proteins | sample ETNtaG_39_FD_167969 | JGI IMG/M metagenome (GOLD analysis project Ga0187827, IMG submission 167969) | Marine microbial and viral communities from oxygen minimum zone, Eastern Pacific Ocean - ETNP2014_SV_150_PacBio MetaG (Illumina Assembly) | ecosystem: Environmental > Aquatic > Marine > Hypoxic...
ATGCATGATTGGAAAATGCATCGTGATAACGTTGAACGGCATTCTCTTGGCGACCAAACCCAAGAAAGAGTTTTGCAGCCGTAAGAGTTTCGTGTAGAACACCAGAAGCAGTATTTGCAGTTTCTGTATTTTTTTTCCCTAGATTGTATGAAATTTTTCGAATAATCCATAGCGGAGAACTAATAATCAAAGTGATAACCAAAAAAATCACTGTCAATTTAGGACTCAGGAGATAGGGCACAACTAAAAAAATCATTACTTGCAAAATATTGGCAAAAAAATTAGCAATATGTCCAAACGTATCACCCACCTTGTTTAATTCCTGATGGAAAGAATTTAGTAAAACTCCCATATCACCCTGACTAAAGAAAAGAAATCTGGCCCGAAAGAAACGGCCCATGGTGTCTGTCAAGAGATGGGTTAATACATCATATTTAATACGTAATAAAGCATACTGTGTGGCAATGCTTGTTAAACTATTTACTGCAATGATACCGATAAAAATTATGCATACCGTTAGCAAGTTTGCATCAATCCCAATTAAAGAAATCCAATATACAAAATATCGTGTAACCTGGCTGGAATTCTCACCAATATGGCCCAAGAGAAAATCAGTTATTGGTGCTATAGCTACAACAGAAAGAGTATTCGTTAACGCCTGGCCCAAAACTAGCCCAAAAAGAAGCACGAAATGCCATGGAAATTGTACAAATAACTCTTTAAATAATCGAATTATGATGTTCATTTTTATTCTAAGAACCACTCATGATGTTCTTCAAGAAAAACACTACTAATATTTATTCTACAACTACCATCAATATTACCGTTCTGATCCACTAGGAAAAGGCGGTCAATAGTTGAGAGGTCTTTCCATTCTTCCATGATCCCCCAAAACTTATCTATTAAAATATTGTTTTTCGTTCTATTAGCACTATCAACAAGATTTTTCTCAAAATCGAGAAAAGCATCTTTAAGTTGACTTGGTGTATTATTAATAATTTCTATTCCTAATTGTTCGTATTTATCTGAATAACAAAAACTTATTGCACCACAATTTATTTGGTCTCTTAAACTCAATAATTTTCCAGTATCCTTCCATTTGAGGATTTTAAAATATTCCATACTATAATCATTTAATCCAATTCTTAAGTCTCCAACAGGAAGGTGATTTACAGCAAGAATAGGTTTATTAAAGATTTCGGCTATAGTATCTAGCCCTGTATTAGTAGTTATCATAAAATTACAATGTGCTATAAGCCAAATATCTAAAAAATCTGATCTACAAGGGCTAGTCGAATAATCTATAACACGATGATGATTCACATTGAATGGTTTTTCTACTACCTTTCCCATACGAATAACCCAGTATCCTTTTTCTGCCAAGGCTTTTGCTGCTTCATTGTAAGTATCTATATCTGAATCACGATAATTATGGTAATGGTAATCTGGCAGGTAAGCTGAATCTCTTATTATCATACAAACCCATTTTTCATCTTTCCCAACTCCAATTGAATTCAAATAAGATAGCCCAATCTTATTTTCTTCTTGATTAAAAATGTGCCGTGTCCCATACTTTTTAAATAAATGTTTTAAATCCCTGCTTCTAGATCGTTCAACTGAAAGTTGGACTCTATGCTTTTCACCTCCAGGGATAAATGAATTCACTAGCTGAACATATTTTATAAAATCAAAAACCTTCAAATTTCGCTTTGTATATTCGGCATAATAATCATTAGCAGGTTTCCCATTATTCAAACCTCTATAATAGAAAAAATCAACTGCATTTTTTGGATGAAGGCCTAAATATCTTTCAAGAAGATAATATTCTACATCAAAAGCATAATGGCCAATTCTACCTGCAAAAAAACACCCGATTCGAATTAATTTCCAAGATGCAATCAAACGCATTAATAAAACAATAGGTAATACAATCATAATTATGATTAATTTTTTTGGTATACTAACCAACTTAATGACTAACGTACTGGCTTTACGCCTGATAGCCGGCCATCCTTCCGTCTTTATCTGGCTGAACTGGTGGGACCAGAAAGAGGTTTTTAATAAGCGGTTAAAAACCTTGTAGTCTACAGTAATAAAATGTTATCCATTTGTTAATATAATAACTATAAAATCTTATTAAATATCTGTTAGTCTAATAAACCGCAGAACTCGATAGAAGTAAAAACGAAAAGTTGATATATACCCATATTTTTTTATTATACGAACATTTCGGTTTTTACTAAATATTGTCTTTAAAATTTCATCCGGTAACAACATATTAAGAAGAGTAAAAAATGTGTATCCTCGCTTAAACTTTTTCTTTTCTTTTGCTGGGCGTATTAATAATCTATAATCTTCATTATCTTTTCCGCTATATCCCTTTTTTGATGCTTCAAGTACTTCTAAGCTTGCCATTTTGTTATATTGTTCAGTGCCTGGTAAAAGAGAAAAATGAGGCATCCTAAATAAATCGGAATTTTTTCTGCCACTCCAATAGGTCCCTGAAAAATCAAAGACTTTTTTCTGAGATGGAAGACCGTAGATATGAGTACCAAAAATCATTATATTATTTTTGCGTAGCAATTCAGAACAGCGAATATTTAACTCATATCCCCCTTGTTTTGATATATGATGGAATGTATCCTCATCATACGTGTCAAATCCAATTAAAGCACCATATAGCCCAGCTTTTGCTGCTAATGCAACCATATCAGGGTGTTTAGCGATAGTATCCGTTCTCATCTGTGCAAAAAAACGAACATCTAGTCCTTCCTTTAGAATTCTTTCAAATAGATTTATATGATGGTTGGCTCCCATGCCAAAATTATCGTCAGCCATATATATATGTGTCCTATTAAATTTAGAAAGAATCTTCATTTCTTCAATTATTCTATCAACGGATTTTCTTCTAAAACTTCCTTCCCAAAATGAAGTAATTGCACAAAAGTTGCATGTAAATGGACAACCTCTCGATGTTTCTATTGAACCAGTAAATCTACCTGGAAACCACCTTGACTTGCGCAATGGCATCAAGTCTATAGCAGGTAATGGACTTTCATCAAGAGTTGCTATACGCAGGCGGTCTTCATTTTTAATTATTTCATCACCGTTTAAAAATGAAATACCTTTAATATATGAGAAATTCTCTGTTTTTTCATTAATCGCTTTTATAAGTTCTCTTAAAGTCAATTCACCCTCACCGCGTACAACAAAATCAACACCAGCATCTAATAACATTTTATCGTAAAAACTTGCGCCTTGACCGCCGGCAATCAAAATAATATTAGGAAATTCCTGACTAACCTGATTTATTATTTTTACAGTGTTGAAAATATCCCGAGCTGCTATGATACTAAATCCAATAATATCGGGTCCAAAATCTTTAATCCCCTTAATAATGGAATTAGATCTAAACAAACCTGTCATATTATCGATCAGTAGAATGTCGTGATTTTCTTCCCTTATAATACCAGCAAGTGTAGGCAATACCAGTGTTTGCCAGTCAGGTTGTGTAAATGTATGACCGTGCGAATAATGTAATGGGGAATTAGTAAAAAGTATTTTCATGAATTCTATGACTAGTGAAGGTTATCTATGCTTCATTCTCTATACTATTTTCATATTTAAAATATTCAATTACATCTGGGCATAGTGGAATATATTTCATTTTATCTTTGCTGAACCATTCTGATTTTTGACCTTCAGATATATTGTCAAAACTTTTTTTCTTTTTTAATTCAACACTGTAGTAATGTACTGTTTCATTCAATTCCTTAAAGTAATATTTATATAATCCTGGCGGCAGCCTACTGTGCAATCACAGTGAACATCAACATTCTCCATAACATCATGCTGTACCTTGCTGTACCTGTCGCTATTAACAATGTCATAGTAGGATTCCTTATTAATATCGCCCATCAGGAATCTTCTCTTTTCGAAAAAAGGCCCGCATGAAGGTAATTCTCAAACACGGAGGTAGTGCTAAGCATTAACATCTTCTCAAATTACTTTGATAGTTTTTTAACTGGTGATACGCGCGTATTCTCCCTGCCACCAAAATGTTTTTCCCAAACTGTTTTCCTGATACCCTCAAGTTCGTGCCTTGAGATATTTTCATTTTTAATAAATGTATTCGAGAAACGAACTTTGGTGATATCGAAATCGCTGTACAAGAGGTCATTTTTCACGCAATAGTCATAGAGTTCAGAACCAGGTAGTGGCGTTACCATAATTAAGTAAAAATTATCCAATGGAAGGGATTCGGCAAGGGCAACCGTCTTTTTCACCTGTTCAGGGGTTTCGCCCGGAAATCCAAGCAAAAACATGCCATATGTCTCTATGCCAAGTTTTTCAAGGTATTTTATTTTTGTAATCGTGTCCTCCATAACAAGTCGTTTATCTATAAACTTCCCGACATTCTCGTCAGCACCCGTCTCTATGCCTAGAAGAAGTCCCTTAACACCGGCCTCTTTTAGCAAATCGATGATCTCAAAATCGATATTCGGTAAATCTGTACCGGCGTTAAACGCGTATTTTATTCCGGGAAACTCCGAGATTAACCGACGAAGGAGTTTTTTCGTTCGGTTCTTATTTACGAAGAAATTATCATCGGCAAAGTGAACTTCTTTCACACCGAACGTCTCAATAAGCCACCGTATTTCGGCAACCACACTCTCAATGGGGCGTGATCTGTAGTTCCTTTCACCGGTATGCCTCGGAACGGCACAATAACTACATACATGTGGACATCCACGTGAACTCATCACTAATACAAATGACTCCTTTGTTGTAGGAGAGTTCCATACCAACCCCCTGTTCCAGTACTTCTCAAGGTTGACAATATCCCACGCTGGATAAGGTAATGAATCAATATCTTTTACATAATTGGTTTTATTTTGAGTAATAATCTGACGAGAACCTTTATCCTTATATACGAGCCCATCCACTGCTGATAGGTCACCATCTGCATTGACTGCTCGAAGAAAGTTGACAAAACTATGGTCGGATTCTCCCAAAAATACATAATCAGCCCCACCACCCAGAATATGTTCCGGCATCGCAGTGGCATGATGTCCGCCAGATACGGTTATCACTTCACGGTTCCACTCCTTCGCCATCTGTAGGAGCTTTATGGTAAAGCGAGACCTGCTAGAAAGCAAGCACGCCACTCCTACCAAGTCCGGTTGGAAGCTCCTCAGAACATCCCAGTACTGCTCAAATGATGCACCATATAGGACAGTGTCAGAGGAAAACTGGACTTCTCGATCATAGTCTTCAACCACCATATCGAATATTTTAATTTCAAAGGGGGCCAACTGACGAGCAGAAGCCGCCAGACAGGCGAGGTGAATGGGAAGGTACAATTCTTTAGTCTGCCGTGTTCCATCTGACTGCATAAACAATGACCCCGGTGGATTCACCAAAAGTATTTTTTTTACCTTCGTAGGATTCACTTTGTTATTCATAATATTTCTATCATAAGAGAATCTATTTATATGAAATTGATATGTTCTGGTGGGGTTTTTAGATCCCCTCCTCCAAAAAATGCCCATTTATTGGGGACTGGTATATTTGTGTTATTATCACGGAGCTGTAATAAATAATAATAATTATATTTTATTATTGCTTTAGATGTATTCTTTTTAATAATCATGAATAAGTTAAGTCTTTCTGATTTTTTTTAATAGTTCATTAAATGAATAAATTATTTCGTCTGCCTCTTGTAAAGAAGAGCTATCAAGGGTATTACAAATTGCAACGCAATATATCTTTGCCTTCTTTGCTGATGCAATACCAATAGGTGAATTCTCTACCGCAACACAATCTTCAGGCATAACACCAAGTTTTTTTGCTGCCTTCAGATAAGGTTTTGGTGATGGTTTCCCTTCAGATGTATCTTGACCTGTTATAATTACATCAAATATTTTAAGAAATTTTAACGGGGCAGTATTATTTAGTGTCTTTCGGAGACTCGCAGTGACCAATCCTAACTTTATATTATTTAATTTAATAACATTTAGTAATTCAACAACTCCAGGATATAAAACAAATTTGTGATTATTTAAATAGTATTCTTCTTTATTATTTACCAACTCTTTCTCGTTACAACCATTCAAATTGTGTAACCCAAACAACTTTTTAGCCAATTCATAGACATTTGTACCTTCTAATGGATAGTAATCATCAGGTGCTAAATCAATACCATAATGTAGCATAGCTTTTCTCCAGGCATCGTAGTGGAATTCCATAGTCTGAGCCAGAGTTCCATCAAAGTCAAAAAGAATTGCTTTAGTTTTGTTTGTTTCTTCTTGTACTATAATAAGGTCAAAATAAAATGAATAAAAATAATCTTATTCATTGAAGGAAATACGCTCGAAAAATAATAATGGAAAGGACTTATTTAGATTCGATAAACAGGGAATTCTTGTCTAAGATCCCTTAGATGCAAGATCTAAAGCTGTCTTCATCCAAATTCCAAGATCTTTATAATGTGCAGTTGTTACTATATTGCCATCAACGACGGCTGGTTCATCTGTATAAACGGCTCCAGCGTTATTAATATCATCTTTAATACTATAGTATCCAGATATTTTCCTACCTTTCACTATCTTTGAAGATATCAACAATTGAGCTGCATGACATATACTAGCAATAGTCTTCCCGCTCGAATTGAAATCAGATATAAATTTGAGAATTTCCGTATCTTGACGCATATATTCCATAGCTTTTGCTCCACCTGGCAATATGACTAAATCGTAGTCTTCTACTTTTAATTCAGGAATATCTTTAGTCGGTATAATTTTAGCGCCAATGATACCATTAACCTGTTTTTTATCACGTACAGCTACATCTACTTTATATCCATCTTCCTGTACCCTATAGTAGGGATAAATAAACTCATGATCTTGAACTAAATTCCCAGTTAGTATTAGTGCTTTTTTACTCATTGGTTTCTCCTTTATCTTTTTATGTTATCATATTACTTTTTATTTCTTCCTCATTTAAAAATGGGAAAAGATCTTCAAAGTTGGTCCTGACAATTGATCCATCACTCAATTTTCTTGGTGCTGATTTTGGAATATTGGGCTGGTCACGATCCATAATTAACTCGCAAAGTACTGGCCCAGTGTATTCTAATATTTCATTAATTTTTGCTCTTAAATTAACCTGATTCTTAATACAGATTGATTTTATATCGTAAGCCTTACCAAGCTGTTTATATTTGGGGAAACTTAGACCTGTTTCATCATTACATCCCATTAGCTGACCATTAAAATTAATCTCTTGTGTCTGTTTTATTGTTAAGTAACCACCGTTGTTATATATAAAAATTTTAATTGGTAATTTGTAATGCATAACGGTTGCCAATTCTTGACTTGTCATTTGAAAACCTCCATCACCTGCAATACAAATAACCCTCTTATTACTATTACCAAAACATGCGCCAATTGCTGCTGGTAGCCCCCAGCCCATAGAAGCGAATCCAGAATTAGTATAAAATCTTTGACCTTTCTTGACTCTAAAAGTTTGGTGTGTACCCGTAAAAGAAATACCCATATCAGTAATGATTACATCATCTCCTTTTAATTTTTCTGATAAGATATCAATAAAATTATATGAATTCACAGGATCCTTCGCTTTTTTCCATTCTTTTAAAACTAAAGGGTATTTTTTTTCTAAATTTTTACAAAAGTCTAACCAATTTGAATAATCAGCCTTTATACTTTCAAAAATATTATCAATCTTTTTCAAAAAGAAACCTGCATCTGCATTAATCTTAATATCTATATCCAACGTTTTTTTATCTAACTCGGCTTTATCTATATCGACCATAATCTTAAAAGCGTTGCGACCAAAATCCTTAAAGTTATAGCTAATCTGTGGTAAAGAGAGCCTCGCACCAATAATGAGCATTAAATCGGAATTTTGAATAATAAAATTCGCATGTCTTTGTCCAAACATTCCAGGTCTGCCAACATAGTGTGAATGATCAGAAGCAACCAAATCACTGGCATTCCAGCTAGTTACAAATGGGATTCCAGTCTTCCGCACAAAATTAAGAAAAGTTTCTTCAGCATTGGCTATTTGTATGCCTCTGCCAGCATAGATTAATGGTCTTTTTGCTTTCTTAATAGCTCTTATGACATTATCAATGACTTTACTTGAGATAAATTTCTGATCTGTATTATTGGATTTATTCTTTTGAAAAACTTTAAACTCCGACGTTTTTATTGAACTATTCTGAATATTAGCAGGAATATCAACCCATGTTGGCCCAGGTCTACCATCATTTGCTATAAAGATTGCCTTTTGGATTTCATAAATTGCATCTTCTGGCCTTTCTACCATCACAGCATATTTAGTGATAGGTTTTACAATATCAACTATATTAATCTCCTGTATACCCAGCTGTCTAAGGTTTGTACCTTTTATCGTCTGTTCCAGAAATACCTGCCCAGAAATAGTAAGGGTAGGGACACTGTCCATCCAGGCACCAGCAATACCAGTTATAGCATTGGTACCACCGGGTCCTGTTGTTACCATAGAAACACCCAACGATTTTTTCATCCTGGCATATGATTCTGCTGCCATAGCAGCAGCTTGCTCATGATGACAGCATATATATTTGATCCTCTTACTTTTTCCTAGAGCATCATTTAAGAATATTGAGCCGCCACCTGAAACAGTAAATATATTTTCTACTCCACAATCAGCCAAATATTGAATTATTTTTTCAGATACATTCATCTCAATTATACGCGATAAACTAACATATTATTATTTAGCAAATCTTCATCAAGGAATGGATACATGTCTTCCAATGGTTTTGCTTCCCATTCTCCTTTTGAATTAACATCCATTACTATCCTTGGAACTAAATCAATATTCTTATCAAGCTTAATGACACAAATTATCGAATTTTTTGAATTAATTATATTTTTAATTTGTTTTTCCAAATTATTTGCGCTGCTTATTTCACAAGTTTCAAAACCATAAATTTCCCCAATTTTTAACAAATCTGGAGTTTTACTCTGTTTATTAGTGGTTCCAATATATCTCCCTCCAAAATATTCTCTTTGAATCTTGCGTATACTTGAATAACCAACACTACTAAAAACTAAAATCTTTATTGGCAAATCCTTTTCACGTATTATTTCTAACACCTGACTATTTATTTGAAATCCAAGATCTTCACAGAGACAAATTGTATTTGTTTTAGAATTGACAAGTGTACATCCGGCTGCTGCAGGGATTGCAAAACCTGGTAATTCTACTCCTGTGGCGGAAATCATTCTTTGTCCTTTTTTAAAAACAAATGTTTGCATTACATAATTCATTATTACTCCCCCATCAACCACAATAGTATCATAGGTACTCAATTGTTTGGATAGAATATCTATAAATAAATATGGGTCAATATATTCCTTATGAGAATACCCTTTTTCATCATTGGGGGGGAAATTCATTATCCATGTTTTACATTGAGCTAGCCACTTATCATAATCTGAAAAATTTTCATTTACTATTTCATTTAATAATGTATCAATAAATATTTTTGCATCTTCATTTACGACGATATCTGCACTTACTGTTTTTTTCTGTAGTTCCAAGTCATCTATATCAACAATAATTTTTTTGGCATTTCGCGCAAAATATTTATAACTCCTACCAATCTGTGGGATCGACAAACGAGCACCAATACTCAAAAGTAGATCCGAGTTTTGAATAATAAAGTTTGCTGCGCGTTGTCCATAGGCGCCTGGCCTGCCAAAATATAATTTGTGATTATTTGAAATAATATCAGCACCTCTTCTACTGGTAAGAACAGGTATATTGATTTTGTCTACCAATTTATGGATAATAGAAACTGCCCCAGAAAGCCTAACACCATTACCAATAAGTAAAACAGGTCTGTCGGCATTTCTTAATAACTTTAGTGTTTTTTTTACATCCATTGATAGTTGATTGGTATTACTATTAATAGATGGCGAATTAAACTTTTTTTGATTTCGATTATCAATTATCATACCCTGTATGTCTATTGGTATATCTATCCAAACCGGTCCAGGTCTTCCTTCCTTTGCAAAAAATGCTGCTTGTTCCAGAATTGAGCGCAGTTTCATTGGGTTATCAATTCGTATCGCATATTTTGTCAAAGGTTTAACAATATCTATAATATTTAACGATTTATTTCCCAACTGCCTAATTTTAGATTCACTATACTGATTCGAAGTAGCCTGGCCCGATATAACAATTAATGGAGAAGAATCGGTCCATGCATTTGCTAAACCAGTTAATGCATTAGTTCCTGAAGCTCCAGAGGAAGTAATCAATACACCGAAATCTCCTTTTAGTTTGCTATAAGCATCCGCCGCCATAGCAGCAGCTCTTTCTGTATGAAAGCAGGTATAATTAATAGCCTCATCTCTACCAACAGAATCCATTAAATGTAGATTAGCGTCACCAGGAACAAAAAATACATGATCAATATTTAGTGATTTCAAAAAAGAAATGATATAATCTGAAACCTTGATTTGACTATCATCATTATTAGTAATTAGTAAAGTGATATTTTTGTTAATTGTTAGTTTGTTTTGTTTTTTAAGAGTTGCAACTGTAATTGTATCTCCCGGTTCCATTAAAGGTATATCGTTATTATGTAACTCACCATCCAATAAACTCAATAAGTTGCTATCAGCACTATTTGCAAGAATTGCATCAATATCATTTTTCGTTTTAGCCTGTTTGATGGTCAAAGTGCATTGTCCAAATCTTTTTGTGATATTATAATAAACTTCGGATTCTCCAAAAGTAAGATAATTATAATTAGGTGTAAATTTGTGCTTATCAATAGTTTCATAGCCCTTACCAACACGATCATAACTATCTTTTAATCTAACAAGATCATGCTTGTTAACTGGTGTTTCAATTTCCATCACAAAACATCCATTTTTTGATAATGCTTTCGTGCGGTGAAAGGATCCCTTATCAATAATTAAACCTTGCCCCAAACTCATAATAGTGGATTTTTTTAAACTTGAACATTCAGCTTTACCTTCAAGCACTATCAAAGAAGTTTTTTTTTGAGGATGGCAGTGCATTGAAGTTTGATGGTCTGGTTTTATATAAAGAATCCATATTGCAGAAAGCTCATTTTGGAATATTAGATATTCATAGCCCCAAGGTTTCTTTATTACTACTTTTGAATAGTCTTCATCATCAAGCTTATTACTCGGATTATACCCTATCCTTTTTAGGTAACTAATATCTTTAGAATTGATAGTGAATTTTTTAATCAATAGAGCAAATGACTTAGATATAATTGGATAATAATATGCCTAACTACGAGATATAATTTTTATCAGTTGGTTCCAAATTCTGGTAAGTTGTTCAAGATCCGTGTTCTTTTTATCTCTCATTTGATTGAGCAAATCAACAATTGAATTTAATTCTTTAACTACTTCTTCATTTTCTTTGGTAATAAGATTTTTATGTTCCGCGGCATCAAAATATTCTTCATATTTTAGGAATGGTCTATGTAAAAAAGATCTTTCTGCTAATTTAATCCACCGATGATGCTCTTTTTTCTGTTTTCTTCTTATTAAATTTTCTAAATGACCAAAAGCTAATCTATAACTTTTATCTATAATACGGTTTGAATTATTCATCTAAATAAAGTTTACGTGCTCTGGCTGCTGACCAAGGTGTTTTTTGGGAAGAGGAATATTATTTTCTTTTAAATCAAAAAGTACTTCATTTACTTTATCTTGTAAACACAAAGTTGCACATCTTACTCTTGGATCAAATTTATCAGATCCAAGAGTTCCCATAACTGACCAGTATTTTTCACTGGCCCAAATATCACGAAATCTATCTTTTGCATAGTTGCCAATATGAAACTTTTTGTAGTCAGAATGAAATAATGAACCACAGGGTGCAACAAGACATGTCCCTGACATCTGAAGAAATAGACTGGGCCCAAAACATTTTGAATATTTTCTATCTCTACCTGTTTCAAGTTTAGACCATTTAGCTTGGACTGAATAATTTTCAGTTGACAATGCTTCAGCTGCATAAAGAAGTTCAATAGCTTCTCGAGTTTTATACCAACTATAATCAACTCCTAACCGCCCTTTTTCATCATCACTACAGTGCTTAATAACTGTATAGTCAACTCCTAAATCTCTACCAAGGATTGCCAGTGGAATTACTTGATCAGCATATTGAGGTAATAAAACCATTTGAAGGCCAATAGTAACATTTAAATTATTTTCTCTTTTAATTCTAACACTCTCTTTAATATTATCGCAAACAATGTGAAAATATTTTTCTTCTGTACCCATTATTTCTGCATAGGCTTGTGGTTCTCCACCAGAAAAATTAAATCTTATATAAGTTAATTGAGCTAGTAATTCTTCTAATCTATTATGATCAACAACTTGTCCATTAGTAGCAGTTGCCATATCCATGCCATTTTCATAACCTTTTTTAACGAAGTCATAAAAATACGGATTCAAAGAACTCTCACCATCACTAACCAAACTTATTGCTTTCACTCCTTCATTTGGCTTGTGTCCAATTTCGACACAATCATCAAGAAAATTCTCATAGGTTTGCCAATCAGCAGGGGCAGCAGGATTCAACTGTAAACCAGCATAACAATATGTACATGCATAACCACATTTTTGTGTAAGTGCCATATCAATTGTCAGAGGAGCTACTTTCTCATTATTGGCCCATGCTTCAACACGCTCTTGATGGTAGGATAATTTGGTTGTATCTAAATGATGTTTGGCTCTGGGGTCAATACTATAATCCAATAAGTGTTCAACATTTTTTATGTCATGAATAATTTTACTCCAATTAACACCGTATTTTTTATTTTTTGATGCTTCAGAAGCTCCTTCAAGAATATCCCATTCTATTTTATTCTTACCATCTATTTTCATTGATGAAGCAGCTTCGGGAACAAAAATACTGCTATCTATAACTTGATTTATTGACATATTATTCTTTTAATCCTCTTATCTCTTATTAATATTAATTTGATGAAAACACAATTATGTGAAATTTAATCTAAAAATCAGATTATTAATCGAAAAATTTATTTACTAACGAAACTATCCATTTTATTTGACTGTTAGTAATGGATTGATTGATAGGAAGAGTTAATATTTTATCTGCTTGTTTTTCAGTTACTGGAAAATCTCCTTTAGAATAATTTAATATTTTTGCAGCCGGCTGCAAATGAATAGGTATTGGATAATGAATAGCTGTATTAATTCCATTATTATATAGATATTTTTTAAGATTGTCACGTTTCTCAGTTTGTATAACAAATGTATGATATGTGTTGTATTCATATTCTCTTTCTTTTACCAAATAAACATATTTTGTGTCTATTTTATCAAAGTATTTTTGGGCATTATTTCGTCGTTTTTCAATTATTTTATTCAGTTTTTTTAAACGAAAATTCAATATAGCTGCCTGCAAATTATCCATACGTGATACATAACCAAAGCTATCAACGCTGTCCCTGACAGCTATCCCATGATTTCGCAATGACTTCGCTTTTGCGCAAATCTTTTCATCATTAGTGGTCAAAAAACCACCATCACCGCAGGCATTCAAATTTTTCAAGGGGTGGGTTGAAAAACAGCCTACATCACCAATTGATCCACTTGGTATACCTTTATATTTCGAACCAATAGCCTGGGCCGCATCTTCCACAACTGCCAATCCATGTTTATTGGCAATCTGCATAATCGGATCCATATCGCAAACCCTACCTGTAAGATGTACCGGCATGATGGCCTTTGTTTTTTCAGTTATAGCCGCTTCAATCTTACCAGGATCTATATTTTGATCTGACAGTACATCTACGAAGACGGGCTTTGCTCCCAAATGAACAATTACTGCTGTAGAAGCAATGAAGGAATTGGGCGGTGTAATCACTTCATCTCCACGACCAATACCATTTAGGTGCAGTGCTAATGTCAGAGCATCAGTGCCGCTATTGAGCGCAACTGCATACTTGACCTGACATAATTCGGCCATATTCTTTTCAAATTTATCTACTTCATCTCCGCCTACATACTGACCGCTGCCCAACACGGTATCAATAATAGATAGCAGTTCATCTCGATCATCCTGCCATTGAGCACCAAGATTTACATAAGGTATCCGGTAGGAGCTATTTTTCATAATATTTTGCAACCGTTTCAATAATATAATCTAATTGTGACCGTTCCAGGTGCTGATCACATGGAAATGTGATTATTTTTTTAGTATGGGCATCGCTAATAGGGAAGTCTCCTTGTTTATGCCCCAAATACTGTAAAGCAGGTTGCTGATAGATAGGCACAGGGTAATGAATTTTGGCTTCAATTCCTTTATCAATACAGTATCGCAACAGACCATCCCGGTCTTTTGCAAAAACGATATATAGATGATAAACTAATCGAAAGCCATCTGGTCGTAGGGGGGTAGTAATTTGGTTTATATTTTTAAGCCCCTTGTCGAGATGGTTTGCATTGGCAATCCGCTGATCAGAAATGGTTTTAGCTTTAGGCAATATCCAGTTGCCAACAACCGCTTGGATAGTATCTAGTCGGGAATTATAGCCCATAGTCACTACCGTATCACGGTCTTTGAATCCATGGTTCCTTAGTAGTATTAATTTTTCATTTAACCCAGCATCATTTGTAACAATTACTCCACCATCTGACCAGACATTTATATTTTTTAGCGGGTGGAGTGAAAATGCACCTGCTAAACTCCAAGTTCCAGCATTCTTTCCATCAATAGCACCAAGAATTGATTGACATGCATCTTCAATCACCGGTATACCGTATTTGTCGGAAAGTTGATTGATTTTTCGCATATCAGTCATATATCCGGTAAAATGAACTGGTAAAAGAGCTTTTGTTTTTTCAGTAATCTTCTCTTCAACTAAATCAACATTCATGCAAAATGTATCATCACAATCAACAAAAACAGGAGTCCCGCCCAGCTCACATATTGCACCAACGGTAGCCACGAAAGTATTGGCAGCTGTAATTACCTCATCACCGGGTTCAATGCCCAGTGCTTTGAGCGGCAGTTTGATAGCATCTGTACCGGAATTCACACCAATAGCGTATTTCGTTCCGATTAATTTTGCAAAACTTGCTTCAAATTCCTTAAGAGGTTTTCCCAAGGTAAAATCACCGGTGGGCACAAAATCCCGCAATTCCTGCCACAGATCTTCGCAATCACCAAACTGTTGGGGGAGATA
>Ga0187827_10005327_pt1 | contig 15276 bp, 11 predicted proteins | sample ETNtaG_39_FD_167969 | JGI IMG/M metagenome (GOLD analysis project Ga0187827, IMG submission 167969) | Marine microbial and viral communities from oxygen minimum zone, Eastern Pacific Ocean - ETNP2014_SV_150_PacBio MetaG (Illumina Assembly) | ecosystem: Environmental > Aquatic > Marine > Hypoxic...
TTTCTCTGGTGGTTTTAGAGCATTCAAAGCATCAACAAGTGTTGGGCCTTTGTACCATGCCATGTTTTCTCCAGCTTTTTTAGACATATTTTCTCCACTTACAAAAGCAGCTGTTGGAATGAATTCAACTTCATCAGTTTTAACACCGATTGGTTTTAAAAGTTCAATGACTTGTTTCTTAACTGTTTCATATTTCTTTTCGTCATATTTTACTTCATCCATCTTGTTAATGTCAACAATAATTTGTTTAACGCCTAGTGTTTTTGTCAACCATGCATGTTCTTTTGTTTGTGGTTGAATTCCATCACTAGCTGAGACAATAAGTACTGCCGCATCTGCTTGTGAGGTACCTGTGATCATGTTCTTAACAAAATCACGGTGACCAGGAGCATCAATAACCGTGAAATAGAATTTATCTGTTTCAAATTTCTTGTGAGCAACGTCTATTGTTAGACCACGCTCTCGCTCCTCTTTCATACGATCCATTACGAAAGCGAGTCCGAAAGTTTCCTTTCCGAGCTTCTTTGCTTCTTCTTGGATTTTCTTCATTTCCTGTTCTGGTATGTTTCCAGTATCAAACAGGAGTCGTCCTACAGATGTTGACTTACCGTGATCAACGTGTCCGACGAAGACGACATTCATGTGTGGTTTTGTATTTGCCATTTTGTTTTTATCCTTCCAATATATTGGATGATTATGATTATCCCAACAGTTCTTGTGGTGTTGGAAGCTCTTCTTTTAAACCTTTCCTTTGTCTTATCTCTTTTATAATTTTCGCCTGTATTTCTGTTGGTAGTTTCTCGAAGCCAGCGTTTTCTGTACTCCAAAGAACACGTCCTTCTGTTGCAGAACGAATTTCTCCAGCAAATCCAAAGAGCTCGGATACTGGTGCTTTTGCAGTTATTGCCATTTGATCTCCCTCAGGTTGCATGTCCAGAATTTGGCCACGCCTGCTTTGCATTTCACGGTTAACTGCACCCATATAGTCTTCTGGAACCCGTATATAAATATTTTGTTTAGGTTCAAGTAAATATATGCCTGACATAAGCATTGCAGCTTTGATACCGCTTCTAACTGCTGGTAATACTTGTGCTGGTCCTCTGTGAATAGCATCTTCGTGAAGTTTTGTATCCATAAGTTTTATTTTAATACCTGAGCATTTTTCATCAGAAATTGGTCCTTTTTTCATAACTGAATCAAATCCTTCTTTCACAAGTTCCATGATTTCTCCAATGTGGACTTCTCCTTTAACCATGTTAATCAACACATTATTTCCATAAACATGTGTGAATCCTTTAACTTGCTTTTTATCCAGTCCAATTTCAGTAAGAAGTTCATTGTATTCTTTCTTTTTCACCGATCCTTGGCGGATTTTACCTTCTTTAATTGCATCACGAATTGGTTGTTCTAATGGTTCAGCAATCATGTAGAATTTGTTGTGTTTGTTTGGTGATTTTCCTTCAACTTCTGGTGATACTCTATCAATAGTTTCTCTGTAAACAACAATTGGGTCAGAAGAAGTTATTGGAACATTCTTTTCTTTTTCAATTCTGTATTTCCAAATTTCTAAGTGAAGTTCTCCCATACCTGAAATTTTATGTTCTCCAGTTTCTTCATCAATTTGAATATGGATGGATGGATCTTCTTTTTCAATACTTCTTAAAACCTCAATAAGTTTTGGTAAATCCGAAGTATTCTTTGCTTCAATTGCCTCAGTGACTACTGGTTCTGCTTCGTGAATAGCTTCGAATGGGACAATTATATTCTCTGGATCACAAATTGTTTCTCCAGATGTTGCAATTTTTGCACCAACAAGGGCTACAATATTTCCTGCTGGAATTTTCTCAATTTTTGAACGCTCAGCGCCCATGTAAATCCCAACTTGCTGAACTCTAATTTTTTGAGCATGGTTTACAAGATAAATTTCTTTTCCAGTTTCAAGTGTACCTGAGAATAAACGTCCTGTTGCAATATCTCCTGCATGTGGATCTGAAACCATTTTTGTAACCATAAATGCTAGTGGACCATCTGCTTTACATTCTGCCATTTTTGTTTCAAGTTCTTCATCATCTCCAGGCCAGATTGTTGGGATTCTGTATTTTTGTGCTTCAACTGGTGTTGGAAGATGCTTAACAACCATATCTAATAAAATATCATTAAGTGGAGCTTTCTTACTCAATTGTTTCCATGAATCTTCAGTTGCATATGCTTCAATAATATCTTTGAATGTAAGTCCTAGTTTTTGCATGTGTGGGAAAGATAGTGCCCAATTGTGATATGCTGAACCGAACATGACGCTTCCGTCTTCAACCTTTACTTGCCAGGTTGGGTCATCTTTTAATTCCTCTGGTAAATTTCTTTTAATCAGGGTGTTGACTTTAGCAATAGACTTAATGAATCTCTCTTGCATTTGTTCTGGTGCAAGTTTCAATTCACGAATCATTCGATCAACTTTGTTAATGAATAAAACAGGTTTAACACGCTCTCGAATAGCTTGACGTAATACGGTTTCTGTCTGTGGCATTGCACCTTCAACAGCGCAAACAACTACAACAGCGCCGTCAACAGCTCGCATAGCTCGAATAACATCTCCACCAAAATCGACGTGACCTGGTGTGTCAATTAAGTTAATGAGGATGTCGTCATCTCCGTCTTTATGAAGTAAAGAAACATTAGCTGCATTAATTGTAATTCCTCGTGCTTGTTCCTGGTCATCAAAATCCAGAGCGCATGCTTTTCCTGCGATTTCTTCTGAAAGCATACCTGAACCAGCAAGCAGATTATCAGAAAGAGTTGTCTTTCCGTGATCGATGTGGGCGACAATACCAATATTTCTAATCCGTTCTGGTTTCCACATTAATTCTGAAACTTTTGCAACAATATCTTCTTTACGTGCCATTTAAATCACCTTGCACTTTGAGCAACACGCTCAAGCTCCTCTCTTTTTGAAATTGAATATGCTTTTGTGTCATAATTCATTGCACTGATTAGCTCTTCAGCTATAGCTGCAGGCAATGATTGTTTTTTATTAAATGCTCTTTGTCCTGCTCCGTGTGAAATCAAACTAAGGGCAACATCTAATCGTCTTGCAGGAGAAACATCAACTGCTCTGTGAGCAATAATACCCCCCTGTCGAATTCTTGTTGTTTCTTCTCGTGGTGCAGCATTTTCAATTGCATTCACTAAAACTTGAACAGGGTTAGTGTTTGTTTTTTTCTCTATAATTTCAAATGCCTTTTTAATAAGTTTGTAAGTAGTTTGTTTTTTTCCAGTGTCTCTTCCAGAAATTCTTTTGTGGACACGGGAATCTTTCAAGTGACCAGTAACTGTTATCTTATTTGCAAGTCTTTCTACAATGTGATAATCTTCTTTTCCAAACCATTTGTTTGCTTTTTTACCAAAACTGTTTGGAACAATTGTTGAATCTAATTTGATATATCTTTTCAAACCGAGATCAGTAACCACTGCTTCAGCAGTATTCCATTTATTAAAAAGTAATAGTTCAGCCATTTTATCTCACTGGTTTCTCCTTCTTACCACGTACAAGTTGGTTAAGACTCATGTTACTTACTTTGGTAACTTTGTATCGAACACCAGGGATATCTCCCATGGATTTTCCTTTTGGTCCATGAATTCCTGTGATTTCAACTTCGTCGTGTTCATCGATGAATCCAATAGCATTATTTCCTGGTGCAAAAGCAGTAACAGTTTTACCGTTTCGTATTAACTGAACTTTTACACATTTTCGAATAGCAGAGTTTGGCTGTTTTGCTTCAAGTCCTACTTTCTCTAGAACAATTCCACGTGCTTGTGGAGCCCCACCTAAAGGTGATGCTTTTACATTCAGGCTAAGAGCTTTTCTCTTGTAGTCCGAATCTTTCCATCTGAAGTGCTTTCTTCGCTTCTTCAGAGTTCTTGCTGTATATAGTCCTCTTGGTTTATTTGCCATTATTTCCTCTAATTGATTATTTTAATATGACATCTGCCACGTTGTGGTGCCGTTTGAGTAAATCTTTTAGTATTTTAAGCTTTTTACTGTGTTTTCCACGGATGGCTTCGTGAGATTTGTAATCAGCCTCTACTATTATATGCTTTTCGGTGGCTTCTGTTTCGAGTGTTATCGCTTTTATCTCAATACGGTCCCCAATGATTTTCTTAGCAAATTCTACTGGTTCTTCGCTAAATCCGATGATCTTAACATTTTTCTTATGAATTGTTTGTATTTTCTTTGTATGTATTCCACCTTTTCCAACTGCTTGACCAACTTTGTCTTCTGCTACTATGTAAATTATTTCGTTTTCAGTGACAATACAATCTTTTGCTCGTACTTTGCTAATGTTTTCCAATGCACGTATACACAAAAGAGTGTCTTTGTCAAGTTTTATCATTTTATTTTTTCTTTTTTGCAGGCTCTGTGGTCTTCATAATTAACTCTGGGATACCAGTTCCCAAAGCAATGACTTGTCCAACAATGATATTTTCAACAACTCCTTTTAGTTTGTCTTCTTCACCAAATGCTCCTGCTTTTAGTAAGTGTTTTACTGTTTCTTCAAAACTTGCTCGTGCAAGAACAGATGCTTTGCCTCCAGAAATTCCGTGCCTACCAATTGCTTTTATTTTTCCATCAGCGCACATTGTATCTGCGACAAGACTTGCATGGCGAGAATCAACAACTAATCCAGCTTCTTTTAGTGTTTCTCTAGTTTCTTCAACAAGAAGGTTTCGAGTTGCTTCAATCCCAAAAACACGTTCTGTTTCCATGATATCATTTGTTTTTGTTTTCTTTGTCTCGATTCCTTTTACTTTTAGAATGTCTGGAAGATTTGTTCCTTGTGTGTAAATAACATAATTCCTATCTTCTTTTTGTATAACCACATAACTTACTCCTTTAACTCCTGAAATGTGAGTACTTAGAACCTCACCTCTTAATTTCTGAATTGCCGAAGCAACTTTCTTTGGAGCTTTTATTGTAAGTGTGTTTTTCTCAATTGCAAATCGTTTTGGGAATTTTTCAGATAGAATATCTTCAATTTTCTTTGAAGTTAAACCACGTAGTTTTACTTCTTCTTTATTAAGCTCAATAATTATTCTGTATTTTAAGAAGTCAAGTTTTATTGTTTTAGTAATATGTTTTATTGTTGTTTCTTTAATTGAGTGTGCAAGGGCTTCTGCTTTTTCTGCCGTATTATAATCTTTTGTAAGATGAACTGTCATCATTGGAGTTTTTGGGGTTCTTCGTGCATCAAAAATCTCAATTAATCTTGGCAAACCACGAGTAACGTCCATAGCAGTTCCTGCGTAGTGCTTTGTTCTCATCATCATCTGTGTTCCTGGTTCTCCAATTGATTGAGCAGCTAAAACACCAACACCTTCTCCCGGTTCAATCTTTGCTTTTATATAAACATCAATAACTTTATCTAAAACTCGTGGAAGGTCTTTTTTCTTTAACTTTCCATTTTCAAGTTTTTTCTCAAGTTTTTTGATAACAATCAAAGGTAGTTCAACGTCTTTTTCTTGAAGTAGTTTTTCTACATCGCTGATCATTTTTGTACCCCCACAACATCTTTGATTACTTTCGTTACATTCACTGATCTTCCGTGGTCACTCTTACTTGGGTCAACCCCATCTTCACCATATTTGAATTGGATAATAACTCCTCGACCATCTCTTACAGTTTCATTGTAATCAACAACAATGTCTTGCATTGCATTAACAAGTCTGCGCTGCAAGTAACCAGATTTTGGTGTACGCATAGCAGTATCAGTTAAGGATTCTCTTCCTCCCATTGCGTGGAAGAAAAATTCAATTGGTCCCATTCCGTTTTTATAATTTGTTTTAACAAAACCATGTGATCTTGCTCCAAGATCTCCTGCTTTAAAGTGTGGTAATGTTCTTTCACTATAACCACGATTTATTCTTTGACCTCGAACAACCTGTTGACCAATACAAGCACTCATCTGAGTTATGTTCAATAAACTTCCTCTTGCACCTGTTTTTGCCATGGCAAGAGCAAAGTTATTTTTCTTCAAGTATTTCTCTGCAAGTTCTCCAGCGCCATTTCTTGCTTTGTTAAGTTCAAGCATTACAAGTTCTTCTAATGTATCTTCAACAGTTTTTCCTTTTGTTGGTTTTAATTGTCCGTTTCTATATTCACCAACAAGAGTTTCTATTTTTTTCTCAGATTTTTTAATAGTATCTTCTATTTCTTTTTTCACAGCTTCAGGCAAGTCTTCGTCATCAATACCTGTTGTGAATCCAAGCAAGTCAAGATAAGCTATTCCAAGTTTTGTTACTCCATCTAAAAAGTTACGGAATGCAGATGGTCCTTGTTTTCTTAAAACTTCATCAAGGAGTTTCCCACTCATTGCACCAATTGTTTTGTCATCAACAAAACCTTGTATCATTTTTCCATCTTTAATAATAACTTGATCGCCTGTTTTTGTTTTGAATTTAAGGAAAATACCTTTTGGTATAAATGCACTAAAGATATCTCGTCCATGAACTTTTCCTGCAGTTCCTTTAATTGGTTCTCCGTTGTAACCAGCTCTTGCAAGAATATCCGCTGCTTGTCTTTCTGTAAATTCATTTATTGTCAAGAAATAAAGACCTGTAATGTGATCGTGGATTGCTCCAATAATTGGTCCTGCAAATCTTGGTGAACGAATTTGTGTCTGAACACTCATCAATAAACGAGCCTCTGTTCGAGCTTCCTCAGTTTGAGGAACGTGTAAGTTCATTTCATCTCCATCGAAATCGGCATTGTATGGTGCACAAACTGACAAGTTAAGTCTGAATGTTTTATAAGGCAAAACAACAACGCGGTGTGCCATTATACTCATCCTGTGTAGAGATGGTTGCCTGTTGAATAAAACAATATCATTATCTTTAAGATGTCGTTCAACAACATATCCAATATCTAATTCTTCTGCAAGTTCTTCTCTGTTTTCTTCAGTTACTCTTTTTCTTTTCCCATCTGGTCGGATAATGTAATTTGCACCTGGATAATCTTTTGAACCAGTTAAAACGAGTTTTGTTAATGTTTCTTTATTTGTTGGTATAATTCTTTCTGGGATTGTCATTTCTTTTGCAATTTCATACGGAATACCAACTTCATCAATACTGATATTTGGATCTGGCGAAACAACAGTACGCGCTGAGAAATCAACACGTTTTCCTGCAAGAGAACTTCTGAAACGTCCTTCTTTTCCTTTTAATCTTTGTTTCAAAGTTTTTAGTGGTCGTCCTGATCTGTGTCTTGCTGTTGGAACACCTGTAACTTCGTTATCAAGATAAGTTGTTACGTGGTATTGAACAAGTTCCCATTGATCCTCAATAATAAGGTGAGGTGCACCTGCTTCAATATTTTCTCTAAGTCTTTGATTTAATCTGATAATATCCACAAGTTTGTGAGTTAAATCATCTTCAGATCTTTCTCCAGTTTCAAGTGTAATTGATGGTCTTGTTGTTACTGGTGGTACTGGTACTAATGTTAAAACCATCCATTCTGGTCGTGACCATTCTGGGTTTAACCCGAAAATAATAATGTCGTCATCAGGGATTGCTTCAAGCCGTTCTCTAACTTCTGTTGGCATTATTCGCTGATTACTTTCTAAGAATGTTGTTGGTTTGTCAAGTTTTACTTTGTGTTTTATTGCTTCACAGTGTGGGCATTTCTTTCTTTTTTTTGCTTCTTTCATGGCATCTGCAACAATTTCTTCAAATTCACCACTTCTTAGAGTATCTTTTAATCGATCATTATATTCATCAATCTTTTTTTGAGGCAATAAAATTCTTCCACAATCTTTGCATGTTGCACGCAGAATATTGTAAACCATTTTCGCATAACCTGAGTGTATAACTGGTCTTGCTAATTCAATATATCCAAAGTGTCCCGGACAATCTCCCATTTTACTTTTACAAGTTCTACATCGAAGACCTGGGTCAATAACTCCCATCCGTGGATCCATTAAACCACTTTTTATTGGATAACCATCTGTGTCGTGAGTATCTGGTGTTATGATTTTAACTACTGCCATCTTCTTTATCATACTTGGTGATAAAATTCCAAATTTGATACTGTTGATTTTTTTGTTAATAAAGTCGTTTGCCATTATAATCACCCCTTCTCCCCAAGCACAAGCTTTGGATAAAGACACATAGATTTCATTTCATCCAGAAGCAGTTTGAATGCGTAAGACATTTCTACAAAAGTTATGTCAACATTTTCACCACAAATTGTGCAGTAGCTGTAATCTCTGAATTTATCATAGACAGCTACAAGTCCACATTGACTGCAAATTGGGGCAGTACATTTATCTGATTCATCAAGTAGTCTTTCTTTCAGCAATAACGCAGCTCCATGACCAACTAAACAATCTTTTTCCATCTCTCCAAGACGCAATCCACCTTCTCTTGCTTTTCCTGCGGTTGGTTGTCTTGTAAGAATTTGGACAGGACCTCTTGATCTTGCTCTTATCTTATCAACTACCATGTGTTTTAATTTTTGATAATAAACAACACCAATGAAAATTTCTGCTTCTAATCTTTCACCAGTTATTCCATTGTATAGAACTTCCTTTCCATCGCTCTTGAAACCGTAAGCTTCTAGTTCTTTTCTCATTACTTCTTCTGGTTCCCCTGAAAATGCAGTTCCATCAACAAATCTTCCACCCATTGAACCAACTTTTCCACCAATAGTTTCAAGGAGCTGTCCAACAGTCATACGGGATGGGATTGCGTGCGGATTTAGCATTAAATCAGGTGATGTTCCTGTTGCTGAGAATGGAACATCTTCTTGCGGAACAATCATTCCAATAACTCCTTTCTGTCCGTGTCGTGATGCGAATTTGTCACCAACAGTTGGGATTCTTGGATCTCTGAGTTTTACTTTTACAAGTTTATCTCCATCAAGTGATTCTGAAAGAAGAACTTTGTCAACAATTCCGCCTTCTCCAGTTCTAACATTTACTGAACTTTCTCTTCGGTGTTTAACTGACATTCCAAATTCTTCAATAACCTCAAGGAATCTTGGTGGTGATGTTTTTCCAATCAAGACTTTATCTTTTTTAACATTACTTTCTGGTTCTATAATTCCGTCATCGCCGAGATCAGAATAACAATCTTCAGAAAGATATCCTCTGACTTCTTTGTCTGGGGATTCAATAATATCAACTTGTCCACCTGGGTATTTTCTTTCTTCTGCTTTGTAAGATCTGAAGAAAACAGATCTTCCAAGACCACGTTCAATTGATGCTTTGTTTATCACAAGAGCATCTTGCATGTTATAACCACCGTGTGAAATAACTGCAACAACAAAATTTTGTCCAGATGGTCTTTTCTCATAATTAATAATTTCTGAACCAAGTGTTTTAACAAGCGGTTTTTGAACATAAGTCATAATGTGTCGCTGTGTGTCGGTTCTTATTCCAAAATTAGAACAGTATGTTCCAATTCCTTGTTTTGCCATGTTTGCACCGAGTGTAACACGAGTTGCCATGTTATGGTTCAAGAATGGAACAAGTCCAGCGCAAATTCCAAAAATGGTACACGAATCAATTTCCATATGGGTATGATCTGGTGTGATCTCTTCTTCATTAAGTGCAATAAGTGCATTTTCTTCTTCAGCTGCATCAATATATTCAAGTAAACCACGACTTACAGCATCAGCCCAGGTTAATTCTCCGTTTTTGATTTTTTGTAGATGGTCATCGGTTAGCATAATGTTTCCATTTTCTAATTTAATAAGTGGTCTAAGTACTCGGCCAGCATCAGAAACAATTCTTACTTCTCTTTTACCATCAAATGTTATACTAACCTCAGGTGATATAATATTTTGATTTCGTAGTTTTTTCAATTCTTTAATGAGATCTTCTGGTTTTTTATGTATTCCAATGAATTTTCCATTTAGATAAACATCATACTTCTGTCCGGTTTCAACTATTTTTGCACTCATTTTTTCTTCCCCTCCATAATCACATTCATTTTCTGAAGTGTTTCTTCAATTAGTACATCATCTTTCTTTGTTGAAATTTTTGACATAATTGATAAGTTCTTTACAAGACCAATGTTTGAACCTTCAGGTGTTTCACTTGGGCAAAGTCTTCCCCAATGAGTTGCGTGTAAATCACGAGCCTCGAAATGGGGTTGTGTTGTGCTCAATAATGAACGAACACGTCGTCTGTGTGACATAGCAGAAATTGCATTCATTCTGTCAAGGTGTTGTGAAATACCTTGGCGACTACCGATCCAAGATCCAGTTGCAATAGCATGTTGAATTCTTTCTGTTAAAAAGTTAGAACGGATAGCGGTATGAACTGAGAATTTTCGATTTCGTTTATACGCTTTTTCAAGAGTATAAACTGTGTTGTTGATCATTGCGCGGAAAGCTACGCGGAAAAGATCATTAAACAAACTTCCTGCAAGACGCAGTCGTTTATTTTCATAGTGATCTTTGTCGTCAATATCTGTAATATCTAAATGAAGTTCTATGACGCGCTCAGCCATTTTTGCAAGATAGTTTGCTTTTGCGATTCTGTCTCCTGGGGTTAATCCCATATGTGGTAAAAGGAAAGTGTCTAAGATTCGCTCTGCTCTTTCAATTCTTTCTTTACGCAATTGACCAAATGCAATTTTCTTTCCTAAACAGTCAAGAGCATCTCTTTTTGATATGGTTTCTGCAGCATCTTCAAAACTGACATAAAGTTCACCTGTAACGTGTGGATTAGATGAAATTGATTTTACAATTAATTCATCACTATCCATTCCAAGCGCTCTCATAACTACAATGAAGTCTAGTGGTTTTGAAAATGGTGGCATATTAACATTAAGTCCGCCATCTTTTCTTCTGTCAACACTGTTTCTACGTCTGTACCAATTCTTTTCTGAAAAAATTCTTGCTGATTCTGTTGTTGTTCCAAGTTTTACTTTGTCTACATTCATTCTGTTTGCTGAAAGATCTTCAACAAGAACAAGAACACGTTCTGTTCCATTAACAACAAAATATCCACCAGGATCTTCTGGATCTTCTCCAGCTTTGACAATTTCTTCATAAGTTAAACCATCTAAAAGACATTTATTTGAACGAAGCATAATTGGGAAATCTCCAATTGGAGTTTCTATTTGTTCCAGCTCGGTTCCGTTTTTAATCGGAGTCATTGACAAAAGCAATGGAGCTGAATATGTTAAATCTCTAAGGCGTGTTTCATTTGGAAAAACTTTTCGTATTGTACCATTAGCTTCTTTAACACATGGGACACCAACACTTATCTTGTCAAGACGAATTTCATAATTCTCAATTTCCGGGTTGATGGTGCCGATTTCAGTAACAATTTTTTGTAATCCATTGTCAATAAAATCATTAAACGAACTAATCTGGTGATTGACCAGGCCGTTTTCTTGTATGAATGATTTGATAAGTGGTGTATATTTCATTTGAACCTCAAATAATAACTCGATAGTATGGGGAAATAATAGCAGTTGGACTGTTTCTTGTAATTTTTATAACGTCTCCACGCACAGCTTCTAAACTTGCAATTGCTGGGTCATTTTTAGAAATTTTGGGAAGATGAAATCTTTGTATTCCATATTCTTTCAAAAGAACTTCGATACCTTCTTCTTTCATGAGTTCGTGCTTTGGCACAAGGTCATGTTCCAGTTCTTTTGGTTTTTCTTTTTTTGGTTCTACTTTCTTTTTTGCTGCTGCCATTTTTGTTTTCCTCGTTATTATGAGCGGACCCGAAGGGATTTGAACCCTCGACCCCTTGGTTAAAAGCCAAGTGCTCTCCCAGCCTGAGCTACGGGTCCATTTTTTGATGAGCGCCCCAGACGGGAATCGAACCCGCGTCACGGCCGTGACAGGGCCGTATGATAACCGCTACACTACCGGGGCATCATATGGTTCTGAAAAATCGCGAAGGTGGTCTATAGCATACGCTGTTTCTACGTTTCAAAAATTTAATCAGTTTTAGATAGAAATGACAATTTAAACCTCACCAATGCGATTCCCGGAATCATGATATGAAAGTGCCTGACAGCGTCCTATTTTTTCCACGTCAAAACGCAGTACTCAACAGATCGCTTGAGAGCTTAACTTCCGAGTTCGGAATGGGATCGGGTGGAACCTCTCCGCTGTGACCGTCAGACTCTGTTTTAGAGAAAATCTACATATTTAAGCTTTTCCATTTGTCATACCTATACTGTAAAATATATGTTTTAGTGTGTTTTTAGAGAAAATCAGAAAGTTTTAGAAAAACTAATGTTTTTATAGTAATTTACTTATTATTTAACTATGGATAATAAGTATCTCGTCTATTGATGCTTGTGTTGATTATTGGTGTTGGTGGCTAGTACGTTTATAAGAAGTACTCTTAGTTGCCTTAGACAAACCCTTTTAAACACTAACAACTATAATTAAATCTATGACTTTCAAGAAAACAGATCAGGTCTTATTATTAGGAAAACGAACATATCTTATCAAACTTGATGAAGATCAATTCAGTACTGAGTATGGTATGTTTGACCTTAAAGCAATACGCAAATTAAAGCCAGGTGATTCAGTAGCTACTCATAAAGGTGAGAAATTTACAGTTGTTCTCCCACGTTTACCTGATCAATTAAAGAAAATTAAGCGCGCACCGCAAATAATTACATTCAAGGATGCTGGAATTATCGCAGCGCATACTGGTATGTGTAAAACTGATGTTGTTGTAGAAGCCGGTGGCGGCAGTGGTGCAATGACTATTTTTATGGCATCAATTGTTAAGAAAGTACACACCTATGAAATTAGAACAGATTTCCATAATATTGTAAAGAAAAATTTGGAAAGGTGTAAAGTAACTAATGTTGATTTGAAAAATGCTGATGTTACAAAAGGAATCAAAGAAACTGATGTTGATATTGTTATGCTAGATATGGGTGCACCTGCGCAAGCAGTTCCTGGTGCATACAAAGCATTGAAACCTGGTGGATTTATTGTTGGTTATTGTCCAACTGTTGAACAAGTTGTTAAATTCAAAAAATCATTAACAAAATTCAGTGATATTTGGGTTCGCGAAATAATTGAAAGAATTTGGGAAGCTGGAGATGATCGTTCAAGGCCAAAAACAGCACCTATCGGCCATACAGCATTCTTAATATTCGCTAGAAAAATCTAATCCTCTACATGTGTTGGATGATCTTGTTGTATATGTTTTCGTTGTTTCAAATCTTGCATATGTTTGACTTTTTCTTTTAGGAATTTGTTTAAGCTAAGGCCGTGTTCTTCAATCATTACAGAAGCATGGTGTCCACCTAAGAAGTGAGGCATTACAACATAAGAAGCTCCTTCATCATACAATTTCATTGCTTCTTCAATATCATGCGAGACAAATATCATTATTGCATTTTTATTATTCTGTTTACATTCTCTAAGTAAAAGTAAATTAATATCAATATCTGGAATTGTGGAGATTACCATTTTTGCATCACAGAAATTTAATTCTTCTAAAAGTTCTGCATCGCTTGCATCACCATATCTACATTCATATCCTTTTTTTGCAAGATCAATTATTATTTCAGGGTTGTAATCGATAACAAGCGAATTCTTTCCTGTTTTCTTTATTGAATTCAAAATATCATATCCAATTCTATTATAACCAAATAAGTAAATATCATACTTGTTCTCTTTGTGATATTTATGTTCATCAATTTTCTTTCCTGGCCGTTCAAAGATTTTCAAATATTTTGATAATTTTGCATAGAGTGGTTTTGAATACATTATGTAATATGATGAACCTGCAATTGTAATTAAACCAATGATGGTCATAAATGATAAAACGCCATCAGGCAAGTGTCCTAATTTTACTCCAAGGGCAATTAAGATTAATGAGAATTCGCTTATCTGAGCGGTTGTAATTCCTACTAAGAAACTATTACGTTTTGTATAATTCATAAAGCCCATTATTGACATCATAATTATTGGGCCACCAATTAAAACAAAAGCTGAAAAAACAATTATTGGAATGATGTATGAAGACATTGCGGATAAATCAATTCTTGTTCCAAGTAAAACGAAAAACATGACTAAGAAGAAATCACGAAGTGGTTTCATTCTTGAACTTATTTCATATCTATATGGAGACATCGAAAGTGTTATTCCTGCAAGCAATGCTCCAGCTTCTAGTGAAAAGTTAAGGTAGTGGAATGTTGTTGCAAGCACCATGCACCATCCAATTGAAAATAGTAATAGGAATTCTTGTGATTTTGCAATTGCTTTTGTTACTGGGGGTAGAACATATGCTGCAAGGAAGTAAAGAGAAACAAGCAATCCTACGCCGCCTAATAGTGTTTTTAAAATAAAACCAGTTGTATCAACTTGTCCAGTAAATGATGAAAGGAAAATAAGTAAGAAAATTGCAAAGATATCTTGAACTATTAAGAATCCAATAGCTATCCTTCCAAAAAGCGAATCAGTTTCTTTTTTATCTCCCAAAAGCTTCATCACGATAATTGTACTACTAAATGTTACTCCAATTGCAACATAAAGCGCCGTCATCTTTGCGAATCCAAACAAGAGACAAAGTCCAAAACTTATTGATGAAGTAAATGCAACTTGTCCCAGTCCCGTTACTAAAGCAACTTTTCCAACATCTTTTATTACTTTTAAATTTAGATTAAGTCCAACCATAAATAATAGGAATGCTACGCCGATTTCTGCAAATGTTGTTATAGCATCTGCTGAACCTACAATGTTAAAGATTGATGGACTTACAAGAAGCCCTGAAAAAATATAACCTATGATGAGTGGCTGTTTCAATAATCGCATTAGTCCCGAAACACCAACAACAATAAGGATCAAGATACTAAGTTCTACAAAGACATTTTCAAACATAATCGAGCATAATCTTCTCTTGTTTTTATATGTTGTTCTTTTCGCTCAAATGATTATTTTTATATACTGGTAGTTTAATTACAAACCTGTATTTGTTACCCCTCTTAGCTCAACGGTAGAGCGGTCGGCTGTAGAACGGATACAAGTGATTTCACTTGTGTATGGAAACCGACAGGCTGCAGGTTCAAATCCCGCAGAGGGGACCACTTTTTATTTTAAATGTTTATGCACTACTTTGTGTCCTTTACCTTTTGTTATAATTAATAATGTAATATATCCAACAAATATTCCAAATAAATAATAATTACCACGAACTAAAAGAATTGCTGCCCCAGCTTCTCCTAGATTTATTCCAAATAAAAGTGCAAGAGATGTTTGTATAATTTCAGTTACTCCAATTCCGCTAGGCA
>Ga0187827_10005329_pt1 | contig 15274 bp, 16 predicted proteins | sample ETNtaG_39_FD_167969 | JGI IMG/M metagenome (GOLD analysis project Ga0187827, IMG submission 167969) | Marine microbial and viral communities from oxygen minimum zone, Eastern Pacific Ocean - ETNP2014_SV_150_PacBio MetaG (Illumina Assembly) | ecosystem: Environmental > Aquatic > Marine > Hypoxic...
CAGAGTCCTCACTAAAGTGAGGAAAGGGAGGGCAAGTCCCACTCTGCTTAAATTTTGGAGCCGCGTCACAAGCCCACGGCCTTCCACAAGCGGAAAATAATTGCAATAAAACCGCCTCGCCTGCCCTTACAAAAAGCTAGGCAAAAGGCTCCACAATATTTCGTTCGCAGCCGTACTCTTTTAAGAGCAAGTTATATGCCATAATCAGATTCTAAATAAATTACCTTAACCCCTCTAATTTATTGGGTTTAAGGCGCTCAGGTTTTTTTCAACAATTATAAAAAATTAAACATACCGTTTCATAATTAATCGCTTTGTTTCATCTGATTAAAAGGTGTTTCATTGCCTAAGTTTCAAATGACTCGGGAGGCAAGTTCGGATATCGGTATCTTTGATAGTTTGCAAAATCACTCCCTGGACAAAACATGGCTTTTAACTTGCCTCGAAATAATAAATCGTTTTGATATAAGGACCCGTTCGTGGTATACCTTTCTGGCTCGAAACGCCAATAACCCCCTATGAGTTAATATCTTACCCGGTGTAGGAAAAACACCTATGATCCGAAGAAAGTCTTTAATAGTTCTAGAGTCGGCCTACCCTTTTGTCTTTTTCACCCAATCTTTTTCCGACCCGACAAAATTCAGGGAAGCTAAAGTTGATTTTTTTAATAAGGGGTTGACATCCAACGGGTGCCTCAATCGTGAACTGCCTGACTCTCCGTCCACAGTCTATGAGTTTTTGAAATCTATTTTCAAATATGAGAGGGACCTTGATATTTTTCTTGAGAAGTTGAGTGAAAAAGGCGCGACTGGCGAAATCGAGATTGCGCTTAATAATTCATTTTCCGAAGTAGGCCATTGCCAGGCTTCCGGAAGTATCACTCAGCTTCAGGACGGAGAATATTTTTTGCAGGGATTTTTTGTGGGTGTCACTCCGGTCAAGGAACTGGAGAAATCTCTGAACCTTGAAGACAAAATGCTGGAGACGATTCTGGCTGGCATTGGTGACGCGGTATGTGTCTTTGACCGGGATTTTAATATCCTCTTTCGTAGTCCGCTTCACATTAAATGGTTTGACGACCCGAAAGCGTTTATGTGCTTTAAAAACATAGATAAATCTATGCCAAACCGGCATGTAAAAAAAATAACCCCTAACAGCGGCGAGGCATTGCATTTAGAGGTTTCTACTTTCCCAATCAAAAATGAAGAAGGTGATTTTTTTGCCGGGATCAACATTGTCCGCGATATTTCCCGAACCCTGAAATTGGAAGCGAAATCTCAGGAGTTGGAGCGGATCAAACAAGACCAGGCAAATGAAATGGATCTTAAAACCATTATCGGTAGCTCAAAAGCCATTCAGAAAGTCCTTAAGGCGGTTCAAAAGATAAGTAAACTTGATACTGTAGTTTATATCCAGGGAGATACTGGAACGGGCAAGGAACTGGTTTCCCGCGCCATTCACAAGCTCAGCCTGCGGGCTGACAAACCCTTTCTTGCACTCAACTGCGGAGCTTTATCTGAAACGCTGTTAGATTCCGAACTGTTTGGCCACATCAAAGGAGCGTTCACTGGAGCAGACTCTGAATCTACCGGACTCTTCGAAGCCGCTGATGGCGGAACTTTGTTTCTTGATGAAATTGGTGAAATGTCCATGGGAACTCAGGTCAAGCTCCTTAGGGTTTTACAGGACGGGGAGATCCGGAAACTGGGATCCACCACGAGCAAAAAAGTAAATGTCCGGGTAATAACCGCGACCCACAGGGACATAGAAACTCTGGTTACAGAAAATAAGTTCAGGGAAGATCTGTTCTACCGGATTCATGTGTTTGCTATTCACACGCCAACGCTCAAAGAACGCGATGAAGATATTCTCCTTCTCGCAGACAAGTTCCTGCAAGAATTTGCGCAACAACAGAATAAAATTATTCGCAAGATTTCTGATGAAGCTATGTTGTTACTCAAAGAATATTCATGGCCCGGTAATGTACGAGAACTCCGTAATATCCTTGAGCGCGGCACTGTTCTCTGCGAGACCGATGTTCTTCAACCTTGCGATTTACCAATTTCCATACTCAAAAATGGAAACAGGAAAATCTCGCCACAAGCATTGAATGCCGTGGAAACAACGAGCGATCCTTATAAAACAAAAATTATCGCCTCTCTTGAGAAAAACCGCTGGAACAAAACACTCACTGCGAAAGATCTCAAGATGTCCCGGGCCACGTTGTGGAGAAAAATCAAGGAATACTCCCTGCAAAACCACTGAACACTTCCTTCCCGGACCCGTCTTTATCTTCTTTGAAAATTCTCCTTTTTCATGGGTTGGAATCTAGCTCAGGGTTTGCTAGTATTCGTGAAATATTGGCTATTTGAAGCATATTTAACGCTGTACGGGTCGAGGCCCATTGCAGGTCACGGCTCGGACGTTGTGCTCATAACTTCGTAATCGCACGCTGAGTCATCCCTGTTTTCTGTAATAAGTTGATGAAAAAAAAACGTATCACCATTTATCCAGGAACATTTGATCCGGTAACTAACGGACATATTGATATCATCCGCAGGGCACTGAATATTTTTGACAAAGTAATCGTTGCGGTAGCCTTGAATACAAGGAAGAATCCGTTATTTTCTACCGAGCAACGGGTTGATTTCATCCGAGAAGGACTTAATGGTCTTAAAAATGTTGAGATCCTTCCTTTTGACAATTTGCTGATAGATTTTGCTCAGGCCAATAACGCTTCCGTCATCATTAAAGGGCTCAGAGCGGTGAGCGATTTTGAGTATGAGCTTCAGATGGGATTGATGAACAGGAACCTTGATGAATCTATGGAAACTTTGTTTATGATCCCCAGTCAGGAGCATGCTTTTCTTAGCTCCAGTTTCGTCAAAGAAATCGCAAAGCACGGCGGCGACATTCACAAGCTTGTTCCAAAGAGCGTGGCTAAAAAATTATCTAAGATGGGTATATGAAATTTTCTAAACGTATTCAAAGTATTCGGCCTTCCATGACCCTGGCGGTCGATGCCAAGGCAAGGGAGTTAAAAGCCAATGGCGTCGATGTTATTGGATTTGGAGCGGGAGAACCTGACTTTAATACTCCTGACATAATTAAACGAGCAGGCGTTGAGGCTATCGAGCAAAACGAAACACATTACACCCCCGCTGGAGGAACTGTTGCACTCAAGCAAGCGATCATTGACAAGTTAAAACGTGACAATGATCTCGATTATGAAAAAAATCAAATATTGGTTTCGTGCGGGGCCAAGCATTCGTTTTTCAATCTGGCTCAGGTGTTATGGGAAGAGGGTGACGAAATTATTGTTCCTGCTCCCTACTGGGTTTCCTATCCCGACATAATCCGATACGCAGGTGCGCTCCCGGTAATCATCGATACTCTGGGAGAAAACCAATTTAAAATCACACCCGATCAAATTCAATCGGCGGTCACTCCAAACACTCGCGCGATTATACTTAACAGCCCGTCTAACCCAACTGGCTCGGCATACACCAGGAAAGAATTGGAAGCCATTGCGGAATGCGCTTTGCGTAACGGACTGTTGGTCGTGTCGGATGAAATTTATGAGAAAATTGTTTTTGACGGATTCGAGCAGTCCAGCATCTGCTCTCTGGGAAAGGAAGTGCAGGATAACTGTGTTTTGATCAATGGAGTTTCTAAAAGCTATGCTATGACCGGATGGCGTATCGGTTATCTGGCCGCAAACGCGGAAATCATCAAGCAAACTGTAAAACTTCAGGGACAATCTACTTCTAATCCGACCTCTGTTTCTCAGGTGGCAAGTATTGCGGCGCTCAATAAAGGGGAAGCTGATGTGCAACGGATGGTTATAGAATTTCAGAAAAGAAGAAATACTCTTGTCGATAGCTTGCTAAGTATTCCCGGTGTCGAGTGTTACAAACCTGTTGGCTCTTTTTACACCTTCCCGGATTTTTCAGCTTTCTACGGTAAAACATTCAAAGGCAAAAAGATGGAAGGGTCCATCCAACTGGCTGAGTTTCTGTTAGCAGAAGGAAAGGTGGCGATGGTTCCTGGAATCGCTTTCGGCGCCGACAAAAACTTGAGGATGGCCTTCGCTTCTTCCATGGACACAATCAAGCAGGGCGTGGACCGAATAATAAAAACACTGGCACTGCTTGAGTAAATTGAATTTCCACAAATAAAAAAAACCGCCCGATAAATCGGGCAGCTACAATAAACTTATGCCCAGTGTTGGGTCCGTCCTTGTCAATTCGATGCGTGTGTCTCGGTCGAAACTTTTTGATTCTCTTTATACTCCCGGACCATTGCCTCGACTTTTTCGCGACAACGTTTGGCCTTGCAGTTGCCAGTACCAACGCGTATCTTTCTTCGCAGGGCCTCGAACGATAAAGCACCGCCGCCTATTGCCGTCAAAATCGTCCCACCTTTGATACTGCGGCAAATACACACCTTCTTGAAACTATTGATTATTTTCTTGTCAGAGGTCAAAATAGTCCTCGTTGTTTTAGTTGATTTCGCTTTCCTTCACTAATATAAACCATACAAGATCAAAAACCCAGTGCTAACCTTGACGCGAACTCCCTCATGGATATTGACGGCTTTGTCCGGATTATTTCTGATTCTCATTTTCCCCCAGTTCAATCTGGAGTTTCTAGCGTGGTTTGCCCTGATCCCCTTGTTCTTCGCCATCCAGAATCAGACTTTGGGAACGGTTGCAGGACGTGGTTTTTTCGCGGGAATGATCTTCTATTTTTTCGGTCTTAACTGGGTCACCAACACGCTGGTCAATTATGGCAACATCTCCAAAGGTCTGAGTTTCCTTATCCTTGGCCTGCTTGCCGCCTATCTCAGTTTTTATGTTGCCCTGTCCTGCGTGCTAACGGTCAAGTGGAGTCAGGGAAAACCTGTTTATTTCTTCCTGCTGGCCCCCCTTGTATGGACTTCCTTGGAATACCTTCGCTCCACTCATGCGACTTTCGGATTTTCATGGCTGGGCCTGGGCTACTCGCAGTTTCAAACTCTCACTATTATACAACCAGCAGAAATTACAGGAGTCTATGGCATCTCCGCGTTGATCGTATTAGGCAACGCCGCTCTCCATTTTTCGCTGAATGCCTGGGTGTCCCGCTTGGAGTCACCCGATGAATGGAAAATGTCCAAAGGGGTTATCGGTGTTACGGCTCTGGTGATGGGGCTATGGCTTGGATGGGGTGGCTGGGCTCTGAACCGTACTCAATCCCAAATAGATTCATCCGCTAAAATCCGCGTGGGACTCGCCCAGGGAAATATCGAACAACATCTCAAATGGAACCGGCTCTATCGGCAGGCAACAATGGAGTTTTACAAAGAACTCACTTTGCAAGCGGCACAGGAAAAACCAGAACTCATCGTCTGGCCCGAAGCGGCGGTGCCTTTCTATTACAGTTTGGATCCTCTCGGTACAAAATATGTTCAAGACATTGCCCGCGCTTCCGGCGTGCCTCTCCTGTTCGGTAGCCCTTATAAGGAAAATGTTAACGGAACACTGCTGGATTTTAACCGGGCATTTTTAATATCGCCACAAGGCGACACCATCGACGTGTATGACAAGATGCATCTGGTTCCCTTTGGAGAATTCGTTCCATTCCGCAAAGCTCTGTTCTTCATCGAAAAGTTGGTGGAGATCATCGGGGATTTTGGATTGGGCCAGCGGGCGACTGTATTCGACTTAAACGGCAGTCGGCTTGGGGTATCGATCTGTTATGAAATTATTTTCCCCGACCTGGTGCGCTTGCCGGTTAAAAACGGCGCGGAATATTTAGTCAACATCACCAACGACGCCTGGTTCGGCAAAAGCGCGGCATCGTATCAGCACATTTCCATGGCATCCCTGCGCGCGGTCGAAAACCGGACCCCTATCGTAAGGGCCGCCAACACCGGCATCAGCGGAATCATAGACGCGACGGGCGAAATCAGAAACACGACCGAACTCTTCACCCGCGAATTTGTCGTCAGCGAGATCGCCCCCAACAAAGGACCACGCACGTTCTACTCTCAATATGGAGATGTGTTTTCATACCTGTGCTTGATACTGACAATAGCCATCAGTCTGCTGGCCTACCGTGGACCGCCCAGAGATTAAAAATTTCACCCCCCAATTAAACGGTTGAGGACGATTTCTGCGTTCTGGTCGCCGGCGTTGGTGGTGATTTTTCCGTCGATATCGCCGGGGGCGGGGGCGGCGTCGCCGTCTTTATCCAGCCTCGCGAAAATGGTGACGGGTCCGTCGAACACGGCGCCGGGCAACATGACATCAGCCTGACCCAGAGAAAAAGCATAGGGAAAGGTGATCCCTGCCAGCTTTTTAACCGCTAATGGCATTCCCCTTTGCACTCCCTCGGATCGGGCGATCAGAAACAGGCTGGCCCCTTGAGGCATTTGATCTGCCAAAGCAGGATCTATGCGGATGGTTCCGGTAACGGTTTTGGCTTCGGCAGATGCTTTTTCTACCTCAATCACATGATCCAGAACGATTTTCACCTCGGTTGACCCGGCGGGGACTATTACGGATCCTTCCACATCATCCGGCGAAGCTTTGGGCTGTCCGTCCAAATCCCAGCGGGCGGTGATTTTTATTTTTCCTTCGAAGCTATTTCCCTCCATCATGACGTTTTCCTGACCGATCTTGAATTCAAATGGAAACTGGATCAGGCTATGCTTTCTAGCGGCCATGGGAGGACCGCCAGTAACACCCTCGGGTCTGGCAATGAGAAAAAGTGTCCCGTTTTCAGGGATTTTGGAGGCGATGGACTCCTCGAATTCAATGGTTCCTGAAATTGACCGAGTCGGGTCGCTGGCCTTTTCCCTAGCGGCCATTTCCTGCTGAACTTGTGGTGAAATAGGGTGTTCCTTAAGCTCCTTGTCACAGGCAACAAGTGCAAAAAGACCACAAAAAAGTGAAAAAATCGCTAATTGTTTCAAAAAGTTTCTCCGATAGGAAATTATTGAAGCGACAAAAGAAACCTATGGAGTCCGGGTAACATCTTTATATTTAAGATTCCCATGGACACCAAACCGTTTCTGGACACTTTGAGCTTTCTCAGAGGTTGCGGAACAACCTTCTTGCAAAACCGGTAAACATGATACAGCAAATCCGGCTCACCTCAAAAGAGAACTCCTAATTTGAAACTACGGTAATGTTATACGGTCCCAATTATTGGAAAGAGGCCTTATGTTTTATGAAGTCCGCGTACTAGACGATAAAGGAAAGATCAAGAAGGTGTTGTCGAGCAAGTCTCTGAGCAAGCGGTACTGGAATTCATTTTTTGAAGGACCGGGCGCGACAGATACGCTTAAGAAGTCCAAGATCAAAAAGGGATTTGAACCGAATAGTAAAAGCAAGGCCGGGCACAAAAATCTTTATATTTCTGATGACTTGTGACACTGAAAGAACTTTCTTACCAACCAAATATAGATTCAGGGGAGATTTTCTGATTTTTCTGGCTACCTAATCCTCCACCAAGGTTGTGAGTTGGAAACCAAAATATCACCCCTGTTATGCGGGGAGCAAATCCACCAGGAATTGCTCCTCGTGCCCCTCTTTATCTTCATCCAAAAAATAAAATCCAAATAAGGCAATCACACGGTCGTAGTATATTTGACTCTGCTCAGTTTTTATGGTGTGCGGGATGACCTATTCGTCTTACGGCTCCCAATATTGAGGTCACTTGACGCGATTTAATAAAACGCAGATCTGAAACATGAAAATAGTGCTGCAAAAAATGTCTTAATGCCTCGCGGGTTTTGAGGCGTACGCCTGGGCCTGTCATCCATAACGCTTCTATCAGTCTGAGTTGAGCCGGGCTGGCCATGTCTTTTCTGTTTCCCAGATCATCATATTTTTTCCCATATGGGTGGGCGCCTAGGGATTTATCTGATTTTACTGACAACCCACTCATATTTTTAAACTGCGACCAACCCAGACTTTTAAAATGCAAGATCAGTTCATCAACTTCTTCCTCATTAAGATCACGTGCCGATTTCTTTTTAAAAAACACATACATCAAATCACGGTACAACCCATCTGTGAGATGTAGCTCTTTTTTCGCAATATGAATTTTAGCCAGACCCGCTCGCGTAGGCATGGGGTTTCCCCAAGTATGCATCTCTTACTTTAATTTAATGCTTGTGCTGGTGTTTTACCAGTGCCTGTGTGAGAATTCTACAAAGGGTGATTTGAACTAATGCTCATTTTTTTCGGCGGGTGGGTTTTGGCGGAGGCTTCATTTTCTTGCGGTAATCATCCCCTTCCATTTTTATGAAATCACACATCTGGGTCAACCTTGAGAAAATGCGTTCACCCACTTTCTCTTCTAAACTTTGTTTCTGTAAAGTTGTGGTTCGGCCCTTAGTCTCGGAAGGTACTGTTGACTGATCGCTGTAGTTCGTCGTGAACAATGTAATCTTATCCGCGGCGTTGTAACGCGCCGATATGAATTGATCGAGGATGGTCTGCTCCCATTCGTTATTGCGACCCTTGGCCAGTTCGTCGATAACGAGCACTCTGGATTTAAGGTAAGGCTCGATCAATGACATTTCCGACTCGTCCTGTGAATAGCCGTGACGGATATCGGATAACAATTGGAAAAAATCAACAAACTTGCCGTCCACTCCTTCTTCCAGAATAAGCTGTTTCAGGATCGATATCACCAGATGGGTTTTGCCCAAGCCGGGTCCGCCAACGAAGAGAAGTCCGCGATGCGGTTCTTGCGGCGCTTCTTTAACATCGCCTAAGAAATCCCTGGCACGCGACAAAGCTTTTTTATTTGGCAAACCAATCGGCTGATAAATTTCCAGAGTGGTGTTGGCAAATTTTCCCGGAATGCCGGAATCATTGAGCAAACGCAAACGTTGTCTTAAAGCAGAGCAATGACCGCAGTCGGAGAGGAAAGCCATCCCCCTGTCGTCCTGCCGGAAAACCCGACCTTCTCCATCGCACTCTGCACACTCAAAACACGGGCAAAGCTTTGCCTGCATTTTTCCTCCGCGGTTGGACAAAGTATATTTTGTGTCCCTACACTTTGAACAAGCTTTGGGTAGTGTTTTCGTACTGGTCATCATCTACTCTTTCAGTTTCTATGAAATCCTGCCTGAATTTCTTCTTCCACGATCACCTTCAGCTGGGTGAGCGAAATATTACCACACCGACCCCGGCTTTGTCCCTCAAGTTTGAAGTATCCCGACTCAATGGAACGGCAAACCAGCTCGACGGGAACCTTACGTTTTTCCCAATCCTCTATCAACTGGTAATCGCTTGCCGAAAGGGCCAGACCGGAACCCTTGAGGGCAATGAAAAATTGCTCAATGGTGGTGAAGTAGTTCAATTTAATTTTTTAGGAATGGCCTTCGACTGGCTCAGGCCGACATATGTAAAATCAATAAAGCTCTAAGAGGTTTTATTCAGGATTTAATATCCAGTAGTGTTCCTATCATTTCATCGGCCGCCCTGATAACTCTCGCGTTTGCAGTAAACGCGGCTTTGGCTGTGATTTGGCTTACCATCTCTTCTGCTATATCCACATTTGACATCTCCAATGAACCGGAAAGGATCGTTCCATTGCCACCCGCCCCCGGGTTACCCACAACCGGCGTACCTAAACCATTGGATTCTGTAAACAGATTGTTGCCCCGAGGACTCAGCCCGGGTGAATCCTACACCCCCATTAGGAAGTGCCACCTGAAAAAATCCGCCACCGTCATAGCCAGGTCTGTTGGATTACCTGTCGGCAGAATGCCTCCCTGGACATTCATTCGCGTGGTGGAAGTTACTTGTGATCCGCCTGACTTTATCTCACTCACATTAGCGGTGCTTTTTTGAATCCGGAAGTCTGAATGTTTGCCAGATTGTTCGCGCTGTTCTGAAGTTTTTGCGCTGAGGTTCTTAATCCTGAAAGTGCGTTGAACATTCCGTTGATCATAACCAGCCTCCTTGGAACTCCGGTTTCGGGTGATGACACCAACCCGAAAGGGAATTCTCAAATATGGGGTAATGCGAATCTATCTATTTATCTTACCCCTTTGCTGGCAGGGTTCAACTCAAATTTTTTCACGGGAATGCAAAGACAATCGACATCCTGCGTTAACTTTCAGTTTTTCAACGGGTTTAAATTGAAATGCAAAAAGGAAGAAAAATCTTTATCTCGCGTTCGCCGTGGCGGATGGTGACATCGGCATGGCGCGTTGGTTTCGAATGGAATCGAGGGAAAGGATCATCGCCGTTTCATCGCAGTTTTCCTGATGCAAACAAGCGTTGCAATCGTTCCAGACCTTATGAGGAAGTGTTGCTTTATCTACAATGTGAAATCCCAGGCGCTCAAACATAGGTACCGCATAGGTGAGCACGAACAAAGTATCGCAATCAGTTGACAGTGCCGTTTCGATGCTGGCTTGCACCATCTCTGTGCCCAAGCCCTGACCTGAATATCGGGGGTCGACCCCTAATGACCTTAACTCGACCAGTTGGTCCCAACCTGTTTTCAAACTACAGACTCCAATGATCTGATCGTTTTTTTCATAAACCTGAAAATCAGTTATGTTCTCCCTGATTTCGTCCAGTGATCGGAACAAGACCTTGCCGGTTTCAGAAAAAATACGGATCAGGTTCTGAATGGATTCTGCGTCTTGATATTTTGCTTCTCGAATCATCGCTGTCAATCGTCTCGTTAATTAAAAATATAGCTGACCCATTGCGCGCAATCAGCCTGATGCACACCACAACATTCAACCTGCTAATTATAAAATGGAAACTGAAAGCTCTGTCTGCGGGGGAAAACCCTAACAGTATCTATAAAAATAGCAAATTAGTCAATCCAGATTCTCCCGGATCAGGCAGAAGCCCGCTTTTCCTCCGGAACATCGGGATGCTCCAACTGCAAGCGGTCTACAAGCAAAATGTTATCGATCGCAATGGCTAGTCGTTCCGCCATACGTTCCAGATACTCTGTCCGCAGACCATCGTGAAAATGGCGTTCTTTGGTTGCTCCCAGAGCAATGGCGCCGCAAACAGCTCCTCTGTTAATGATGGGAACAATACATTCGGACTGAATATTCTTCGTATTCCATGTTTTGCCGAAAATTTCTGAATTGTTTTTGATCTCACAATGAAGTACAGGTTTCAGCTTTCCGTCAAACCATTTGTCAGCTGTGACCTGATCTATAAATTTAAGCGATCCTTTAAGTTTATCACTGAATCGTTCCTCTAACTTATGTTCCATATAGTGGTCGGCATCATCAACGAGGAAGAGGAGGACATAAGGTATTTGGAATCGCTCGATAATAGCTTCCCTCAGTTGCTTCACCATTTGGTCCAGCTGTGTGCTTTTAAGAATCAGTCGCTCAATTTCAAAAAGATGCTCATGGATTTCTTCATTGGCGCGGGTGATTTCAACAAACCACTCCAGTTTACTTTTCAGATGCTCTTTATCATCGTGCACCCGTTTGATAAGCCGCCCGGCCAAACTCAATGTATTAGACTTGCGAATCGGCATATCCTTTTCGTCAATCGATTGTATTTTCCCCAACAACTCTGGGTAGTCGTTGAAAAACTCAGGATGTTCGCTCAGGTAAACTGCTATCTGGTCTTTATTCATACTGTAAGCCCCGCCTATTAAAAGTGAATGAGGGATTCGCAAGAGCCAGCGTCCGCTCTCATTTCGAAGCAAATCTGCATCGGTTGAACCACTATAGCACAGAGATTATTAATATAAAATCAAATACTTACGGGGTTTTTGATTTTTTCAGCTATTGGCGGTATCTGTCAATGTGAGGGGGTAATATTTAAACACTTTTTGTGTCGGCGGTGCATCCTCTGGGGGAAGCGGCGGACCTTTATGACCACAAGCTGAGGTCAGGACAAAAATCATCAGGAAGATAAACAATGCGGAAGATACTTTTTTCATTACATCTCTTTCTATAAATAAATTGAGACCATATATAATCGAGATGCTTCGACAAGCTCAGCATGACAATAAAAAGCCATTTTGTCATGCTGAACATAGTGAAGAATCTGTTTTTTCTGCTCTTATAACTTATACGAAGATCTTTAAACAACCTGCGTGATTATTTTTTTTCGCCTATTGTGGATTTGATTTTCAGTTTTTTCTCCAGCCTGGCGATTTGCGCTAAGACCTGCTTTTTAGCGGTGCCACCGTAAACGTTTTTCTTTTGCACCGAATTTTCCAGGGTGATGTGATCAAACACATCCGCGTTAAACTTAGGGGAAATCTTTTTCAATTCCTTGAGAGTGATGTCCTGCAAAGTCTTTCCACTGGCAATACAGTAGGCGACTGTTTGGCCCGTGATCTCGTGAGCCTGGCGGAAAGGAACTCCCTTACTCGCCAAATAGTCTGCCATGTCGGTCGCTGTGAGGAATCCGGAAATATCTACGCGATCCAGAGGAATTTTCTTGAAGTGCGCCGATTTCATCATGCCTTCAAAAATAGCCAGCGAAACTTTAACGGTATCCACTGTATCAAAAACGGGTTCTTTATCTTCCTGCAAATCCTTGTTATAAGCCAGCGGCAAAGATTTCATCAGCGTCAACATAGATACCAGGTTACCGTAGACGCGCCCGGACTTGCCTCGGATGAGTTCGGCGGCATCCGGATTTTTCTTTTGCGGCATGATACTGCTTCCTGTCGTGTAAGCATCTGATAACTCCAGCCAACCGAATTCACAGGAAGACCATAAAACTACCTCTTCGCAAAATCGGCTGAGATGCATCATCAGGATCCCTGATGCGGAACAAAACTCGATAGCGAAATCACGATCACTCACTGAATCGATGCTGTTATGTGACACTTCCGGGAAATTAAGAAGCTTCGCCGTATATTTTCGATCAATGGGGAACCCGGTTCCTGAAAGGGCCGCCGCGCCAAGCGGCATGACGTTGATACGCTTAAATGCGTCCTCCATCCGCTCCCGGTCGCGGACCAGCATTTCAATATGCGCCAGTAGATGATGCGCCAACAAAATCGGCTGGGCCTGTTGCATGTGGGTATAACCCGGAATGATCGTATCCGTATGTTTCCGCGCCAGCTGTAACAACGTTTTTGCCAATTGGGTGATGCCTTGTACGATCTCCGCCACTTCGTCCCTCAGGTACAAACGGATATCGAGACACACCTGATCGTTACGGCTTCGAGCGGTATGCAGTTTTCCTCCGACAGAACCGACCAACTCGGTCAGACGACTTTCTATATTCATATGAATATCTTCCAGCCGATCATCGCATTGAAATTTTCCAGATTCAAATTCCTTTAGAACCCGCTTGAGTCCGCCAACTATTTTTTTTGATTCTGCCTGGGAAATGATCTTGCATTTTGCCAGCATCTGGCAATGAGCGATGCTCCCTTCAATGTCATAAGCATAAAGCCGCCGGTCAAACGAAATGGACGCGGAAAACTGTTCCATCAACGTATCGGTGGATTGCTTGAACCTGCCGCTCCACGGCTTTTTCATTAAATATAAACTCCTTACAGGATATAAATTTGGAGGAATTAAAAAATAGAAGTTACGCGGCGGAGGCGGCTTGGACGACGCCCTGGTTTCTATCCCATTTATCTTTGGAAACTATGTTGACCTTGGCTCCCAGTGATAAAACCTTACCGAGAAAGTTTAGATACCACTCTTGAATATTGGGGCACCCGGCACTGCCGTTTCTCCAGTCAAAATTCTTTTTGTAAAATTCGTTAACCTTACCAGCGTTCACTCCATGAATGCCATAACTTCCCGGTACGAGTTCGCCCAGTCTTTTCATTCCCAACCACCAGTGACCTCTTTCAGGATCCGGATCACCAAACTTAATAGTGCGAACCCGGGTGCGCCCCTCTCTCTTCTTTCTTGTACCAGATAGGTTTGAAGGCGCGATTCTTTATCTCATACTCACCGACAGGCGTCTCTTCTCCCTTGCGCCCGAATATAGCCCTGATCTCCAGAATTTGTTCATCCGCGTAAAAAATACGCATCACACCTGTTTCCACGATACCATGAACGTACCATAGATCGGGGTCCGCCTTGTACCGCACAATCTCTTTACCATCAAACTGGAGAATACTTCGTTTCCAATTGGTAACATATTTGGCGCGAGGATCATTATAAATTTGTTTGAGAATATATTTCAGATTTTCGGTAACTTTATTATTGTGAATCATCTGCTCAACAACCTGGTTCAGTTGTTGCTTTTCCTCACGGGTTTTTGCAGATTGGTGGTCGCCACCGCCGAAGAAACCAACTTCAAGGTTCGTTTTACATTACTCGAAAGTCGATAGCGCGCTACATGGAAACAATTCCCATCTAACTTCCTTTCTTATTTCTCTTGGAACACCCGGCAATCACCAGAGTGATCTCACCTTTCAGTTTTCGTTCTTCAGCTACAGCCGCAAGTTCTTCCAACGATCCTCGAATAACTTCCTCGTAAACTTTGGTCAACTCTCTCGCTAATGCCGCCTGCCGATCCCCCATGGCCTGATAAAGCTCGTTCAGAGTTTTCGCAATTCTGTGCGGCGATTCGAAAAGCACAATCGTTCGCTTTTCTTCCGCCAACTCTTCGATCAGTTTCTTGCGTCCTTTTTTACGCGGAAGAAATCCTTCAAATACAAAACGGTCAACCGGCAACCCTGATACGGTAAGTGCCGCTAACACCGCCGAAGGTCCAGGAAGCGGAACCACTGGTATACTTTCTTTAAGAGCAGCACGAACCAAATGGTAAAGCGGGTCTGATACGCCCGGCGTTCCCGCATCTGACACCAAAGCCAGGTCATCGCCTTTCATGAGACGGGCTATGAACTGTTCGCTCTTTTTTTCCTGATTAAAACTATTAAAGCTGGAGAGACGTGTGCTGATTTCGTAATGTTTTAACAGAATACCGGTACGTCGGGTATCCTCCGCCGCTATAAGACCGACCTGGCTTAGCTGTTCCAGCGAGCGGTGGGTCATGTCCTTTAAGTTGCCAATAGGAGTACTGACAATATATAGGGTGCCGGTAGACTCTTCTGTTCTCTCCTCATTATGCATATCTTAAAAACATTCTAACCATGACCGGTCAAAATCTCAATAACTATTTTAATTTCAATATAATATGGCAGAAATTAGTGAATCGAAATCTGCTGACTTGGCGCTGGATCAGAGCTAAAAAATGCTATCTTTTATGGAGGGAGTCCACCGGAGGAGTCGGCGACCACGATTGAGAAGGGGTTGCGCGTTGAAATTCGATTCACTATCCCGAGACTTGCAAAACAAT
>Ga0187827_10005330_pt1 | contig 15273 bp, 12 predicted proteins | sample ETNtaG_39_FD_167969 | JGI IMG/M metagenome (GOLD analysis project Ga0187827, IMG submission 167969) | Marine microbial and viral communities from oxygen minimum zone, Eastern Pacific Ocean - ETNP2014_SV_150_PacBio MetaG (Illumina Assembly) | ecosystem: Environmental > Aquatic > Marine > Hypoxic...
CGGAGGTGACGGCGACACAAAGGGCCTTGGCCTCAGCGAGTTGGCATACCAGTTCACCGCTGGCCTCATCGCCCATGCAGCCGCGCTGGTAGCGATTGCTTGCCCAATCGTCAACTCCTACAAGCGCATGGGAGTGGGTGCCCCGACCTCGGGTGCCACGTGGGCCCCAGCGTATGCGGCCTACGGTGGCAACAACCGCACACAGATGATCAGGGTTCCCGAACCCGACCGAATCGAGGTTCGCTTGGGCGACGGGGCGGCCAACCCCTACCTGATGTTCGCTGCAATGCTGGCCTGCGGACTTGACGGAATCGACAATGGGATGGATCCCGGGGAGCCCAACACCGACAATCTCTATGAGATGTCAGCGGATGAGGTAACGGCCCGAGGGATCGCTGTTCTCCCGCCGACTCTGCTCCACGCCGCCGACAACCTCGCAACCAACGACGTCCTAGCTAACGGCCTCGGCCAAACAGCCGATGGGCCATACCGGGACTATTTCGTGAAGATCAAGCGTGACGAGTTCCTAGCCCACCACCACGAGGTAACGGCTGCTGAGATCAACCGCTACCTCACACTGTTCTAGGCCGGAACCCCCAGAGCGGTGACTGCTGAGCCGGATAGCCAAGAGAAGCTCAAGGCCGACGAGGTCTGTCGGGTCGTCGGTGAACGGGTACACGAGCTACGCCTAGGACTGGGACTGACAATGGAGCGTTTCGCCAGCGATGCCGGTATCTCACTAGGGATGCTCTCCAAGATCGAACACGGCCAAACCTCACCAAGCCTCGCGACGCTGACCAGTCTTGCCAATGCCGCTGATGTCCCCTTCACGGCTTTTTTCCGTGGCCTTGACGAGGAACACGACGCCGTGATCGTTCCTTCCGGCCAGGGACTCGAGATAGCCCATGAGGGCGACGGCAGGGGGCGTTCCTACAGCGACCTGGGTGCCCTGCGAGGCCCTCGCCGCCAAATCGAGCCTGTACTAGTGACAATCACCGAGCCCAACGAAGTGTTCCCGCTATTCCAACACGCTGGGGTCGAGTTCATCCACATCCTGGAAGGCACACTCGAGTACGGATACGGATCCAACCATTACACGCTCTCAACTGGTGACACAATGCAACTCCATGGAGAAGTCGCCCACGGCCCCACTGCCCTGATCAACCTACCGATCCGATTCCTGTCACTGAAAGTCCACCCGTCGACAGAGGGATCCCAGTAGGTCATGGGTTCGGCCTCCACCTACCACGAGGCTCGATGGACCGAGAACCCCTGATGCGACGATGAACACATGACCCGCTTCATGTTGACCCTCCACGTCCTTGCTGCCACCGTTTGGGTAGGAGGTCACCTAGTACTTTCCCTGAGCGTGTTACCAAAAGCACTGAGGGCCGACAATCCCAGAATCGTCCTCGAGTTCGAATCCACCTATGAACGGGTTGGCCTACCTGCGTTGCTGATTCAGGTCATCACAGGCATTTGGTTGGCTTGGCGACTAATTCCCGAGGTCGGTGAGTGGTTCTCATTCAGTTCTCCGATTGCCACCACGATCGGCGTCAAGTTAATCCTGCTGGCGGCGACCCTCGCCCTAGCTGTGCACGCCAGGTCGCGCCTGATTCCGAACCTGGAGGATGGCTCTCTACGCCCACTGGCCTTGCACATTGTTGCCATCACTGCCATCGCTGTGCTGATGGTCGTGGCAGGCGTGGGTTTTCGTTTCGGTGGAATCTTCTGAATGAGAGTTGGCTGACTTCGATTAGAGCGCCACCCTTGACTATTTAACCTGCCATCACAGGCCGACACCACCAACAGGATCAGCATGAACGCACCTGTCCAGCTCGTAAGTTCCAGTGTGTCACGGCTCCCCCAGGGGAATCGGGGGTGACATTAGGAGTCCTAGGTGTGGACACGCGCAGGCTTCTAACAGATCAGTGGTCCGCCGTCTAGGGGAGGGTGACAGCCACGATTCGCCAGCCAACCTGTCCAGTCGCCTCCACCACGACAGAAACGTTGCCCATATCCAGGGAGGCGGTTTCGTAGATACCAGTCCCACTGCTCTCAGGTCGTTCGTAAATGCTTCTTTCACCACTCCCGTCGTCCACTGAGACCTTTATGGGCCCACCATCAGAAGCAATCACTAGGGCGTAGTCAGTAACAGCGTCAAAGGACTCGAGTTCCAGTGACCCGGACCCATCGAAAACGGCGACCACAGTGCGACCATCGGCAAGAGACTCGCTTGACGGAAGCAGACCCTCTGAAGCACCAGGGTCTTGCACCAACGCTGATTGTTCTACCTCTGGGCTCCCTTGGAGAACGACATAGGCACCAACGTCGCGGGTGACGAAGTCTTCACCCTCACACCTAAGTGGATTTGCGACGCGCTCTTCGGCAGAGATCATGAAGTCATCTCGGGTGACGTCCGCTACTACCCGATATTGATCAAACACCTCATCCGTCATGAACTCGAAGATCGAGTGGAACTGACGCTTGGAGGCACAACCTGGCAACCCTCCCCAACTTGAGCGTTGGCTTCCAGCGGTACAGGGCGATGGGACCCCGTTCCCATCGAGATGTCTTTCGATAGAAATCTCGCCGACTCCATAGGCGACGAGGTCACCAGCACTCACCCGAAATCCAGGCGCTGCGGGACGGGCGACACCACGCATCCTGTCGATTCCCGAACTCAGAGGAACGCTGTTGAGTATTTCCTCGACTGGAAACACATGGTGAAAGCGAACCCAAAGATTTGGAGCGTCATCTGGACGGATGTACATCTTCAGGTCTCGGTAGTCGCTAGGCGGCAGCTCGCCGGTTACCTGCTCGTAATCAACTCTCCATGCATCTGCACTCGAGCCATCACCTTCAGCCACATATAGGACTACACCGTCTACAGGTGAGTAAATCGGTTGCGTAAAGCGCACCTCGTAGTAGTTGATCGTCCGGAAGTAGTGCTTCATCGAGCAGCACTCTTCAAACGAATCAGAGTAATCGTGCCCGGCATTGGACCGAAAGCGAGAGATGCGCTCTACGTCCGAAACATCGATATGAGAAGCGGTAATGAATCGGGGGAGATCCCGGTCCGCCCAGGACTCAAGATCAGCGACTAGACCACCAACTCCGAATTGAACTCCTGACTGGATCGTCGTAGTAGTTGCCACAGTCGTAGTAGGTGCCACAGTCGTAGTAGTTGCCACAGTCGTAGTAGGTGCCACAGTCGTAGTAGGTGCCACAGTCGTAGTAGGTGCCACAGTCGTAGTAGGTGCCACAGTCGTAGTAGGTGCCACAGTCGTAGTAGGTGTGGCGACATCTGTACTGCCGCCACATCCCGAGGCGGCCAACAAGAACGTCAGAACAAACGCGTACTTGCTCATAGTCTCAGTCTGTCAAGCCTCCCCAGTAGGGATGGGTGATGCAGGCGCCCACTAAAGCAGGTTGGTGCCGGTGTCCGAACTGACAATTCGGGCAGGCGGATCAGCTACGAACTCACGCCCCAAGGTGAGCCACTCCGAGTCGGATGCCAATGCATCCACAAACGTGCCGTACCCGGCACCGTTTTCAAAATGGAGTACATAGGTCATCAGGTGCCCGGGTCCGGTGCTGTGAGCGATGAGTGCGACGTTGACTGCACCCAGGCGCTTGTGGATTTCAGAAGATCGCCTACAGACGCCGATGAAGTCACCTTCGCGGCCCTGGTTGACTTCCCAAACAGTTCTTCCTACGAACATCGTCTCTCATTTCCTTTCCGTTGGGCGAAAGTCCCTTTCAGTCGGAGATCCTCGCTGTGGTGCCTTCGATTATGACGCGGTTACCCGCTGCAAACGACCGTCTCATAGCCAGAGAACACCGTTCTGGACTGAATAAGAAGAAAGGCCGCCCGAAGGCAACCGAAATCATGTCCAGAACCTCAAATTTACCACACCTGATTTCCGGTATTGGATCGTGGGTGGGGTTTCTACGGTCTTGTTCAGAACCCTCACACCACAAGAGGTCGGAATTTCAAGTCCCTCACAGCCCACTCCTTGGTATTTACCACTCAGTGCAAGTCGCAGAAAGGATCTGACCTCCGATTGCAGGGTCAAAATTTCCGTAGTAGATGATCCGCTCACCACCGGACAGGCGGAGGATCTCAGGGTCATTGCCAAAATAGAGGCCGGTATAGACCTCTTCAGTGAAAGTCAGACCGTCAGTGGAGACGGCCCTGTATAGGCCGTCCGGCGCCCCACCCGGGGAGGCTTGGAACTTGCCGTAAAAGAGCGAGATCGAACCATCTTCCCCGGCGACAGGGAACGGATGCTCCGCAGATTCAACAAGGTGAGCGGCTCCTTCGCCCAGTCTCCAGCCCGGATCGACGGTCCACTCATTTAGGTCACTGGAAGTAGCACTGCCCGAGCGCTTACCACCGGGCCCGGTGCCCGGCCTGGCCAGCGTTGAGTAGTACATGCGCCAGAGGCCCGGCTCGACCTCAATAATAGACGGACTACTAATAGCGGTTAAACCGGCTGCCTGGGCGGTCAGACGGTTGCCAGCATCGCGAGTGAAGATGAGGCCGTCATCGCTAGTGAATGAGACGATCTCGTTGACCTTGCTCACGTACATGCGCCACCTGCCGTCCGGAAGGCGCCAGACTCGTGGCTGTCCGGCGTCGAGCCCCGGAATTCGGATACCAGGCTCCTCAGTAAAGGTCCGACCATCGTCGGAAATGGCACTCACGATGCCGATCCCCTGCGCATAGACGTAGAGGCGGGTCCTTCCATCGTCGAGGGTGGTCGCTGTCGGGTCGGCGACTGGCTGGCCAATCGCCACCCCGAACGCGGGTGGCTGGAGGAAGACACCGTGACTGGTGCAAATGGTCGGTCCGTCCCATGCCGGGGAGTCATCAAATGGGGGATTTAAGGGCATCCCAGGGTCTACCGGTTGCATCGGACCGTCTGATGGTTGGCCAAAGCACCGCATTGCAAGGTCCATCTCGGCATAGTCCATGGGCCGGGTCCTGAGAACTTCAAGCGTTGCATCACCAAGTTCTCGTCGGAGGCATGCCTCATTCTCGGAGCGCAGGTGGTTCAGCACGTTGGTGTTGTCAAACCGATAGTCGTAGTCGGCCGCAGTGGGAATTGAGGTCGTCGTCGGCTCTGCCGTTGTTGATGCTGGGATGGTTTTGGTCGATACCTGAGTGGTCGTCTGGAGGACGGTGGTCGTTGGCGTCTCGGTTGTTGCTATTGCTGCAGTGGTTACTGGAGTCACTGTTGTAAGAGGCTTAGTGCCTGTAGAGGTCTCAGTCGGAGTGACTGCCGTTGTTGATGTCACAGTTGTTGCCGTTGTGGTGGCGTCTGAACTACCACCACACCCCGAGACAACCAATAAGAACGTCAGAACAACCGAGCGCTTCCTCACGATCCCAGTCTGCCACCCCTCCCCTAGGAGTGGTAGGAGGCAACATCAGAGCCCCCAGGTACAGATACGCGCAAACATGCGGGCATCCAGCCAGAATGGAATGCCCTCTGACCCAGCATCTAGAAGGAACTGAAAGAGGACCGTGGATTACCGGATCTTTGTAGAACCGCAGCAGGGAACGACCTACGGACGGCTCCTAGCCCTGGCTCGCCATGCTGACGAACTTGGCTTCGGTGGATTCTTTACCTCCGACCATTACCTGAGCATGGGAGACAGCAATGGACTTCCCGGCCCCACCGACGCCTGGACGACGCTGGCTGGTCTTGCCCGCGACACTCAACGTATTCGCCTAGGCACCCTGGTAACTCCGGTCACCTTTCGCCACATTGGTCCTCTTGCCGTGTCGGTAGCCCAGGTTGATCAGATGAGTGGTGGGCGGGTAGAACTAGGCCTCGGAGCCGGTTGGTATGAGGCTGAACACCAGGCCCAAGGTCTGGCCTTCCCGCCGATCGGAAAACGCTTCGATCTGCTCGAAGACACCCTGGAAATTATGACCGGGATGTGGAACACGCCGATCGGAGAGGCCTTCGACTACTCCGGCCGGATGCTGACCATCGAGGGCTCACCCGCTCTGCCGAAACCCACACAGAGGCCGGGTCCGCCGATAATCATGGGTGGGTCAGGTCCTAGGCGAACACCTCGGTTGGCTGCCCGTTTCGCCACCGAGTTCAACGTCCCGTTCACGCCGCCGGAGAGATGGGCAGAAGTGACCGCCATCGTGCGTGACACTTGTCGGGCTAGCGGCCGGGATCCTGATGACCTCGTTTACTCCAGTGCTCAGGTTGTCTGCTGTGGTGAGGGCAATGCCGAAATGGAACGGCGCGCAGCGGCGATAGGGCGGCAATCCGACGAACTTCGCCAAAACGGGTTTGCTGGAAGCCGAGAAGAACTGCGCGTAAGGGCTGCTGAGTTCTCTGAACGAGGATGTAATCGGGTCTACCTACAGGTCCTTGATGACCAGGACCTGAATCACCTTGACAGTATCGCCGAGGCGCTACTGACCTGACCCCTGTCCATGGAGTGGCCAAACGTTTCTGCCCCCTGAGGGGGGGGGTGGCGACGTCAGGAGCCCCACGTATAGATACGCGCAGCCCTTACTTCCTCGTTGTGTGTTTCTTCCAGTGATGGCTCAACGCGTACAACGAGGTAAATGCCGTACACCGAGGCGTACGGGGAAGCGAGAGAGCAATCGGCGATAGCCGAGAACCGACGAAACGGAGCACTCAGAGGTCCAACTGGCGAGCAAGTGGCGAGCATCACCAGACAGCGGGAACGCAGTAAGACAGCGTTTTCCCTGGTCAACGTGGTGGGCCGTGAGGGATTTGAACCCCCGACCCCCTGCGCGTCATGCAGGTGCTCTAGCCAACTGAGCTAACGGCCCCGGAGCGCAGCATCGTACCAGTGGCCCCAGAACGGCACACCGGAGAGAGCGTCAGACCGGTCGATCAGACCCGACTGCCCAGGGGCCGCGATCCGCGATGGCAGCGAGCACCAGAAGGATCCCTCCCGCGGCTACTACTGGTAGGCCCAATCCGATCGAATACGTGTAGCCATCGAAGGAATCAAGGCTCAGTACATCCGCCATCTCCAGACTGGCCGTTACCAGTATGACCAGCCCCGTCGCCAGCAGCACAAGCTTCAGTATGAGGCCTCGCATCCCCATCCAGAGAGCACCGGTGGCACCAGCAGCAGCCAACCCCACCACCAGTATCAATACCGCAATCGCAGCCTGGTCCCATCCGATCAGGTCAGTCACGAAACCATTCTCGTGGGTCGCCAGTTGCCAAGGTAGGAACGTGCCGATGATCGCTAGCACGACACCACCTGAGGAGACGAGAGCGGCAATCCAGTTTGGACTGGGGCGCTCCCTGCGACTTTGCCTCGGCATCGGACCGGATGGCGCAACCGGAGGTTCATCACCGGGGTGTACGGCACGGATACCCATGGGAGGTGTGTGGGGCAGGGGTGGTCCACCGCCGGAATCCGACGATCCGATATCACCAACCTGATCAGTCATAGGGGCCCCACAGTAACGATCTGTCGGCCAGCCCACGTCATGGGCCCCGACGTGCCTATCAACTCTGGAATGGAGCACCGGGCGGGATTTGAACCCGCGGCTTTACGGCTTTGCAGGCCGTTCCCTTGGTCCGCTCGGGCACCGGTGCAGGCCCCCACCTGCGTGGGAACAGGACAAGCGTACAGTCGACCTATACCACCCCGTCCCACCGTCAGCTAGCCCGAGGCTTCTCTTCGGCCAGCTTGATTGTGCACGTTCCCTGGGCCAGAGCTACCAATCGACCCTCGTTTTCCACCTCGATAGTGACAACGGCAGAACGCTTTGTCATTGACCGGATCTCAGCCGTTGCCCGACACCTACCAGCACTGACCGGCCGGAGGTAGTTGACCTTGAACTCAGTTGTCGCCGCCCATGATCCAGGAGCCATAACCGGGTACAGGACCAGACCCAGACAGTGATCGCACAGCGCGGCGAGACAGCCGCCGTGGATGTTTCCGACCATGGTTACATGGTCATCGGCGACCTCAAACTCGGCCACAAGGTGACCGGCTTCGAACTCGATGATTTCGATGCCGAGGTAGCCATCTATTCCTGTCTCGGAGCGGTAACCCATGAGACCTTCCATGAATGAGCGGTTGGCGACCGTGAGGTCTGGCCTGGTCATGTGTAATACCCTCTCGTGTTGGGGTAGAGACACCGTTAGGTTGTCAGAAAACCTCGCGATGCCCCGAGGTGGCCTAAACCTCCCGCCGCCGCGAGTCGATCACGCCGGTGTCGAAGCCAGCTAAACGCAGGCCGCCGTGGAATCGAGCGTGCTCGACCTTGAGGCACCGATCCATTACAACTTCGAGTCCACCACCCAATGCCCGCTGGGCGGCATCGACACTCCACAAGCCGAACTGGGTCCAAAACACATTGGCACCAACGGCTACCGCCTCGTCTGCCACATCGGGCACATCCTCGAGTTTCCGAAAGACGTCAACCAGGTCAGGTCTCACCGGAAGATCAGCCAGGCTCGGATAGCACGACCTGCCCAGGATCTCTTCAAAGGCCGGGTTGACAAAGAACACATCGAAATCAGTCGAAGAGCTGAGCAGGTAGGTGGCCACGAAATTGGAGGGACGCTCAGGTCTTGCCGATATGCCGACCATGGCGACGGATCGAACCGACCGGAGTATGGCCAACCGTTTAGCAGCCGAGGGCTCAGACCACCCGGGAACTGGCTCATTGTCGACCTTCATGATCCCATGCCTGAAAGTGCCTGATCGAGGTCCCAGCAAATGTCATCAACATCCTCGAGTCCGACAGAGAGGCGAACCATGTCGGGGGTGACGCCGCCAGCAGTTAGGTCCTCGTCGGAAAGTTGCTGGTGGGTTGTCGTGGCCGGGTGGATGACAAGGGTCCTCGCATCACCCACGTTGGCCAGATGGCTGACCATGGTCAGACCCTCGATGAACTTTGCCCCAGCAGCTCGACCGCCTAAGACGCCAAAGGTGAAGATGGCGCCCGGTCCATCCGGAAGGTAGCGCTGGGCTAGATCGTGGTACGGCGACGACTCCAAGCCGGCATAGGCGACCCATGAGACGGCACTGTGGCCCTCAAGGAACTCTGCAACCATCTGTGCATTTGCCACATGCTCATCCATCCGTTGAGGCAATGTCTCAAGACCCTGGAGGAGCATGAAGGCATTGAACGGTGAGAGCGATGCGCCAACGTTGCGTAGTTGCTCTGCTCGCATCATCGTGCAGAAGGCGTACTCGCCGAAGTTCTCCCAGAATCGCAGGTTGTTGTAACCGGCCGAAGGCTCAGTCATCTGAGGAAACCGACCGGATCCCCAGTCGAAGTGGCCAGAGTCAACGACGGCTCCTCCGATTGAAGTGCCGTGACCACCGATGAACTTGGTAGCCGAATGCACGACTATGTCAGCGCCATGTTCCATGGGTCGACAAAGGTAGGGCGTAGCAAATGTGGAGTCGACGACGAGAGGCAGGTCGTGGGCACTGGCAACATCGGCCAGCGCTGTCAAGTCGGCGACCGCTCCCGACGGATTACCAATGACTTCGGTGTAGAGAAAACGGGTTCGGTCATCGATCCTGGCAGCAAATGCAACTGGGTCGTCCCCGTCAACGAAGCGGGCATCAACCCCGAACCGCCCCAGCGTGGTGTCAAACAGCGCATGGGTTCCTCCGTAAAGGGAAGACGAGGAGACCAGGTTGTCACCGGATCCCGCCAAGGAAGCCGCTGTCAGGAACTCTGCGGCCTGCCCACTAGCCGTGGCAACGGCTCCGATGCCTCCCTCGAGGCTGGCCAGTCGCTCTTCGAAGGCGGCCGTGGTGGGGTTGGAGATGCGCGAGTAGATGGTGCCGTACTTCTGGAGGGCGAATAGATCGGCAGCATCGGCTGTGTCTTCGAAGACGAAACTGGTGGACTGGTAGATGGGGACGGCACGTGCACCGGTAGTCGGGTCGGGGCCACCCCCTGCATGGAGTGCTCGGGTCCGAAATCCCCATCTGCGGTCGTTCATGGCCCAGATTCTAAGGAATCTTGTAACGGTAATATTGCACTAGGTATCTTACCGCCCATAGAATCATCCATATGAGGCGGAAACTGCTGGCCCCACCCCTGCCAAGCCTGCTCGACACTAACAGCGAGGCTTTCGTCCAAAACCGCTCCGACATGTTCGAACAACTTGCAGTGATTGACGAACTCCTAGACGAGGCCGAAGCTGGAGGCGGCCCCGCTGCCATGGACCGAATGCGCTCTAGGGGCAAAATGCCGATCCGCGAACGCATTGCACATGTCCTGGATCCCGATAGCCCATTTCTCGAGATCAGCCCTCTGGCCGGCTACGACTCCGACTACGCCGTCGGTGGCGGCTTCGTAATGGGCATTGGTGTAATAGCCGGAACCGAGTGCATGATCCTCGGTAACGACCCCACCGTGCTGGGCGGGGCCATCACCCCCTACATGGGCAAGAAGTGGATGCGAGCCATCGAGATCGCCCGGGACAACCGCATCCCTTACGTGAGCTTCGTCGAGTCCGCCGGTGCCGACCTGCGAATACCCACTGGCGGTGAAAGATCAAAACGCAGGGTTCAAACGGAGCACTTCGCCGAGACTGGTGACTTTTTCTACGAGATGATCGAACTCTCAAAGCTGGGCATACCCACTGTATGCATCGTGTTCGGGTCATCCACGGCAGGTGGTGCCTACCAGCCTGGTATGTCTGACTACAACATCTTCATCAAGGAACGCTCCAAGGTGTTTCTGGCCGGCCCACCCCTCGTAAAGATGGCAACCGGCGAGGAGTCCGACGACGAAACCCTCGGTGGTGGCCAGATGCACGCTGAGAGTTCCGGGTTGGCTGACTACCTGGCTGAAGACGAGATGGACGCCATCCGGATTTGTCGCGAGGTTGTCTCCCACCTGGACTGGTGCAAGCAGGGACCCGGACCGACGCTCGTGTCAGACGAACCGGTCCACGACTCCGAGGATCTCCTGGGCCTTGTCAGCCGTGACCTGCGTCAGCCCGTGGATGTCAGAGAGGTCATCGCCCGAATCACTGACGGCTCCAGGTTTGAGGAGTTCAAACCCCGCTATGGCCCAACCATGGTGTGCGGCTGGTCATCCATCCACGGCTTCCCCATCGGCCTCCTTGGCAACAACGGAGTCATTCACCCGGAAGCCGCTGAGAAGGCCGCCCATTTCATCCAGCTCTGCAACCGTCAGGACACACCGCTGGTCTTCCTGCAAAACATCACTGGCTACATGGTCGGACGTGAGGCGGAGGCTGATGGGATCATCAAGAAGGGTTCGCAGATGATCAATGCCGTCTCGAACTCCACGGTGCCCCACCTCACGGTGATAATCGGGTCCTCCTACGGTGCAGGTACCTATGGCATGTCGGGGCGCGGCTACCGCAACCGCTTCACCTTTCTATGGCCAACGGCCAAGATCGCCGTGATGGGCCCAAAGCAAATCGCCGGCGTCATGTCCCAGGTCCGCAGGGCCAGGGCTGCCCGCAAGGGTGAGGACTTCGACGAGGTCGCCGATGCCGAGATCGTGAAAATGGTCGAAGAGATTCAGGAGGCCGGCTCTCTTGCCCTCGTTGCTACCGGCGCCGTCAGCGATGACGGCATCATCGACCCCCGCGACACTAGGACCGTGCTGGCCTTGTGCCTCTCAGTAGTCCGCAGCCGGACCATCGAGGGTGCCGAAAGGTACGGGGTGTTTCGATTGTGATCATCACCAACCTGCTCGTAGCTAACCGTGGCGAAATCGCCCGCCGGGTCTTTCGGACTGCACAGTCCATGGGCATCCGCTGCACAGCTGTTTACGTGGACTCCGACTCGGACGCTCCATTCGTTGCTGAAGCCAACAAAGCGGTTCGCCTGGAAAATGACTACCTTGACGGCGCTGGGATCATTGAGGCTGCTATGGCAACTGGTGCCGATGCAATCCACCCGGGCTACGGGTTCTTGGCCGAAAACGCCGAATTTGCCACCGCCGTCCAAGAAGCCGGTCTCACCTGGGTTGGCCCAACGGCAACCGTGATCAGCACCATGGGCGACAAGCTCAAAGCCAAAGCAGCGGCAGCCCATGCCGGAGTTCCAATTCTCCCCTCCAGCGATGACCCTTCCGTCGCCGACGGTGTTGGGTTCCCCTTGCTCGTAAAGGCTGCTGCTGGCGGCGGCGGCAAGGGAATGCACCTGGTTGAAGAGCCATCCCAACTGGCCGAGGCGGTCGCGTCAGCGCAGCGGGAAGCCGCTGGTGCCTTTGGGGATGCCAGGGTCTTCCTGGAACGCTGGTTGCCACGGTCAAGGCACGTGGAGATACAGATCCTTGGGGACTCACACGGCAACCTGATCCACCTCGGAGAGCGCGAGTGTTCGATTCAGCGACGCCACCAGAAGATAATCGAAGAGTCACCAGCTCCAGCGGTTGACGACGATCTACGCAACGCCATGGGATCAGCAGCGCTGAGCCTTGCCAGCGGGATTGACTACAGCTCTGCCGGAACCGTCGAGTTCTTGGTCAACGACGACACCGGCGAGTTCTTCTTCCTCGAGGTCAACACTCGACTTCAGGTCGAGCACCCAGTAACTGAGGAGGTCACGGGCATCGACCTCGTCCGTGAGCAGATCCGAATCGCCACAGGAGAGTTCCTTGGCTACAGCCAAGATGATGTCCGCTTCAACGGATATTCCATCGAGGCACGCCTTTACGCCGAGGATCCCTCGGCCGGGTTCCTTCCTGCCACCGGCACCCTCGTCGCCTTCGAACCTGCTTCGGTTCCGAAGGTCAGGTGGGACTCTGGTGTCGAACTCGGATCATGCATCGGTGTTGAGTTCGATCCGATGCTCGCCAAAGTGGTCTCCCATGGACCCACCCGATCCGAAGCAGCCGGGCGCCTAGCACTCGCCCTTGAGAACCTCCACATTGGCGGTGTCGCCACCAACCGTGACTTCCTAGTCTCGACACTCCGTCACCCCGGCTACCTCTCGGGTGACACAACCACGGACTTCATTGACCGATACTCCCCCGCCCCCGCCCTAGTGCTAAGCGATGACGAGGTGACACGTGCGGCAATTGCTGCTGCAATGTGGACTCAGGGTCGCAACCGCTCCGAGGCCATGGTCTTAGAAGGAATTCCCAGCGGGTGGCGCAATGCCCGCCTACCGGAACAGGTGGTGATGCTCAACCACCAGGACACCCCGATTGAGGTTTCCTATAGCTCACAACGTGATGGCAGCTTCAGGGTCAATGGTGTCACCGAGGTACTCGTCCACCGGTGGTCCCTTGATGAGATCGAACTAGAAATTGACGGTCATCGTTCCACCAACCGCGTCACCGGCACCGATGACTACGTATTCGTGCAGGTCGCCGCTGGAACGACCGTGTTTGAGACCGTTTCCCGGTTCGTAGTTCCCGGTGCCGAAGAGCCCACCGGCGGTCTGACCGCTCCGATGCCAGGCGTAGTATTGGAATTGAGAGTTGCGCTGGGTGACGCTGTCACAACCGGACAGACACTCGTCGTGCTTGAAGCCATGAAGATGGAGCACCACATGAAGGCACCATTTGACGGACACGTAGCCGAGGTGCTCGTTTCCAGTGGCCAACAGATTGATAGTGGTGCAGTTCTGCTTGTCATCGACCCACTTGACGAAGGCTTTGCCACAACGCCATGACCGATCCCATCCGCATCGCAAACTGCTCGGGCTTCTACGGCGACAGGCTGTCGGCTGCCTCAGAAATGGTCGACGGAGGCGACATTGACTTCCTCACCGGCGATTGGCTGGCCGAGTTGACAATGCTGATCCTTGCTAGAACCCAGGCAAAGCGGCCCGGTGGCGGCTACGCCCGTACCTTCGTGACCCAGATGGAACAGGTAATGGGAACCTGCTTAGACAAGGGAATCAGGGTTGTCTCCAACGCTGGAGGTCTGGACCCGGACAGCTGTGCAGAAGCCGTAGCAGAGGTTGCCGAAAGGCTCGGATTGTCACCCAGTATCGCCTGGGTGGCCGGTGACAACCTTCTACCGAGACTCAATGACCTCATAGCAGCCGGAGTGGACCTGGCTCACATGGAAACTGGTGAGCCGATCGGTGACACTTCCAGATTCATCAGTGCCAATGCCTATCTGGGTTGTTGGGGCATCGTGGAAGCCCTCGAAAGTGGTGCGGACATCGTCATCACAGGCCGCACTACTGATGCAGCCATCGTGTGTGGGCCGGCAGCCTGGCGCCATGGATGGTCACGAGACGACTGGAACCAGTTGGCCGGGGCCGTGGTGGCAGGGCACGTCATCGAGTGCGGAACTCAGGCCACGGGAGGCAACTACTCGTTCTTCACAGAGGTTGAGGGCATGGAGCGAACCGGGTTCCCGTGGGCTGAAGTGGCATCCGATGGTTCGTCGGTGATCGGCAAACACGATGGCACCGGTGGCGAGATCTCGGTAGGAACCGTCACCTCCCAGCTGCTCTACGAAATCGGCTCACCCGCCTACTTGGGTCCCGACGTAACCGCCCGATTCGACACAATCAATATCGGACAGGCAGGTACCGACAAAGTCTTCCTACGCGACATCGCAGGTGAGCCCCCTCCGCCGACCCTTAAGGTATCAATGAACGAACTGGGTGGCTTTCGCAATGACGTCTCGGTGGCTCTCACGGGCCTTGACATTGAAGCCAAGGCGCTCCTCGTAGAAAAGGCCTTTTGGCTTGCCTGCCCCTACGGCCCAGATGAGTTCTCGCAGGTCACCACACGGGTGGTGCGCACTGACAAGACCGACCCTGCAACCAATGAGGAAGCTGTGGCCCTCTGGAAGTTGACGGTCAAGGATTCCGATGAGCGCAAGGTGGGTCGTGCCATCTCTAACTCGGTAAACGAACTGGCCCTTGCAACTATTCCCGGAATGTTCGGCATCGGCGGCGGCGGCGCAAAGCCGTACGGATTGTTCCGGCCCGCACTGGTGCCCTCCGCTCTGGTTCCCCAGCACATTGTGTTCTCTAATGGCAATCAGACCGTCGTGGAATCAGTGGCTCCAACCGGTGACGTCGACGTCGTACCAACCTCGGGCCCAGATGTCGAGAGGCCCGATGGTGAAACCAGCGCTGTTCCGATCGGCCTAATTGTTGGTGCGAGATCTGGTGACAAGGGAGGCAACGCCAACCTCGGCGTCTTTGCCCGCACGCCTACAGCATGGGCTTGGCTGGAATGGTTCCTTACCACTGATTGTCTGCGCAACCTCCTTCCAGAAACCGCCGACCTTGAAGTTGACCGCTACTGCTTGCCCAACCTGATGT
>Ga0187827_10005332_pt1 | contig 15272 bp, 10 predicted proteins | sample ETNtaG_39_FD_167969 | JGI IMG/M metagenome (GOLD analysis project Ga0187827, IMG submission 167969) | Marine microbial and viral communities from oxygen minimum zone, Eastern Pacific Ocean - ETNP2014_SV_150_PacBio MetaG (Illumina Assembly) | ecosystem: Environmental > Aquatic > Marine > Hypoxic...
CGCGGCCTCAGCACGACACCTTCGGCATTGCCAACGCCATGCTGGTGTCGCCGGGCGTTCCGGAGCAATCGGTGTTACTGCAGCGACTGAACCGGAGGGGCAGGGGACAGATGCCGCCCTTGGTTTCAGGTGCGGTCGATTATGCGGCGGTCGAACTATTTGGTGAGTGGATCAGTGGCATGAAGCCAAGCACCGTTTTTGTGAAAAACTGGAAGATGGCCGATCTCGAGCAGGCGTTGGGCGGACAGGATGGCGATCGTTCTTTGGCCAGTGGCAAAGTGGCATTCGACAAGTCGGGCTGCGCGCAGTGCCATCGGTTCAAGGGGAGTGGTGGCAGCGTTGGCCCGGACCTGACCGGTTTGGTCAAGCGCATGAAGCCGCTCGAAGTGCTTGAGTCGATCCTCGAGCCGTCGCGAACCATCGACGAGGCTTATTCGATGCAGCAATTCACCATGAGTGATGGCGCAGTACACCTTGGCCAAGTGCAGGAGGAGACGGATGCCGTGGTGCGATTGCGAAGTTTGTCAGCGACGTCGGCGCCGGTCACCTTGGCCAAGGCGCTGATCGAAAGCCGCAAAAAACTGGACGTCTCAAACATGCCCCCCGGTATGGTAAACACGCTGACCGAGCAACAAATCCTCGATCTTGTGGCTTACCTGCTGGACTGACTTTTTTGAGATCTGAGTCGTTCGAGGCCGTTGTTTACGATTTGATTTTTGGATCGGCGAGTTGCGGGAATTTTTCGCGGATCGGCTTGGGGATGGTGTTGGGCCAGCCCTGGTTGGCTTGGCGTGGGCCGGGAATGGTTCGCCCTTCGCGAATGGCCTTGGCCAAGCCGTTGGTCAGTTCCGCCACTTTGCCAGGGTACTTGGCTTGCAGGTTTTTCGTTTCCCGTGGGTCGTTGGCCAAGTCGTAAAGCTGCAGCATCGGCAGTTTTTTCTTCGCGGCTTCGGCCTCGCGCGGTGGACTCCAGCCGCCGGAACCCCGGCACAGCAGCAGTTTCCACTGCCCTTTCCGAATGGCGAAGTGGCCGCTACCGGAATGATGAATCACCACGTCATGCAGCGGCTTCTCCACTTTTTCTCCACGCAGTACGGGCAGCAGGTTCACGCTGTCCTCGGCGGCGTTGGCAGGGAGGTCGGTGCCGAGGATGCCGGCGCAGGTGGCCATGATGTCGGTGAGCACGATGGTTTCGTTGCTGCGCGTGCCGGATTTAATCTGCCCCGGCCAGCGCACGATGAACGGCACGCGATGGCCGCCCTCGAAGGCGTCGGCCTTCCAGCCCCGCCAGTTGACGTTGAGATGCACGCCCGCCGTGTCGAGCTGCGGGAAGTTCGCCTTGGGCGAGGTGCCGTTGTCGCAGGTGAAAATGACCACCGTGTTGCCGGCTTGGCCGGTGTCGTCCAGCGCCTTCAAAAGTTTGCCGACAGCCCAGTCGGTTTCCACGAGAAAATCGGCGTAGTCGCTGATGTCGGTTTTGCCCTTGAAGCCTTTGCCAGGTGCGATCGGCGTGTGCGGCGAGGGCATGGGGAAGTAGAGGAAGAACGGCTGCTCGTTTCCCTTGCGGCTGCGGATATATTGGGCGCAGCGCTTGGCGTACTCGGGCAGCACGGCGGTGAAATCCCAGTCCGGCACCGCCGGTCCGGCGGAGACGCCGACCATCGCGCCTTGTTTCATCTGTGCGGTGGGTTTACCGAGCAGACGATCGTTTTCGTGCCACGCGTAGGGAGGCCAGTTGGGTACGTCATCGCCGAAATAGTTGTCAAAGCCGTGACTGTTCGGCCCGCCCGAGATCGGTTTTGTGAAATCGATCTGTGCCAAGTTCTCCGTGGTGCCGCCGCCCTTCTTCGGCCAATGCCAGCCAAGATGCCATTTGCCGATCATGCGAGTGTCGTAGCCCTTGGCCTTGAACAGTTCCGGCAGAGTGAGGCGCGCATCGCCAATGAGAGGTCGCTGCCACTGGCCGACGATGCCGCGCTTGAGCCGGCTGCGCCAATTGTAACGGCCCGTCAGCAGTCCATATCGCGTGGGCGAGCAAACGCCGGAGGTCGAATGGGCGTCCATGAAGCTCATGCCCCCGCCGGCCAGGCGGTCGATGGCCGGTGTCTCGAGCCCCATCTTTGGGTTGAATGCCGAGACGGAATCAATCCCCATGTCGTCGCCAAGGATGACGATGACGTTGGGTCTCTTCGGCGCGGCCATCGTGGTGGATGTTAAACCAACGAGAAGAATTGCCGCGATGGTCAGTGTGGTTGTGTGTTTCATGGTTGTTGAATGTTGATTGTCTTTTCGGGGAAGGCCGGCGAGTGGATTTCGTGAATCGTCCCGTCCCGGCTCTCGACGACGAACACGCCGCCGATCCTTGCGTTGATTTGTTTTGTGCCTCCCGGTTTCACTACCGATGGGCGGCGGGTGCGGCGCCCCTGCGGTGAGATACCGTAAACCAGGATGTCTGAATCGGTGCGGTTGGCGAACTTGATGGGAGCGGGTAGGCGGCCACGGTTGGGATTGGAGTGGACGGCCGGCACCATTTGCAGCGCACGGCGTGGGTGTGTCTTCAACAGGCGCGAGGTGAGATCGGTAACCAGTTCCTCCGGCGCGTTGCCGATGACGTTTACCGCCTCAGTATGATTTTCGCGATGGTCGTAAAGCTCGCGCGCGGTCACCCTGCCGGTGCCGAACTCGCGCCACTCCACAAACCGGTGTGTGCGCGTGCGCATGGCGTAGCCCATGTATTCACCGCCGTCGAGGTTGCGATAGTATTGGCTGTGTGCCACGCGGTCCGGTTTTGCTGTGGGGTTTTTCAGCAGTGGCAACAGGCTTTCGCCCTGCACGAAATCCGGCGTGTCGATGCCGGTCAGGTCGCAGAGCGTCGGGAAAATATCCAGCAACTCCACCGGCGTGTCGGTCGCCTGCCCGGCGGTTTCCAGCCCCGGCGCGGCAATGATGAACGGGACACGAGTGTCGATCTCGTAATTGCTCATCTTTCCCCAGCCATTGTGTTCGCCCAGTTTCCAGCCGTGGTCGCTCCAGAGCACGATGATGGTGTTCTCGGCGAGGCCCTCCTCATCGAGCGCCTTCAGCAGTCGCCCGATCTGTGCGTCCACGTACGACACGCTGGCGTAGTAGGCGTGCATCAAGCGGCGCGCGAGCGTGTCGGAGACGCGTCGCTCGTCCCACGGTTTCGGGAAGTCGATAAGATCCATGTAATGCGTCAACTCGTAGCTGTTGGAAAGCGCATACGGCGGCGTATGCGGCGTCACCTCGCCGTCGGTAATGACCGGGAGCGTTTTCGGATCGTGAAGATCCCAGTATTTCCTCGGTGAAATCCAGGCCAAATGCGGCCGGATAAAGCCCAGCGCGAGGAAGAACGGCTTCTCCGCTTGGCCAAGCCGGCGGAGATCCTCGATTGCGAGGTTGGTGCGCGCGCCATCGACCAGTTTGTGGTCGTCAATTACCGGCGCGGCAGTGGCCGGGCCGCGGAGGTTGTTTTTACGCCAGTCGTCGTCGGGCAGCTTGGCCTGCACTTCGCGGATGCGCGCCTGCCAGCCATCGGCATAACCCCGCTCCGTCTGGACGGGCCGGATCGGCTCGCTCCAAGACTGCGGGTCGGGCGTCGGGTTGTGATAAATCTTCCCGTGTCCCACCGCTGTGTAGCCGTGTCGACGCAGCCACTGCGGCAGCGTCACCGCCTTCGGCTTGGCCTCGCGGAAATGAATCGGCAACGTCCACACCCCCAGCATGTCAGGCCGCAGCCCGGTCATCAAACTCGCCCGCGAAGGGTTGCAGACGGCCACCTGGCAATGTGCCTGGCCAAAGCGCACCCCGCGCTTGGCCAAGCGGTCGATGTTCGGCGTGACGGCGAGCTCGTCCCCGTAGCATCCGATCGACGGCCGCAAATCATCCACCGCGATGAAGAGGATGTTGGGCTTGGCCATCGCAGTAACGGCGACGACCGACAAGACAACAGCAAAAAGAGAGCGGCGAGAGGATCTCATGTTTCTGGCAGGGTAGTGTGTTGCCTGTCGTGTGTTGCTCCTTACGAAAGTTTGTACTGGGGGATTTTCATCCACTCTCCGTTTTTCATGGCCGACAAGTGGGCAACAATCCCGGACACGGTCATGTTCAGTGACTGGACGATGTCGATCCACGGTTGACGATCTTCGAGGATCGCGTGGACGAACTCGTTTGTGAGTTGGCCGTGTGAGCCGCCATGGCCGCCGGGCCTGACGCCGGGGGGGAGCGCCGGGCGTCGAATGTCAGGCAGGTTTTTCTCCTGCCCTTCGTATTGATTGTAAAACGAGCCTCTCTGTCCCCGCACGCGGCCCCGTTCGCCGTGGTCGCCCGGTGTGTCCCAACTGACCGTCATTCGCGACATGCCGCCCTCGCTGGTGCGGAACATTGCAACTTCGGTGCCAAACGGATTCCTGTACGGGTTGTTCTCCGGTTGCAGGAAGTCGGTCACGCTGGGCATCCCCATGCAGGAGACTTCGGTGAAACGGCCTCCGGTTACGCCGTTGTAGTAGGCGTTCGAGTGTGTCGGATACCACTGGGGCGGATTGCCGACGCGCCAACCCTTGTACGACGGGAGAGGTTTCGCCGCGTAGTGGTAGTACTCTCCCTCGGAGTAGATGAGTTTGCCGAAGCCCCCGGCGTTGTATATCCGGTGCATTGCGTAGAGCTCGGGGCGGTAGTACGAAGTCTCAAACATCATGTACTTGCGGCCGGTGTTCTTGACGGTCTCGAGCAACTGGTCAGCCTCTTCGAGCGATCCCCAAACAGCCGGCACGGCGCAGGCGACGTGCTTGCCATGCTTGAGAACCTCGATGCAGTGCCGCGCGTGGCTTGGCGCGTCGGTGGCCACGAACACAGCCTCAATGCTATCGTCCTTCACCAACTCCTCAAGCGATGGGTAGGTCATCTTGCAGCGACACGCCTTGGCCAGTCCGGCGCGCCGATCCGGGAGCAGGTCGCTGACAGCGGCAATCTCAACATTCGGGTGATCCTGAAAACTGAACGCCGCACCAAACCGGCAATATCCGTAGCCAACAATGCCCACGCGTATTCTGCGCTCAGACACCGGTTTCCATGCCTTTGATGCGTTCGGATCGAACGGTGCCTCCTCGAAGCCTTGGATCGTTTTATCCTTGGCGAACGCTGCGCTACCTATCCCCAGTGCGGCGGTACCAAGGCTGATGGATTGCAGAAATGAACGTCGCGTTTTTGAGTGTGTTGTGGGATTCATGGCTGATGCTCCTTGGGCAGGGAACTGCGACGTCTGTCCTGAGTCAAGCCGACATTTTGTGCTGGAGTTGGCCCGGTGTTGATGCGGAAGCCGGGCGGCTTTGTATCAGCTCAACACGTCTTTCACTACGCTCCCGTGGATGTCGGTGAGGCGGTAGTGGCGGCCTTGGTGAGGGAACGTCAAGCGCTCGTGGTCGATGCCGAGCTGGTGCATGATGGTGGCCTGCAGATCGTGGACGTGTACCGGGTTCTCGGTGACGTTGACGCTGTAGTCGTCTGTCTCGCCGTAGGTCATGCCGCCGCGCACGCCGCCACCGGCCATCCAGTAGGTGAAACAGTTGGGATGATGGTCGCGCCCGTAAATCTCCCGGGTCAGTTTGCCCTGGCAGTAAACAGTGCGGCCGAACTCGCCGCCCCACACGACGAGCGTGTCGTCGAGCATGCCGCGCTGCTTGAGGTCGAGCAGCAGCGCGGCGGTGGGCCGGTCGGTGTCGCGGCACTGGGCCGGCACCTGTTTTGGGGCGTTGTTGTGGGCGTCCCAACCGCGGTGGTAGAGCTGGATGAAGCGCACGCCGCGCTCGGCTAGGCGGCGGGCGAGCAGGCAGTTGTAGGCGTATCTGCCAACTTTCGTGGCGTCGGGGCCGTATTGGTCGAGGATGTGTTCCGGCTCGCGCTGGACGTCGATCAGTTCCGGCACACTCATCTGCATTCGGAACGCCAGCTCGTACTGCGCGATGCGCGTGGCGATGGCGGGATCGTTGAAGAGGACGGCTTCGCTGCGGTTGAGTTTGCCCAGCGCATCGAGCATGCGCCGGCGTTGGGCGCGCGTGACGCCGGCGGGATTGTAAAGGTCGAGAATCGGGTCGCCTTGGCCGCGAAACTTGACGCCCTGAAATCGCCCCGGCAAAAAGCCCGCGCCCCATAGCCGGTCGTACAGCGGCTGGCCGGCCTTGGCGCGGCCGTTGGAGGTTAGCGCCACGAAGGCCGGCAGGTTGGCGTTCCCGCTGCCGAGCCCGTAGCTCACCCAGGCGCCCATGCTTGGCCGGCCGGGGAGCACTGAGCCGGTCTGGAACAGCGTCGCAGCCGGGTCGTGGTTGATGGCTTCGGTGTGCATGCTCTTGATGACGCACACGTCGTCGATGACCTTGGCCAAGTGACGCAGCGGTTCGCTCAGCCAGATGCCGGCTTGGCCGTGTCGGGCAAACTTCAGCGCGCTTGGGGCGCAGGGAAACGACGCTTGGCCGGAGGTCATCGTTGTCTTTCGCTCGGCCGGGTAAACGGACTCGGGCACCTCCTCGCCGAAGCGCTTGGTCAAGTGCGGCTTGTGGTCGAAAAGATCTATCTGGGACGGACCGCCGGACTGAAACAGATAAATCACCCGCTTGGCTTTCGGGGTGAAATGCGGCAAATCCTCCAAACCGTCAATTGCATTGCGGTTTGCCGCTTGGCCATTGAGCAGTGAACCCAGCGCAATGCCACCCAGTCCCAGCGTGCCGCGCTCGAGGAAGGCGCGCCGGGTGTGCATCGTGTGGAGTTTACCGGGCAGGATCATGTCAGTTTTGCGTGATGCCAAACACCCTCATTTTAGCCTGTTTTTTTGGCTTTCTTGAAAACATGATTTGCTGTTGACACTTTTTGAGGCCATCGATGTTGCCTCGGTATTCAACCAGCAGGTCGTGCTCAATGTTGGTACAGATGGACTGCTTGCCCTTGACCTCTGAAAATGGAATCCAACAGATTTCATCGTATGGTATCAGAACCAAACCGAAGTAGCTGCAATCGTCTTCTGAGTAAAGCACAGATGTTGTCCCGCTGACACCTCACATTTCTCGAGCATGAGAGAAAGCAGGATCAGCGGATGCACCAGCAGCGATTGCGCGGCACGAAGGGGATTGGTCTTCGCCGCTCCACTGTCAATCACCCCGGTTTGCATTGCGTGCCAATCAGGCGTCCAGCGGCCACATCCCGCGTCTCAAGTGTTTATAGGGGAGGCGCAGCAAGTTGCTGCTGCAGGGGCCGGGGGTGTCCACCCGGAAACTGCGCTTGGTGATGGGACCGTAGGCGCGCTTGTGGGCCACAGCCGCCTTGACGACTATCACGTTGAGCACTCCGGGATCGACGCCTTGGCTGCGCCATTGGCCAAGGTCGAAAGGGGCGGTCTTGTTGCTGGTCAGCAGGAGGGTCACTCCGGCGTGGCGCACGAGGGCGCAGTCACCCATGTCGGCAAAGTCGCCGAGCATCGAGGCAAGGTGGCTTTGCTTGTCCTCCAGTTCAAAGCGTCCCTTGCTGCGCGCGAGCAATTCAACCTCAAGTTCCAGCGGGCCAAGGTCAAGCCGGCTGCCTTTGCCGCCGATGGGCAGAGTGGTTTTCCCTCCAACGCCGACTCCAGCGAGCCGTGCCACGGCTTTGGGGTCGTTGATGCAAACCGCTGCGTTTTCAATCTGATGCTCAACGAGCGCCCGCAGGCATCCGGTACCGTCACCGGGCGCGCCGCCACCGATGTTGTCGGCCGGCTCGACCAGCACAGTTAGGCCGTCGGTTGGCTCACGCAGGCGGGGCATGATGGATCGGATCGGTTCTTCATTCGCAAGCCCGCTTTCCCTCAAATCCCCAGCCAACAACTCCAGCTTGGCCAAGTTCTGCGCAGCCCTTTCGGTTGAGCCGGTGGTGACGACCTGAAAACTCAGGCCGGTATCCGGTGTATCAGCGAAGGCGAACCCGGCAGCGATGTTTACGGCCCACACATCGTCTCCCTCCATCAAGCGCGCTTCGGTCTCGAGGGTTCGCATCGGGTCATCGGCGGTTCCGGTTCCGGTGGGTAACAGGAGAATATTCGTCTGTCGCAGGTGCATGCTGGGCCGGGCGGTGTCCAGGCATTTTGCCAATAATTTGGCGGCGTGAACGGCGGCTTCGCGGGCGTCGGCATGGGGATTTTCACGGTAGGCCACGAGACAGTCGGCGTTGGCCGCCATGGCCGGGGAGAAATTGGCATGCAGATCGTAAACACCGAAGATTGGCTTGCCGCTGCCGGCCAGCTTGCGAATGTGTCGTAGAAGCTCGCCCTCAACATCGCGAATACTGTTTGAAACCATCGCGCCGTGAAGGACGAGATAAACGGCATCACAATCGGGGTGCCAAGCGTCCTTGAAATCGCTCCACCAAGTCTCGACAACCTCGTCCTCCACTGTGCCGCCGGGGGTCGAGCGGTAATCGATCGCCGGCAACATCTCCCAATCCTGCCCGTTCGCGTACTCGAGAACCCCGCCAAGCGGAGAGGCATCCCCGGCGCTGGCCAGCATCTCCGCGCCTCGGCGGATGTCGAAATCGGCCAGCGACGTCGTGTTGTCCACAAACGAATGGGTCTCGTGAGACAGGCCGGCAATGAGGATGCGTCGGCTCACAATATGCCATGCTTTGCAAACGCTTCGCCCACCGGCACACCGGCGGCGAGTTCATCCCGCACGGTGTTTTCGCTGCTTACTTTTTCCCGGGCCAGCTTCAGGGTTTCATCGGCGACTTCCTGCGGGATGATCACCACGCCGTCCTCATCGCCGATGAGATAATCCCCGTTCCTCGCCGTCACACCGTCGATGGTGACTGCTTGGCCAAGCGCCACCACGTCGATGCGACCCTTGCTGTCGGCGGGGGTGCAGCCGATGCCAAAGACGGGGAAGTTCATCCCGTTGAGCGCCCAGAGGTCGCGTGAGCAGGTGCTCATCACCACCCCGCGCACGCCTTTGGTCAAGCAGGCCATGGAGAGGAGTTCGCCCCAAAAGGCACACTGCCTGTTATGCCCGGCATCAACCAACAACACGTCGTCCGCCTGCATCGTGTCAATAGCCTGCAACTCCAGCTTGTACGGCTCAGCGGGAACCTCATCCACGGCCTCCGCCCGCGCAGTGAAGACGCGGCCACAAACCCGGCGCACCGGCGTAAGTGCGGCGATCTCTGCGCTGAGCGTCTGTTGCCGACACCCAAGAGCGTCGAGCACATCAGCAACGACGGCAGCGTAAAGATTGTCCAATGTGTCCAAGGGGTTGCTCATAAGTGGCTCAATTGTGTCGCGGCAAGCAGCACGGGGGCAAACGTTTTCTTTTGGGTGCATCCAACCGCCTCTTCTGTTCGGCTGTTTATTTCTGCACACGCCTGGCTTGTGTTGCCGACGGCGGCTTGAGGTGGGTGTCCATCCAGCCGTACATCAATTCACGCGACTCGTGCTTCACCGAGTGGCCCCGGCCGTGGACGTAAAAGGCGAAGTTCCCGGGCGCTTTTTCCAGCTCGTAAACATCCATGATTTTCAGGTTCATCAGCACGCGCTGCCGCTGGGTCAGCGGGTCGCCGTCATTCAGTGCGGAGAGGTCGAGAAAGGCCCGTGGCGCGATGAGCGAGATGATTTCGTGAAAGTCAATCTCAGGCAGCTCACCGCGAAGCAGGCCCGCCCGGATCGGCTTGAAGTACACGTACCAATGATCGCGCGACCAGGCCTTGACCTTGCTGTTGTGGCGAAAAAACGAGGCGCTGCAATTGCTGGCCGCCGCCTTGATGCGCGAGTCGTACGCCGCCAGGAAAAACGTGCCGTGCCCGCCCAGTGAATGACCAAGCGCGCCAATGCGCCCGCCGTCCACGACGTCGAGCGACTGCAGGACATCCACCGCGATGCTGTGCTCGTAGGTGAACTTGCCCACGGCTGTCCAGTTTGGATGCTTGGCATGAAAACGCCCGGTCTCGTATGACCCCTCGGGCGGAATGCGGTGTCCGGCCACGAAATGATCCGGCGCGATGACGACGTACCCGCGCTTGGCCAAGTGATCAAGATAGGCCTTCTCCGGGTTGTCCACCAGCCCGGCGGCGCGCTCTTTTCCTTGCTTGAACGTGCCATGCAACACCACCGCCGCCGGTAGTTTGCCGGTATGTTTTATCGGTACGGCGAGGTAAGCGTGGGCGCGCTCGTCCTCCTCGACCCGGTAGCTGACAAGCTGCCGTTCGTAAATGCCATCCACCACGACGCGCTCGTGCACCCGCAGCTCGAGCGACGGCTTGGCCGGCTTGAATTCATCGCGCAACAACCGGAGGTAGCGCTGCCGTAAAACCGCCTTGTGTTGTTTCCAATCGCCCGGCGTCTTCACGCCGTCGAGCAAATCATCCCACGAGGATTGGATGACCGGCGGGTCGCTCCGCTTGCGGACGTCTGCAGCCGGTTCCTCGCCGAGAACGCACGGCAAAATGGCGTTCAGGAAAACGCAGACCATCAGTAGTTGTGTCCTCATCGCCATTTCAACGGGGGCAGGGATTTAAGGTCGATCAAGGCTACTGTCTCGTGGGTGTGGCCGGTATGAAACTGAACATAGCGCCCCAGCCGATCAAAGGAGGCGTGGGCGTGGATCTTTACCTTGTCCCGCAAGCCGGTGGCCAGCAGGCGGGTGTTGCCACTGGCCCGCTCCATCAGCCAAAGGCGTCCCTCAAAATCGTCCAGCACCAGGTATTTCCCATCCGGTCGTGCCGCCGCATGCCAGTAGTGGCCTTCACGAATCATTTGAGATTTGCCATCCTTGCTGAGCACCATGACGCCCTGTCGATCATTGATCATGGTCATCTCGCCGGTGTCCCTGATCCACGCCTCATGGGTGACCCATTCCTTGAGTGGCGTGAACCAGGAATCGGGTTTTGTGCGGACATAAAACGGCCGGTTGCCGGTGCCGTCGGTATTGACCAGCCAGCTTCGCTGCGGTGCGTAACCACCTGTTTCCCAGACGTAAAAAATAATCGGATCGGTCGGGCTGTGCTGAACATGACCGATTTGAAATCCCTGCGTGATCACCGTTTTGTATTTCCCGGTCTTCAAGTCGAGCAGGCCAATCTCCCAGTTGGCAGCATCCCGTTTTTTCATGAGAGCCATCCACCGTCCATCATCACTGAGGGTGGGCTGTTGGTAACCGCCCATTCTAGGTGGAGGAATTTCCCCGACCTTGGTGGTCGTGAAATCGATGATATCCACGGCGAACACCTCCGGCCCGCGCAGGTGGTAAACCCGTCGCGCCACGTTGGGATCCGGGCAGGCGCCCCTGCTGTTGATTCCGTCACCCTCGGTCAGTTGAAACAGCCGTCCGGTATCCACATCGACCCGAAAAATCTGGGTGCTTCCCGAGAGATTGCAGGCAAAAATCAGATGACGATTATCTGCGGTGAAATTTGAAAAATGATAATACAGGTTGTCGCTGGCCGCAGGCGGCTTGGTCAGTTCCCTGATTTTCACACCGGTGACCGGGTCGTTGTAAATCCTGCTTTGGATTCCCCAATCACGACCCACCTGTGCGGTGACGGTTGTCCACCCTGACAGGATGAGCATGAGACTGACTGTGACGATGACAAGAATATTTAAACGCATGAACCCGTTCAGAATCCAACAAACCGTTGGTCTGTCAAATCATTGCTGGCCAAGCGCTGCTCTGCCCCGGCAGACGGAAGCATTCGGAACTCGCCTTGTTGGCTACCAGGCGCCACCGGGTCTCATTGTCACTCTTGGAGTTGCTGCTAAGGCTTTCGAAGGCGATAAAAGCGCCGGGCAGCCGCACTGAAGTTTTCCGAATACGGAGTGGTGGGAATGGGAGTAACGGCTGTCCAAGGGCCAGTAACCTCAGGGGCCCACTCGAGGTTACCGCTGCCAGTCCAGGAAAGCGTCAATTGGCCATTGCTCACGGCGCTCGGCAAAAATTCTGGCGGCAATGCAGGCGGTGTATCGTCAAAGTGGCCAATTTGAACGTAGTCGATGCCCATCCAATTCCCTCCACCATCCCAGTTGTAGTTCACCCCCTTGAGGCTCACGATATTATCCGGGCCGGGTCCCATCTCAGCATTTACGCTGGCTAGAGTAAACGGCTCGGTCGTGAACTTATTACCCAAGTCATCTGGCTGGATCACAATCTCCTCCTGCACGAGCACGTCATTGAAATAGATTTCAATACCATATCGTGGATCGTCTCCATTTTCATCAAGGTTGTACGGGTCAAATGAGACAGTTATCTCATCGCTGGGGTCTAACGTCGCGGGAAGGTTGAAGTGGTATCGCAGATCGTTGTCTTCGGCAGCGAAGGCGCGCTCAGCGGCTTCTTCGTTCCGTGGCACGACACCTACCGGGTCATAGTCTCCCCACTCATCCTCAACGATGGTCTCCGTGTAAACCCCGGCGAAGTAGTAATCGTTGTCGGCTTGTCGCGCGATTTCAGGACTGCTGGGACTTCCCGGCAGATCATTGATCGTCCCATTCTCCTGAACGAAGGAGGCGTTGATTCCTCCACCATCGCCAGCCGGCCAATCATCGTCATCCAGCCCTATGGCCAACGGAAACACCGGCTGCGGCATTGGATCCAACTGGACATAATCGATACCCATCCAATTGCCTCCTCCGTCCTCGTTGTAATTGATACCTTTGAGCGTGATAATATTGTCAAAGCCAGGAGCGATTTCCGCACCGACACTTTCCAGTGTGAAAGGAGGGGTCGTATAATCGGTGTCCAGGTTTTCCGGGTAAATGACAATCTCCTCCTGGACGAGCTCGTTATTGAAATAAACCTCGATGCCGTACTGAGGGTCAAATCCATTATTATCCAGATTGTTCGCGTCAAAAGTGACCACCAGTTGATCTGTGGGCTTCAAGCTGGCGGGCAGATTGAAATGGTAACGGAGATCATTATCGGCACCGGCGAATGCCCTTTCACCAGCCTCCTCGTTGACCAAGACCGAGCCGACCGGTTCATAATCGCCGTTGTTGGGAATCACCTTCGTGTATTCACCGGCAAAGTAGTAATCATCGTCCGCTTGCCGATCAATCTCGGGGCTGGCGGGGTTTCCCGGGAGGTCGTTGACGCCGCTCTCTGCGACAAAAGTGGCGTTGGCACCGCCACCGTCGCCGACGGGCCAGTCGTTATCATCCTTCCCGACTGACCAGGGGAACGGAGCGGGCAGGACCTGACTGAGTTGCACGTAGTCGAGGCCCATCCAATTACCGCCATCATCCTCACTATAATTGATTCCTCGAAGGCTGACAATGTTGTCAAAACCGGGCCCTACCTGCGCGTTCACCTGTGCAACAGTAAAAGGCGGGGTATGAATCGTCTGGTTGAGTTCATCGAACCAGATGACGACCTCGGACTGCACCTGAACGTTATTGAAATACACTTCAACACCGTAGCGTGGATCCCATTCGTCATCCTGAAGATTCAGAGCTTCAAAGCTGACAGTAAGCTGATCCGTTGGCTTAAGCGATGAGGGGAGATTAAAATGATATCGAAGATCATTGTCTTCGCCCGCGAACGCGCGCTCGGCCGCCTCTTCATTGACTCGAACCTCACCGACCGGCTCGTAGTCACCATTGCCAGCAATCACAGTCGAAAAAACGCCCGCGAAATAGTAGTCGTTGTCTGCCTCCTTATCAACTTCCGGGCTGTCGGGGACGCCCGGCAGCGGGTTAACCGTCCCATTTTCCTGGACGAAAGATGCATTGGCACCACCGCCGTTTCCCGTGGGCCACCCGTCATCGTTCTTACCAACCGCCCAAGGTAACTCGGGTGCTGGAATCGGTTTGGCGACTGGGTTGAGCTGAATATAATCAATCCCCATCCAGTTTCCACCGCCCTCAGCATTGTAGTTGATGCCCTTGAGGGTCACAATGTTATCGAATCCTGATCCCATCATTGCGCCGACACTTTCCAAGGTGAACTCTGGCGTGGTGATGGCTGTGCCTAGCTGGCCACCGCGAATAACTATCTCAGGCTGGACCAGCACACTATTCATGTACACTTCTATACCGTAACGCGGGTCAGCTCCATCCGTGTGCAAATTTAAGGCGTCGAACGTGACCGCAAGCAGATCATCTGCTTGGAGTGTGTTGGGAAGGTTGAAATGGTAGCGGCGTTCATTGTTTACACCGGAAAAGGCGCGTCCAGCAGCCTCCTCGTTGACCGGCACCAAGCCCACCGGTTCGTAGTCACCGTTGGCTGGGATTACTTCCGAATAAACACCTGCAAAGTAGTAATCGATGTCGGCCTGCCTGTTAACTTCCGGACTGTCTGGAACGCCCGGCAGATCGTTGATCGTCCCATTTTCCTGGACGAAAGACGCATTGGCGCCGCCACCATCTCCCATGGGCCAGCCATCATCGTCCAGCCCAACCGCCCAAGGATAAACGGGAGGTGGAATCACCTCAGTTTCGAGATCAAGCTGAACGTAGTCGATGCCCATCCAGTTCCCGCCTGCATCTGAATTATAACTGGTGCCTCGGAGACTGACGATGTTATCGGCTCCAGGACCGACCTCCGCATTCACACTTTCCAGCGTGAATTGGGGCGTCTTGAAATCGACATCCAATTGCGGAGGGCGAATAATAATTTCGGGCTGCACCAGCACTCCGTTGAAGTAGACCTCAACGCCATAACGAGGGTCTGCTGGCCGCGAGTCCAAACTATAGGCATCGAAAGTGACTGAGAGAAGGCTGGTCGGTTCGAGCGTGTCGGGAAGATTAAAATGATACCTGAGATCAGGATCCGCACCTGTAAAAGCCCGTTCGGCAGCCTCTTCATTAAAGTCCACCAGGCCAATTGGTTCATATTCGCCGTTGCCGGTAATGACGGTCGTGTATTCTCCAGCAAAGTAGTAGTCATCATCCGCTTCCCGTGGTTGAGAGGAACTGAAAGGATCTCCTGGCAAAGGGCTAATCTCTCCGTTCTCTTGCACAAAACTGGTGTCGGCTCCGCCGTCGAAACCCATGGGCCAACCGTTATCGTCCAAGCCAACGGTCCATAACAATTCTTGCGCATTCAAATAGGTTGAGCTTCCAAGGAGAAGCAAACAACAAATCACCGCTCGGCTGAGACTTCTATTCAAAACCATGTATCCTACTATTCCCGTCGACCTCTTGACCTGCCGAAAAAATCTCCGAAGGGTGAGGATGATAGTCAGAATCTTCATGAGGAGTGCTCGTTCTTACTCGGCGCGCGTTCGGAATTCGGCAAGATATCTCCAGAATTTTTGAA